>Ga0180300_10000814_pt1 | contig 14142 bp, 16 predicted proteins | sample GuaBasSediGuay15_FD_121798 | JGI IMG/M metagenome (GOLD analysis project Ga0180300, IMG submission 121798) | Subseafloor sediment microbial communities from Guaymas Basin, Gulf of California, Mexico - Guay15, Core 4569-2, 21-24 cm | ecosystem: Environmental > Aquatic > Marine > Hydrothermal... | reverse complement strand
CATGTGCTCCTGGATAACCGCACCACCAGGCAGCGCATGGTTCAGCACTTCCATGTAATGACTTATGGTATCAGGTGTGACCTCCTTACCCAATCTCGCTTCTAACAGACCGTGCGCATCGTCCAGTCCTAAAACAATCCCTCGCTTCATGTCGTCCCAGCACTGTTGCATCGCGGCATTGTTTATCCAATCCTTTTTATATAGGCAGGTTTTTTATACTGATGAAGAAAGTTGAGTGGAAAAGCAATGGAATGGGAAGGGATAGGACCAAAAGCAGATTTCGAAACGGACAACAAATCTTTTAGCGAAATCAAAGAGGTAAAGTTAACTCTCATAGGAAGAGGAGAGAAAATCAGGGAAAACCGCTCACGGCTGATAAAGCTATACTGCAAATGGAGAGGGCTAAGCCCGAGGGAGCTGATAGAAGAAGCGAAAAGAGTAGGCGTGAAAAAAACAGAGCATAAGTTAAAGGAGTTTTATGATTGGCTCAGGACTGAGTATGTAATACCCGAAAAGGGAGGGAAGAGAAAAGGAGAAAGAGGGCTGGCACCACGTTCAGCAGGTCGTGTTATCGAAGATGTAAGGGTATTCTATAAGGAGAACGACATTCCCATAGGCAATTTACATTTACCAACACCGAGGAAATTGAAACAGAACTTCAGAAAGTTCCTATCCGCACGCGATGTAAAGCGGATGATAGATGTTTGTGAGCGGTTACGGGATAGAGCGATTATTCTGTGCGCGTTCCAGGCTGGGTTGGGGATGAAAGAACTTATCTCGCTGAACTATGGAGATGTAGCTGAAGGTTTGGAGAAAGGTGAGGTTCCTCTTACTTTACATCTCATGCGCGAAAAAGAGGGAATAGAATACTATACCTTCTTAGGTGAAGACGCGGTTGATACATTACGGTGTTATATCAAGCTTAGAAAAAAAGGGTCAAGATATCTGTCTCCCGAAGACATAAAAAACGATTCTCCTCTTTTCATATCAGAATCTAACCGTCGTAGAAAGGAGCGCGTGAGAGCTTATGAAGGTGGCATAAATAGAGCTATGCAAGCAGCAGCACTAAAGGCGGGTCTGATAGATGAAGAAGAAAAAGGGAGAACAATAAACACTGCGGGAATACATGCTTTACGAGCCTCTTTCTCTACTATTCTCAGAGATCAGGGTGTTCCAGCGGATTATGTGGAAGAGATGCTTGGACATAAGCTACCTTATGATGGTGCTTACATGAGAGCAACGGTAAACCGGCTAAAGGAGGCGTATATGAAAGCATATCCTGCATTGAGCATTAAGCAGGTACTCGTGAAGCCGCCTCCGGAAGAAGCAATAGATGAACGAGTAAAAGAGTATTTAGTAAGAGCAGGTATAATTAATCACCAGGGCAGCGTTTACAAATGCCCTTACTGTGGTAGAGATATTGACCAAAACTGGAAGGCATGCCCTTACTGTGGCTCGGACATCGGGATAGCGAAATGTCCTAAGTGTGAATTCGTCATTTCTGCATCTTGGAAGTTCTGTCCTTATTGTAAAGCGAAATTGAAGGATTAGTGCACTCTTCTCTGAGTGAATACAATCTGTTAAATTTAATTAAAAGCGTATAAATTTTTACATACAATACGTGGTGCAGGAAAAAATGAGTGATGTTGCAAGCGTAAGCCAGGAATTGCTGGATGCGTTAGCAGAGATAGGGAAGCAAGGGGACTTAGGCGAGCCGGTGGTGCGTGTCTGGAGCTGCATACTGTTTAAGTCCTGCCCTATATCGAAGAAGGAGATAGAAGAAGGCACGGGCTACAGCAGCGGATTGGTCAGCCTAAGCTTGCGAAAATTGAAAATTGTGAATATGATTAACGAAATCTATATGGGTGGAGAAAAGCGTTATTATGTTAACACCTCATTAACTGATGCTTTCGATAAATTTTCGAAGCGTTTTTTCGTGAATACCATAAAACCGATGATTGCACTGCTGTCCGAAAACCTGGATAAGATAGAGAATGTAAAAGTGAAAAAAGCTTTATGCGAACTTATAAATGAATGTAAGAAATTAAGTCCGCTGGTTCTCATCCTCTCCAGGGTAATCGAGGATATAAACTCAAGTGAGATACCCAGAGGGGGAATGAAAAAGAGAAATGGAATAGTGGACTTCACGGGAACATTCAGAAATAGTATGGCAGACATAGAAGAAGGGTCTAAGCTCGTGTTTGCGGGTTCAGTTTCAGTTTGCACGCCGTTTGTGGAATTGCTCGCTTACGCGGTGAGAGATAGAGGTTTTGATATGTTATATGTACCAAGAACAGATGCAAAGGAAGCAAGGAAGATAAAAAAGATAGAAAACATAGGATATAGCGTTGTGGATGAAAAGGGCGATCCCGGCGATCCCGATGTGGTGGTTGTGCTGGGCGGATTAGCGATGCCAAAGTTTGGATGCTCTCCAGATGAGGTCCTTCGTTTGATTGAAGATATATCCGGAAAGAAAAGACCGAAAATCATTGGCGTCAATTTCATGAACGTGTTTGAACTTGCGGGATGGGATAAGAAGATAAATTTCGATACGGTAATAGAGGGGTCCTTGGTTAAATAAGATAGGAGCTCGCTCGCAAAAAGTTTTACTTAACTGCAACTCCCACTGCACGTTTTATTAGCCGCATGATCTCATCAATCTCTTTCGTCATGGGTCCTTTCTTATCTGGGACTTCAATAATAATGGGTATTACGCCGCGTTTTTTCGCGTTTATCTCTCTTATCTTATTTCTGTTCTTGGCTTCGGCGGCAAATCTTTCGTTTATGATTATAATAGCAAAATCCTCTCTTGCCAATTTATCTAACAAGCGAGCAACTTCTCCTCCATCCTCTACGCCATCTTCATACTCATATACATCCTTTACACCCGCGAGCCTGAAACCCATAGCTGTTTCAGGGTCTCCAATTACGGCAATCATTTCAAACTTTCTTAGAAAGAATCAAAGAAATATCTTTCATTTACCCCCTTTTAAAAAGAGTTTTAACTATGTCTTCTCTTAAATTGGCGGAAAAACGTGCCAGTCGCTGCTCAAAGGCATTATTTACCTCTACCTTTCCATCTTTGCTTCTTACAATAACCCCTCCGGCGGACTTTATTCTTTTATCAGATAGTGATAAATGAATATTCACACCCTCTGCGCTTATTTCGTCGGCTATATTCTTTAACATGTCTGACGTTATAAAAGGTGCATCCTCCTCACTGAGTATTACCTCCAAGTCGCTACCGCTGCTTGTGCTACTCCCCGCGGTTAAACTCCTCGTAGCATCCCTTATCAGACCAGCAAGGATAGCCGAATACGAGTTCCCCTTGAAACCGCTCGTTTTTACTTCCTTTATCCTCTTCATTGCTTCCTCTAACGTTTTCGCTATCATCTCCACTTCAGCAGCCCATCTTAGCTTCCTCGCATTTAACCGAGCGGCTCGAATTATTCGCTCGAGCTCCTCAACACCTTTTCTTTCTTCCGCATCAATAACTCTCTTCTTTTGAAGTTCTACCTGAGCTGTCGCTTCTTTGATCAGTTCATCTGCTTTTTTCTCTGCTACGCTAATTATCTTCTCCCTCTCAGAAACTGCTTCCTCCTTTATCCTCTCCACTATCTCCCTCGCACCCAAACGAATCACCTCAAACCTTTCTTTAAAAAGAAAGCTTTACCAAAGAAAAAAGTTTAGACAAGTCCTAAAATTTTTTCTAACACGCGGTTTACCGCGGGGTCGATATTCGATTCCGCGATTGATTTCAGGTTCTCAACTTCTGCCATGGCTTTTTTCATTATCGCGCTCTCTTCTTCCTTACCTTTCTTTGCATACTTGTCTGAAATCTGAACTGCTAAGCTCTTTGCATCCTCACGTGCTTTTTCTTTTATTCTATCCACTTCTTCCTCCGCGTCTTTTATTAGTTTTGCGGCGCGCTCCTTAGCCTCTTCTATTAACTTCCTACCTTCCTCTTCTCCTTCTCTTATTAACTTAAGGGCTTCTACTGCCATTGTATTCTGTTCTTCCATACATGAATGTAATGTCTTTATTCTTATGCTTTTATATTTCTTTAATCCAAAGGCATGAAGGTCATATCCATAGTGGGCGAGAAGAAGTCAGGGAAAACATCGCTTATCGAGTATTTGATTACACATCTGAAGGAATACGGTAAAGTGGGATGCATAAAACACACACATGACCTGGATTTTAGCGCATCCATGAAAGATACAGACCGTTTCTTTAACGCAGGTGCAGAAGTGGCTATGGGGACTTCCGAACAAAAGACGATAAAAATTTGCAGAGGTAAGACTCTAATGGAATTGATAGAAGAAATGGCGAATTCAGATGTTGATTTTGTGCTTGTTGAGGGGTTTAAGAGCAGCGACTTACCGAAGATAGCACTGAGCGATTTTAATGATGAGCATACCCCTGTTAGCAAAATAATAAAAAGATTAGACTATTCGAAGGGCGTGGAAGGAAGGGTAAAGGAGATAGTCGAGCTCATTCTTTCTCTTGAAGATTACTAACTGTTTAGCACAGTTTTTTTCGTCGAAAAAAAGAGTGTATGAGAGCAAAAATAAGCTTTTCGTGCGTGGATGCAACCAGCAACCCGGTGGAATGGATGTACCGGTTAGAAGATGCAGGCTTTCAGGGCTGGGAAATAGTGGGCGAAGGAGCGCAGAAAGTGGAAGGAGAATTTAAAGCGAGGGTAAGGGAAATAAGCGAAACAACAAATCTCGTTCTTTCCTTACACGCACCTCTCTCTGATATTAACATCGCGAGTGTAAACGAGGGGATATGGAGAGAGAGCGTAAGGCAGATAAAAGAGAGTATGGAGAGCGCATACGAGTTTATTGATGATATCTGCGTGGTGCATCCGGGCATTTTATCGCCATTGTCCGTGCAGATGCCAGAAAAGGCGGTTCAGAAGGCGATTGATGGTCTAACTAAGCTTTGTGAATTTGCGGCTGAACGTGGATTAAGAATAGCAGTAGAGAATTTGACATCTGTGAATATGATGCTGGGAAGGTATCCCGATGAACTCATTCAAATAGTGCGAAGTGTGCATATGGACAATATTGGGATATGTCTTGACGTTGCACATGCAAATACGACACGAACGCTGGACGATTTTTTAAATATTAAGGCGAAGGCAGAGGACGTGGATATAATACATATACATGCAAGCGATAACTTCGGAACAGACGATTTGCATTTGCCACCGGGAAAAGGCAATCTGGATTGGAAGAAGGTGTTAAACGGGATTAATGATTATGAGTATGAGGGGATAATGGTGATGGAATTATATACAATAGAGGACGGGATGGAGAGTTTGGAGTTTATCCACAATTTTTAATTAATTAAAATTAAAAATAAAAACGTAAATGAGCGTATGGAATGAGTTGAAGTTCGGAGAAAGGACATTTTTTCCCAAGGTGCGGAAATTAGAGGAGCTGAAGGAGGTCGTGTTTGATAAGAGCTTTTTAAAGCACGCAAACATGGATATGGATGTATATTTCATGTTCAGGGAAGTATCGAAGGACAAGGAGGACGAGAAGAGGATTAAGGATAAGGGATTAAGATACGACATCACCATTATCCCTCCGAAAAAGCTCGGCTTGGAGTTTGTTAAGACCGCAGGGCACTATCATCCTTTTCTACCGGGTTCAAAGATAACCTATCCTGAGGTGTATGAAGTATTGGAAGGCGAAGCGCATTACCTTTTACAGCACAGGGAGAAGGAAGGTGCTACGGAGAAAATAACAGACGTAGTGGTAGTAAAGGCAAAGAAAGGAGATAAAGTCATAATTCCTCCTAATTACGGGCACGTTACGATAAATCCTTCTGAAGTGGTTTTAAAGATGGCAAACTGGGTTGCAAGCGCATTCTCCTCGGTATACGAGCCGATGAGGAGGAGAGGCGGGGCGGCTTATTTTGAGCTGACAAATGGCGAGTTTGTAAAGAACGAGAGGTATGAGGAGGTGCCGGATATAAGATTCTTGAAGCCATCGGATGTAGAAAGGGAAGTTGGGCTAAGCTTAAGTAAAGAAGTGGAAATATATGAGCTGATTAAAGAACCCGAAAAACTTGCGTTCCTTACGGATCCAAACCTTTTAATAAAGAAATAGTATTTTTAGTAAAGTAAGCCTTTTCAGGGCTTGCGGGGACGTGGGCGGAGCCCACGATTGCGAAGCAAAAAAGTTTATGAAGAAAGAAGAAATCCTGATAGAAGCGCTGCCATATATTCGCAAATTCTACGGCTCGAAGATGGTGATAAAGATAGGCGGGCATGCGTTAGTAGATGAGAGTATTATGGATAACATCACGCGAGATGTGGTACTGCTCAGATTTGTGGGGATAAACCCGATAATCGTGCATGGCGGTGGTCCAGAGATAACGAAGTTGATGGAGAAGTTAGGTAAGAAGCCTGTATTTATTGGCGGGCTTCGCATCACCGATGACGAAACAATGGAAATAGCGAGGATGGTGCTTGTAGGCAGCGTTAATGAGCGCATAGTCTCGCTTATTGGGAAGCATGGAGGGATGGGAATCGGATTGTCTGGGAACGATGGAAAGCTAATAGTGGCAAAAAAGCTTAGAAAGCAGAAAGTTGGAATTGATGGCGAAGAAAAAGAAGTTGACCTCGGCTGGGTGGGAGAAATAGAAGAAGTAAATGCGGAGATAATAAACATAACCGCTGAGAAAGGGTATATTCCTGTAATATCACCAATCGCAATGGATAATGCGGGCAACAGCCTAAACGTGAATGCCGATTTGGTTGCTGGCGAGATAGCGTATGCGATAAAAGCAAAAAAACTGATTTTGCTCACCGATGTTCCGGGATTGCTGCGAAATCTCGCTGATCATTCTACTTTGATCACCAAGGCGACAACCACGGAGATAAAAGCGTTTATCGCAAATAGAGTTATCGGTGAAGGGATGCTCCCCAAAGCAAAAGCGAGTTTAAAAGCCGCCTCTGGCGGCGTCACCTCTCATATACTCGATGGACGCGAACCCCATTCCATTTTGCTTGAGTTGTTTACCGATAAAGGAATTGGCACGATGATCACGGAAACTCAAAACCATAAATCCTAATTTTGCTGGCGAGTTTGGGGCACAAGGATTTCGCTACCTTTGTTATTTGCATTGGAATACATCACAGAGGCGCGTAACCGTTTTTCATCCAGAAAGGCTTTTGTATCCGCAGCGAGCTCTTTTGCCCTCTTCTCTCCTTCTACTATTGCATACGTTGCAGGACCAAAAGAGGACATCCCGTGCCCTAACGCACGGGGGTCAAAGAAACTGAAAAGTTCCCTTATTATATCATGCTGAAGCTCTACCTCCTTTTTCTTAAACCCCAGCTTTTGCAACATGGTTAAGCTCGCGGCAAAAGTAAGTATGTCTTTCTCAAGTACCGCGGGCAAGATCCGCATAAGCACTATCCTGCATATTCTCTCTACTTCTTCGCTTTTTATCGGACAATACCGCTTGAAAATTTCTACCTCTTCGAGTCCATGCGCGCCCCTCTTCACCTCTGGTATCGCAACGACAAAGAACCAGTTCTCAGGCAGTGGATGCTGAAAGAGAATTGGAGGTGGGGGAACCTTTGATGCGGAAGAAGGAAGAAAACTCGTTTTTGTTCTTGTTTCCTTTTCGGCTTCATATTCTCGAAATACATGGCCACCATCTAAAATGAACCCTCCTTTAGCAAAAGCAGCCGTACCTATCCCTGAAGTACCACCTCTTCCCACCAGTTTTGCTAATTCCACCACGCTATAAATCCTGTTTTCCAGCACAGATATTGCTTTTGCTACACTTAATGAGAGCTGTGTCTGAGAGCCCAGACCCACATGGGCTGGCAACTTTCTCAATATCTTTACACGGTAATTCCTCTCCAGCCCCGGCTCTATTCTACTTCTTATCCGTTCGAATATGTGAGCAACTTCTTTTGTGTTCGCTTCTTCCTCCACAGGTTTATCAGCTACCGAAACCTCTATTTTCAAAGAGGGTTTATTTAATGCCACCCCTATCCCACCATCTACTCTTCCAAGCTTCCCGTTCAGGTCTATAAGAGCGAAGTGAAGTCTGCTCGGTGAAGTTATAAGGACATTCATCTCATCAAAATTTTTTTATTTCGTTTTTCTTAATTAAATTTAACTAACTTCAAGAGCAAAATAAAGATGCAAAGTGATATAGAAGACCAGATAAAAGAAGCAATAGACATAATAAAAAGGGGCGGTACAGTGATTTACCCCACAGAAACGGTCTATGGATTAGGTGCTGATGCGTTATCCGAAAAAGCGGTGCAGAGAGTATATAAAATAAAAGAGAGAGATTTTTCACAACCCATCTCCATTGCGGTTTCTTCCTTCGGGATGCTGCACAAAGTTGCTTATATAGATTCCGAAAGATCAAAAATCCTGACCGAACTGCTACCAGGGCCTGTCACGGTCTTGCTGAGGAAAAAAGACATTGTATCTGAGGTTTTAACTGCCGCATCTGACATAGTCGGCGTAAGATTCCCTGACAATGAAATTGCCACCCGGATAATAAAAGAAACGGGACCTATAACCGCAACAAGCGCAAATGTATCTGGTAGAAATCCGCCGACTTGCGTAGAGGAAGTGGAAATAAAAGCAGATATTATTATAAATGGAGGTAAGTGTAAATATAGTATGCCGTCCACCGTATTGGATATGTCGGCGTGGGCAGATGAAGAAGAGGCGATAAAGATAAAGGAAAAAATAAAAAGAAGAGGAGCATGTTATGACAGAGTACTGCACATCCTGCGGAGTAAAATTGCTGCAGAAGGGCTTCACGGTTTTCCCGTGCCCTAACTGCGGAGAAGTCGAGATAAGTAGATGCGCGAAATGCCGGAAGCAGAGTAATTTATACCGGTGTGAGAAATGTGGTTTTATAGGACCATAAAGTAAAAAATGAGATGGCAAGGTAAGTCGAAGCGGAAATATACCGGGGGAAGACTCCACCTTCACCGGAAGAAAAGGAAGCACGAAGCTGGAAGACCCGCAGCAGAGACTACTGTCGGCGAGAGCCGAAGGAAAAAGGTTAGGACGAGAGGCGGCGGAGAGAAGATGCGGATCCTCAGGTGTGATTATGCTAATGTCGCAGACGCAAGAAGCGGAACCACGAAAAAAGTTAAGATAATAGCGGTGAAAAACAATCCTGCGAATCCTTTCTTTGCAAGGCGGAATATAACCACAAAAGGTGCGGTGATAGAGACGGAAATTGGAGATGCGGTAGTAACAAGCAGACCTGGGCAGAATGGGGTTGTGAACGCGAGATTAATTTAAAAATGTCCGGAATAGCACGAGAAAGGCGGATTCAAGAAGTGGTATCCAACGTAAGATGTACAAATTAGTAGGCACAATTTGCGGTGAAGTTGGGCTGCATGAATTCGATTTTATCGTGAGTGGAGAAGTAAGAAGAAATGAATACGTAAAAGTATGGCACGAATTAAATGGGTGGATACTTGGACGAGTGGTATCAATAGTGGATGCAGTGAAAAAAACAGCTACTGTGGAAATCATAGGTTATAAAGACGAAAGGGGATTTTTAATGCAGCCAAAGAATACTTTCTCGCGTGATGAGAAGGTGTTCAAAGCAGACCAGAGTTTCATCATGGAAACATTGGGACTCAAATCAGGAGGAATCCATTTAGGTATGCTCGACGGGCGTAATATTCCGGTATATCTGAGGAAAGAGGAACTTATCCAGAAACATTGCAGCATATTAGCAAAGACGGGTAGCGGGAAATCATACACTGCTGGCGTGCTAATTGAGGAATTGCTTGAGAAGAATGTTCCTTTGCTTATAATTGACCCTCATGGCGAATATCTCTCGTTGAAATACGAGAACAGGAGTGAAGAGGAGAGAAAACAGATGGATAAATTTGGCATCACACCCAGAGGCTATGCCTCTAAGGTCGTAGTATTCACGCCATTGAATTTTTCCATAAATCCCGCTGCGGATAAGTTATTTCGCATAGATGGAATAAATTTGAGCGTGAATGAATTATATGACCTATTTCCCTTGTCTGATGCACAATTAGGTGTTTTATACCAGAGTATAAACGGAATAAAGGAGGAAAAGGAGTTTTATACTATCGAAGATATTATTAAGAAGGTATCAGAGAGCAAAAGCAGTGCTAAATGGAGAATTATACACTTCCTGGAGAGAATCCGGGAGACGGGGATATTATCTGACAGCCCAACACGTATAGAAGAGCTCGTGAAGGTGGGTAAGGCATCAATAATAGATATGAAAGGGGCGGAGCCGAAATTACAGCAACTGATCGTATACCGCATCTGCAAAGAGGTATTTGAAGGGAGGAAGATGGGGAAGATACCACCATTTATGCTCGTTATCGAGGAGGCACACAACTTTTGCCCCGAGCGTGGATTTGAAAAGGCGGTCAGCTCAAACATTTTGAGAACCATCGCTTCAGAGGGTAGGAAATTCGGGCTTGGATTGCTGGTTATCTCGCAAAGACCTGCTCGTGTGGATAAGAACGTTATTTCTCAGTGCAATACGCAGATAATCCTCCGCGTAACAAATCCAAATGACATCAGGGCGTTGAGCAGGGGGCTGGAGTTCATGAGCGCGGAGATGGAGGAAGAAATCAAGAGAATTCCGCAGGGTGTTGCACTGCTTTCGAGACCAAGCATAGAAATGCCCATACTGGTTGATATACGTGTCCGAAGAAGTGAACACGGCGGTAGAGCAGCGGAAGCTGAAGGAGAGGAGAAAAAAGAGGCGGTGCCGAGGAAGATGGGGTGGAACGAAAGGGAGAATATGGGAAGGAAAAGCATGCTTACAAGGCTGCTGGGCGAGTAAAATGATGCTGATCGGTTGGATGCATTGAAAAAGAAACAGTCAGGAATGCATAATATGGAAAGAATAGAAATAGGGACGCGAAAAAGCACCGAACTTATTGATATTACCGGGGAGGTAAGAGAGATTGTCAAAAGCAAAAGTGGCAATGTTGAATCCGGGATATGTGTGATATTTACACGACATACGACTTCGGGAATCATCATAAATGAAAATGAAACTGGACTGAAAAGTGATATCTTAGCGCTTCTAAACGGGTTAATCCCAAAGGGGAAGGGGTACCTGCATGATAGAATAGACAACAATGCGCACGCTCATCTCAGGTCTGTTGTGCTCGGCTCAAGTGTAACAATCCCAATAGAAAAAGGTGATTTAATTCTGGGGACTTGGCAAAGCATCTTTTTCGTTGAGTGTGACGGTCCCAGAAGGAGAGAAGTATATGTAAAAGTGATCACGGGGTAATATTAACATCAGTGAAAAATGCAAAGTGCAAAAGTCGTAATCTGTGGTTGCAAAATTGCCCCAGTGTGGTAGTGGAGATCCCTTGGGCCTGCGGAGCCCAAGATCCGGGTTCGATTCCCGGCTGGGGCATTGAACACAATGAAAAATGAAAATTGTAAAGCGCAAAATTCAAAATTCGACAGATGACTCTTCTTCACTCGTTTAAATGTTTCACATTTTGCATTTTTCAATTTGCACTCAGCATTTTGCAATTACTTATTTCCTGTGCGCCTCTCCCACCATTTCACCAAGGTTCTTATACCCATTAACGACAAGATACTCATTTAATTCACTTCTTAGTCGCGTAAAAATTTCAAATCCTTCGCTTACCAGTGCGCTGCCCACTTGAAACAGGCACGCACCGTTTTTTGCATATTCTATCACGTCCTTAGCAGAAAAGATACCGCCAACTCCAATTATGGGTATTCTCAACTCCTCATACAATTCGAAAATAACTCTTTTACCGCCGAACGCAAGCTCCTTACCGGATTTGCCACCATAGCCTGTGGGATTACCCAAAAGAGGAATGTCGCGCGTGGGGTCGATTGGTCTGGATATTATTGTGTTGATAGCAGTGATGGCATCAGCACCCGCCTTTTCCGCCGTGAGTGCCAATCCCGCTGGGTCACCCACATTAGGCGATATTTTCACTGCGACTGGAATGCCTTTTTGATGCGCAATGCCTCGTATCTCCTTTATTATACTCTTCAGCAGTTTGGGGTTGTGTTCAACTGCTGCGAACTCCGTATGTGGACAGGAAGCATTAAATTCGAGCATGTCTATTGGATATTTGATGGCGATTCGCACTACTTCTCTGCATTCCTCCACGCTTTTACCAAAAATGCTCAGTATCAGCGGTACATCAGCATACATCGCATCTTCTATTTCCACCCCATAATTATTTATCCCTGGATTGGGAAGCCCCATCGCATTCACATAGGTATAGCTACGAGGTGCTATTTCAAAAAATGTGGGGTTGGGATAGCCTTCTCGCTCATCCAGCCCAACCGATTTTGTCACAACCGCACCCGCACCTGCTGCTGCATATCTATAAAGTAACTTCCCGGAGACACCAAATCCCGCGGCATTCGCAATTGGATTGGGGAATTTGATTCCACAGACTTCTGTTCTTAATAACGGCTCGTTCGCTGGTGTGAAACGTGGAGGAGGGATTGATAATAGCTCAATTTCTTCTCTTGCATTCATATCTGGCTTAATTGCGATTCTTTTACCACTCTTTGCTCGTTTCCAGTTGCCAAATTCAGTCCTTTCCAGCTCTTCGGCATCAAAAACCGGTCCGTCTTTACATACTCGATACCCGCCAAGGTCACATGATCCACACGCACCACATCCGCATTTTACTATTCGTTCTACGGAAACCTGCGTTGGGATTCTTTCCCTCCTCGTAATCTCGCAAACACGCTTCATCATCAGTTCAGGACCGCATGTCAATACCAGCTCAAACTTTTCACCTGACGCCAGTATCTCTTCCAATAACTCTGTAACTAACCCTTTATAACCTTCAGAGCCATCTTCCGTAGCAATTCTTACTTCATAACCCATTCTCTCAAATTCTTCAATATACAAAAGCTCAGCACTACTTCTTGCTCCCACTAAGAGTACAACATGCTTATCCAATTCTTTCGCTCTTTTCGCGGCGAACCTCAACGGCGCCGTCCCATAACCACCAGCAACCATGCAAATTGTCGCGCCGAGCAATGAAAACGATCTGCCATAAGAACCTCTCAATCCAACCATTTCTCCCACGTGCTTTTGATGTAAGTTATGCGTGCAATCCCCGACATCCGCAATTGCGACTTCTAATTCTCCTTCTTGGGATGCATTGGCAATAGAAATTGGTATCTCGTCTATTCCTGGATTCCAAACCATTACGAATTGACCTGGTTCGCTTTCTCTGGCAATCTCCTTCGAGTGAAATTTGAAAGTTTTTACTCCTTCGTTTTCCACGTTTAGTTCTTCTATTTTATGCAGTGTGGGACTGTTGAGTGGCATTTGTCTGCGTTTATCTGTTTCTCCTGCCGCCTTAAATATATTTTGCCCACATGGGATTAATTAGTGAAGTAGATTTGATAATATTCGCAATTTATGGCTATAACCACCATATATTGCCTAAGTAGGCAACAAAGTGATTTAGGGGGATATACTAAACCTGCTCATTATGGCACATATTGAAAAAGTCGTTAAAGCTTTGAACTCAGAGACCAGAAGAAAAATTTTGAGGATTCTTGCTGAAGAACCTAAAACAGTTAAAGAAGTGGCTGAAACTCTTCGAAAAAGTTATTCAATAAATTTGGAGTATCGAGAATCCGTTTTTAAAGCCCTGGAAAGGTTAGTAGAAGCAGAGTTAGTAGAGAAACATCACGAAAAAGGGAGAGGAGTGGTTTACAAACTGAAAAAGAAAGAGATAATCGTTGATTTAACTGAAGAGGAGGTGAGATGAGTGCATTTTGAAGCCAAAGAAATAAGAAGGATTATCGAAGCAAAATTTGAGGAAATTTTGAGGGACACAGAGAAAAGGAAGGTTATGCGATTAGAAAGACTAGATGCATACGGTCACGAAGCAGGAATTCCGATAGAAGAGTGGGTAAAAGACTGCTTAGAAGAGATTGATTGGGGGATACATGTCTATTTCCCTAACGAGTTCTTAGAAAACTTCTTTTCAAACATTGACAGTGAAGAAGGTAAACTCAAAGAGGCTCTTCAACAGACCTGGTGGGGGTTTAAGTTTGGGAGAGATAGGTTACTTATTACTGAAAAACAGATAAAAGATTTTGT
>Ga0180300_10000812_pt1 | contig 14154 bp, 1 predicted proteins | sample GuaBasSediGuay15_FD_121798 | JGI IMG/M metagenome (GOLD analysis project Ga0180300, IMG submission 121798) | Subseafloor sediment microbial communities from Guaymas Basin, Gulf of California, Mexico - Guay15, Core 4569-2, 21-24 cm | ecosystem: Environmental > Aquatic > Marine > Hydrothermal... | reverse complement strand
TCCAAGATTTCCCTCACGTCCTCCACTAACTTCTTCAGAGCGCTCTCCTTTTCCTTGTTCTTTCCGATGAGCTCGTTGTAAGCCTTCTCCGAGATCAGGGCTTCCCTGTATTGCTCCTCGATTATGGAATTGGTGGCCTCTATGCTGCTTATGATGTCTTGGAGCATCTTCAAATAATTCTTCAACTCCTTTCTCTCCCCCCTGGTGATGGGCCTTTTGACGGCCATTTCCTCGAGCTTCTTCAGCTCTTTCTTCAGGTTGCTTATTTCCCCTTCTATGGGCGTTAGGTCATCCCTAGTCAGGAAGTTCTCCATCTTGACCTTGTATTCATCCAACACCTTTATGATCTCTAAGGAAAGCTTGTCCAACTTCTCGACTTTGGAAACTAGTAATGGGAACTCCTCCACCCTCTTATTTATCTCCATATACATGTTCTCGATCTTGTGATAAATGCGCTCTATTTCCCTCTTAACCTCCTCTATGGCGGCTAATTTTTTTCCCACATCTTTCCCCAATTCTAAAATGGTGTGTATGTCGGAAAGGGCCTCGAAGGACTCCTTCATCATTGAGAATTTCTTGGACAGGTCTCTTACCACCCTTTCGTACTCTTCCACCTTGGACTGTAAGATGGTGAGCTCAGTCTTCAATGTCCTCTTTTCCTTGATGAGCTTCATCGGATCTAACTCAGAAATGATCTCCCCCATCTTCTTCAAGGATATCAAGGCTTCCCTTATGGTGGTCTCCCTCTCCATCACTAGTCCCCTTATCTCTCCTATTCGCTCCGCGTAGACATCGGTCTTTTCACGAAACTCTTTAACCGACTCCCTGAGCATCTTAACCTCTCTCTCAAGTGCCTCTATCTTAGCATTAAGAAGTTCCAGTGGTTCCATCTCTTCGGGCTTCTTCGTTTCCGGCTTTCCCTCTGGTTTTTCCTTCTTTTCTTCCTTCCGCTTCTCCTCTTTCTTTTCTTTTTTTGCCTCCTCCTTCGATTTCCCCTCTTCCTTCTTCTCTACTGGCTTTTCCTCCTTCGGCTCCTCTTCCTTCTTTTCAGGTTCTTTAACCTCTGGCTTTTCAGGAGCTTTCTCTTCCGCCTTCTCTTCCTTCACCTCTTTGTGTTCCTCAGACACAGTTTTTCCCTCCTCGCTCATCTTCTCTATCTCTGAAAGTACTTCTAACACTTCTTCATACGTATCTCCCATGGGTTATTTTCCGCGCCCTTTCTTCTTCGCCTTTTTCTTCTGCTTTTTCTTAGCTTTCTTCTTGACCTTCTTCTTCGTTTTCTTAGCCTTCTTGGTTCGTTTGGTCTTGAGGAGGTCCCTTATCTCGGTCAAGAGGGAGATCACCACGTCCAGCTTGTCCTTTGGCTCCTCCTCTTTCTCTTCCTCCCTGATTCTTTCCTCTTTTTTTGGCTCTTCCAACTTCTCTACTTTTGGCTTTATCTCCACTCCCTTCTCCGGTTCGGGTAGTTCTTCTTCTTTGACTTCTGGCTTCGCTTCGGGCTTTGGCTCTTCTGGCTTCTCCTCGGGCTTCTTTTCAACCTCTGGTTTGGCCTCCTCGGGCTTCTCTTCCTTCACCTCGGGCTTTTCCTCAGGTTTGACTCCCGGCTTTACTTCCGGTTTTGCTTCTGGCTTAACCTCGGGTTTCTCCTCTTTGTGTTCAGGAGACACAGGTTCTTTTTTCAACCCCAACGCCTTCAAGACCTCCTCATAACTTTTTTCCGAGATGGTCCCGGTCTCCACTTCCTCCCTCAACTCACCCATCGCGGGAGGCGTCTTTTCCTCCCTCTTAGCTATTTTCTCCTCGTATTTCTTGATTTCAGTGAGGAGCTCTTCCGGTTTCTTTTTCACTTCAACCCCTTCCTCTTCCTTCTTTTTGAACAAACCCTTCGCCTTTTCCGCCAGGGATTTGAGGTTCATTTCATCACGCTCCTAGCTTTTTGAGGCGAGTGTCAACCGAGTCGAGGTAAGCGGTCGCCATGTTGAACGACCCTTCCTTGAGCCTGTCCTTCGCGAGGTTGAGCTCGACCTCAATGTCATAAGTATCTACTCCCTTTTCCTTTAATTTCTTTACCCTCTCCTCTATTTCCTCTATCCTCTTCTTTATGCTGTAATAGGTGTTTATCTCCTCGTCGGTCAACCTCGAAGTGTCGTGGAGGAGTGGCCTGAACTGGATGAAGTAAGGCTTACCGTTGTTATATTCTGGGTTCTGGAACAGTCCGGTTCCGGTCTCCAACTTGGGTATCAGGGAAGCGTAGTGGGAGCCGTACTTCTGCTTCACCCTGTTTATGTCTCCCTCGTACTTGGTCCTCAGCTGTATCTCCGTCCCTATGTTGGCCCTTATGGCCCCCCTGAAGTCCATGAGGACCTGAGAGAGCATGAACAGCCCTATTCCCCACTTCCTGAACTCCCTCGCTCCCCTCTCCAATGCCACATATCCTCCCTTACCTCCATACTTCGGTAACAACCTGTGGACCTCGTCGTACACTATCAAGACTTTTAACTTCTTCGACTCTGGGAGGGAGAGCTTGAAGATGGAATCTATGGTCTTCCTCACGAAGTCGTCCAGCTTCTCTGGAGGCAACCTGTTAATGGCGAATATGGTCATCTCAGGCTTGTCCCAGTGCTTCCTTATGTCGAACTCGAACTCCTCGCTGCTCGCATCTATGATGTTGACCTTGAATCCAGTAGCCTGTTCTCTCCTCATGCCGAACATAGGATATCTCTTCAACATGTGCTCGTCCTTGCACGGCTTTATGAATCCTGTCCACTGGAGGGTTGGGTCGAAGACTATCACTGGGATGCCTTTTTTCAGGAGCTCCTCGGCGATCACCATGACCGAAACTGTCTTCCCAGCTCCGGTGGCCCCTGCCGCGATGCCGTGCATCATGAGCTGATTTATCTCTAAGTACGCTTTAGCATCTCTCTCAGCTATCTTTCCCAACCATATGGTATCAGGTCCAGCCTTCGGCACCTTATCCAAGTCAATAGGGAACACGTACCTCGCTGCTTTCTCTCTCCTCTCCTTCCACGCCCTGTAGAAGTTCCTTCCCAGCAGGATGATGACTATGATCCCTATGTAGACCCATATAGAAGTGAAGGCTGTGTAGAGGAAGGCCAAGATCGGTGAGGTTATCACCACCTTGAACGTGTCAAGGCTACTCGCTATCTTGCCGCTGTAGTGGGCGACCGCCTCAATGACGTACAATCCCGCCTCCACATCCTCAGGGATCTCCTCCTCTTTTGAGATCTCTAAAGTGGTCGTTATCGCCCTAGTCTCCTCGCTGCTCTTTATGATCCTCCCCGTCTCTACCTCCCTTATGGTGTAATTCAGCCAGACATCAACCCTCTTCGTGTTTCCCAAGTTGAACAACTGGGTGGTGAACTTGAGCTTGCCTCCTGGCCTCACCTCGGGTGTCAGGACGGTCACCTTGACGTCCAATAGGGCCTCCTTAACGGGAACCACCTTCAAAGTGGTGGCTACCCTTCTCTCCTCATTATCCAACCTCAACACGATGTCTCCCGTGTATATCCCTATGTTGCTGGTGGGTAGGGTGTAATACTTCATCTTCAAGGCAGCCCCTGACTTCGGTGGGATGGAGAAGGTTGGATTGGCTATCTGGATGAACTGCCAGATGTCTCCCTCTACGTAGGCGTTCACCCTCATGGCTGTGTCTTTGTTGTTGGTTATGTCCAGGGACACTATCTTATATTCACCTATCTCTAACTCTAACTCTATGGAGTTTTTGGATATCAAGGCGCTCGCCGGCCTGACTGTCTCAGCAGTTATTCCTCCCCCTCCGCCTCCTAGTACATATCCTGCTGGTGGTGGCGCGGGCGCCGGTGCTGGTGCCACTGTTACCTCTTCTTCCTCTTCAGCAGGTGCGGCTTCCTCTCCTGCTCCACCCGCCCCTCCTCCCCCCACTAAGGGACAATCCGTTGGACAATTTGCTGCGGACTCCGCGAACTCCAACTCACACTGTTGGTTACCACACACGTATTGGGCTAAGGCATATGCCCCTCCCACGAACTCTCTGTCTGCCCACACTATCTCTTGGGCGAAGTCTATGTGACTGTTTAATCTCCTCCAGTCGTTTTCTTTACACGTATTGTTGCCGAATAGCCATCTCCTACACTCGTAGATGCCAAGGTAGATGGGGGAGACATCACCTAAGGAGAGGTTGGAGTAGTTGAACCATATGGTGGCGTTCGGGTACACGAGTTGAGAGGTGTTGAAGGCGAAAGCTGTGACGACTCCGGCACCAGAACCAACGGATTCCTTGTCTATCAAGCCGACTATGAATGGGTCCGCGTATCCCTGATCTATCATGGTGTCCCTAAGTATCATGGCTCTGTAACCCTCGAGTTTCACATCGATGTCATAGGCTCTCACCGCCACGTAATCCCCGAATTCTCCCGTGGATTCATTCGTCGTGAGATGATACATCACGCTGTTGGTCTTGTTCCTGTAAAGGTCAACCCAACCTGGAATTGGTTGGTTATTGTGCTCTATGTCCACCAAGAACCCTCCGAACCACACCGTTGACTCTATGGCGTCAAAGTACGCATAACCCACCCCTTCCATCCCAGCGTAGTCCTCTGCTATGATCTCCGCCACGTAGGAGCCATTTTGGTTTACCCAGCTTCCGTCCAAATAATATTCGTAGTAGTAAACGTCCCCTTCCCTCCCGACGTAATTCATGAGGAGGTTGGATAGCTCGGAGCCGTCTGGCCTCGTTATGCTCACCCTGGCCTCTTTCACCGCCCCCTCTTCAGTTATGTTGGCTTGGATTAAGACGCTTTGGCCAGAGGTGAGTTTGTCGGGTATCGCAAGGGCCTTTACGACAGGAGGAACTGTATCTTTGTAAAGAACTGCCTTCCCCTCCACATCGGACTTCGTCACATTGTCTGGCAAGTAGTCCACTTTCACCTCTATGTCATATCCTTTGTTTTCCTTCATAGTGGGGGCCGAGATGACCAGCCTCCACCTCCCCGAGGAGTAACTGGCTCCCAAGTACTCATCCTCACTGAGCCACCTGTTCCCTATTCTGACGTGGAAATTGATATCCGCTGCATCCGTTATGTCGTTCGTCCCGTACTGGACCTTTACGTAGAAGTATATGAGATCTCCAGAGGAGACGTTAACCAGCGGGTTGTTCTCCGTGGGAGAGGTTATGTTGACTATTAAGGGAACCACTTCGAGTATCACGGTCGTGTTCTTCTGCTGAGGCATTCCTGAGGAGTTGAAGGTGAAGAGGTATTGGGTGTGGTTTGCCCTGACGGTAGTTTCAGGAGCATGATAGAGCACCTCGACCTGGCCCGTTCCATTGTAGGGAATGAACAAGGAGCTCACATCAGAACTCAAGTATTCAGAAGTGTTCACTAAAAGGACCAGGTCGGGTGCCCCGGTGTTGTTTACTGTGACCCACCCCACTGTACCGCTGTTTCCTTGTGCTACTTTCTTATACATCCACGAGGTGTTGTGTTCCCAGTTAGGAGCCACAGTAACATTAACCAAGGCCACATCGTATGCGTCTTCTGCGGACCTCGCTTCTATATATCCCGTGACCGTCCCTATGGGATGATGAGGTGTTGGGCTCACGCTCAGGTTAACTTCCATGCTCTCCGTCACGTTGAGCTGAGGAATGAGTGAAGGATAGAACGCGGGGGAGAAGTTACAGACATCTCCAGTGAGGCAGGTGAAGGTTATATTGTTCAGGGGCTCACTCCCAGTCGAGTTTATGTGGAAAGTCTGATTGACCGTGAGGCCATTTGCGAACACGTTTATCACGTCTTCATATATCTCGAGGATGGGATATGGTTTTATCTCAAAGATTATGGTCGTCGTGTCGTTCCAAACACTTCCATTTATGTTGGTCCAAGTGACCGTCAAGTTCACCGTGTAGTTACCGTCAGAGGTTCCTGCTGGGACGGTTATCACTGTCGTGTTGCTTATAGAGGTTCCTCTCAGGACTGTCCCGTAGTAGAATACGTCTGGAGTGGCGGTCCAGTTCTCAGGTAACCCAAAGGTCACGTTCACGTAGAACCCTCTAGCGTGTCCTGTGTTGTTTATGGTGAACAGCACTGTAGCGTTCCTGCTCTCATAAGCGGTGACGCCAGTTATGACCGTATCAGAGTAGGAGATGATGGTTATGTTGGTGACGTCCACCACTTCGAAGATGTCGGAGACGCAACCCACCACATTCTCCGTGTCGTTGGCGCAGAGAAGGATGGTATAGTTGCCCGTTTTATTCGGTGAGAATGTTTGAGTGTATATATCGTTCGTCCCGTTCAGGAAGGTCTGAATGGTGTAATTATCCGGATCGGTTATGTTAGTCCAGACTAAGCTCACTGCTAAGTTGTCCGTGACGTTCGCGCTTATGGTGAGGTTCTCATACCCGTTCTCTATGAAGTGGGAGCTCAAGGTGAAATTCTGTATGGTGGGTGGGGGGTTGGAAACGTTCAGCCACATATATGCCGTCTTCGTGGCGAAGGTGCTGTTCTCTTCCACCCTTATCTCCAAGAGGTACATGCCTCTCGTCGCGTCTATTGGAGCTATGTAACTCAGGTTTATCAGCCTCGAGGCGGTCGGTTCAGCGGAGAGGTAATCGGGCTTTATCTCTGACACGAATTGGGAGCCATTCTCGCTCCTATAGACGTGATACCACATCTTGACGTTCCCGACGTTGGTCAGATTCAGCTGTCCTAGCCTCCCGGAGGTGTTAACTGGTAATAGAACTGTCCCAAAGTCCGTCGGGCTTATGGTCCAGTTCATGTCAACCGGGATCGTTATGTTCAACCACTGGTAGTTGACACCCGCGTTGCTCGTGTTGGCAGCGGTGTAAGTCCAGTAGAAGCCTGGGGCCTGACCATAGGGGATGTTTATGGTGACCAAGGAGGTGAAGTTCTTGCCAGCATCCAACACTCCCCAGACCTCTGGATCGAAGTCCACGGTGCAACCAGGACAACCCACCGAAAGGTTCCCTCCCTCCACGAGTAAGTTTATGTCCTTGACGTAGTCGTTTCCGTAGGATTCCACGATTATGGCTTGAGTCGTGGAATTCCCGTGCCATATGGTCAGATCTAGTGGTGTCCTTATCCTGATCTCGGGATTGGATGCCACGTTTATCCTGGTTATGTTATAAGTTATTCCGGTTGTCCCATCCGCGTTATCCCATTTCGCGTACCCGTAGACTTCTATCAACATGTGTGGGGTACCTTCTAGGACCGTCACCCTGACGGGCCAAACACAGCTCTCATTTACTCCCACGTCCCCGCAATTCCGAGTGGTGGTATTGAAAACCACGTAGCCCGTGCTCTCCGTGACGTTCAGTACCGTGTTGTAGGCGGTGATGAATCCTATGTTGGTGAAATTGATCACGAGGTCGAAGGAGAAACTATCCTCCTGGGTTATGTTGGGTACTTCTATGTAACTTAGTTGAGTCACCTTTCCATAGGTTTTTCCCCACACGTAGAAGTAACCGGCGAAGGTCGTGTTCGTGTTATTTTCTGGCGCCCTGTCCATCGCCCATATGGTGACATTGTGTTCTCCGTCCATGTAGGGTGCATAGAACACTTGATAAGCTCCCGTCTTGTTGGGCCACGTCCCCAGGTATCCCATGGTGAGGTTCTCAAAACTGCCATTCGGTAGCCCGATAATCGCCTTGACCTCTTGGATGCCATAATTGTCCCAGACCGTGACGTTTATCTTAACTTGGTCCTTGTTCGCCTCTATGCTCTGATTCGGCGTGATCAACGGGTCCTCGAACCAAGGTGGCCTCGTGTCCTTCACCCATACCATAACCGAATCTTCCTTCTTACCTGCCTCATAATATTTCGCTGGGTCATCTGTGATGTTACACATAAAGGTGGTGTTTCCCTTATCATCTGGTGTCCAGTTGTATTGTACGAATCCATCCGCTGAGGTATTCAAGGTGACTATGTGATAGATCTCCGTAGGCGTCCTGTTGTACCAGATATCAACCGTGTAATTGGCGATTCCCTCAAATGAATAGGAGTCCTCCACCTTGCACCTTATGGTTATGTTGTCAGGATATGGATAAACGTTCCCATCAATGGGCTCATACATATAGACGTCTGCGATGGAGTTTATGGTTATCCAGATCACATCTTCTCCCGTATCATAATAAGTCCTCGTGGCCTTCGCGGATATGTTCTGATACCCCGGGATGGCATCTTTAGGATTCCAGGTGGTGCTCACGCCCTCAGCGATCTTCTGGTTGAACTGGTCGAACCATTCAACCGTGGCAGAGACCTGTTGGTTGTTCTCATCCTTAACTTGGGCCGTTAAAGGTATGGTGTCCTCTTTGGACCAGGTTGAGTTCTCTTCGGGGCTCGTGATGGTAATGAATATCTTTCCTTTCACGGTCACTTGGGTTGTATTCGTGGAAGATGGATCTTGTCCGGACTTAGTGGCATTTATGTAGATCGTGTAGACCCCTGGGAGGATGTCGTCCTGAGGGTTGTAAATGCCGGTGCACCAACCAGTGGCATTAGTGGTGCAATTATCGAAGAGGTATCCGGACTGGTTGTAGAACCAGACGGTCGCATTCTCAGCGTCTCCCACATTGGCATCGTTCACGTGCACAGTGATATTGGCCTGATAGGGCGCGAAGGAATCGTTCCTGTAAATAGTGCTCGGTTCCACGATGATGTCCGTCAGGATAAGGGGTCTCTTTATCCTCACAATGGTGAAATTCGTGTTGTTCTCGGAGGCGAAGTAGTACTTAGCATCATCATCAGTTATGTTACATGAGATGTTGTAATAACCAGCGCTCTCGTCGGAAGTGTCCCATGCCCATGAAGCCTTGCCCGTTTCATCGGTGTAATCCGTGAATTGCCACACGCCGTCCTTGTAGAACTTCACCTCGTAGTTGTAGATCCCTTGTCCCGAGGAGGCGTCCCTCACCATACAACTCACGGGGACTATGTCTCCCGCTAAATAGGTCGAGCCATTGGGGGGTTCCATCTCTCCCACGTAGCTCCAACTGTATATGTACAAGGTTATCTCTTCGCTCGTCCCGGGGTTGTAGTACTGCCTAGAAGCATAGGCTCTTATGTAAGTGGGCCCTGTCTTGTAATCTCCTGGCACTGTCCAAGTGGTGTTGTAACCAGTAGCGAGGACGTCATCAGATTCATTGTACCACGTCACGCTCCCATCGTTCACGTAGTAATCGCACAAGGAATCGTTGACCGTTGAGTTGAACCACAGAGTTTGCCACTTACCTACCGAGGTCTCATTCGCTGGGCTCAGGATAGTGACCTTCAAGCTCCCGAGGGCTGTCCAGCTCCCTTCCGTGCTGTTCTCCGAATCATAACATTCATCGTTGAAGACCCCTCCCACCCACTTTTGAGGTCCAACCGAGGTGTTACAGTCGGGGGTGTAGAAGACGGCACAGTAACCATCTGTGTTAGAGGTCGTGTTCAGTACGACCGAATAGTTCGTCCCGTCTTCCGTTATCCAGAAAGAGCAATTCACGTCCCCTCCCACGTAATCCCCTATATCCGCATCGTATATCCTCACTTCGAACTTTTGGGATGTCCCTCTGGTGACCGTTGCCCCATCTCCATAAGTCTTGGTCAACGTCACATTGTCCTTTTCAATGGTGAAGTTCAGGATTATGGACTCGTTGGTGTAACCACAACCGTCCGACGTCTCGCAACTATCAGTGGCGTTGAACTTGTACTCGTTCACACCTATATCCGAACAGAGGAAGCTCAAGTCGAATGGCACCTCTATGCTCACCCCAGAGGAAATCTGAGAGTCCAAGTAGGTCCACTCGGTCTCTCCATACTTCCTCTTCCACAGGCTCACATTGACTGGGGTATAATCCCTGTCCGTGAGGTAAACTACGAAGTGGAAGTTCTCCCCCCACCCTCCAAGCGTGGGGTCCACGCTCGGGTTGCTCAACTCGGGTTTGGTGGCTATGAAGAACGCGTTTTCCTTAAGGGTGGAGTTGTCCACGTAGTGGGATTTTGATGCGGAGAGGGTTATGTTCCACCACCTCAAAGACCTTCCAGAAGTGGACCAAGTACAGTTGTAGAATCCCCCTCCTTCCTCGTTTATGGGCGTACAATAAGAGGTGTATGTCCCTTTCTCTACCGCTATGGTGATCGAGTCGGGATTCTCCACTCCACCACAATTATCCGTCAAGTTGGCCCTTATGAACAAATCATTCCCACTTAAGATGGATATGTTGTCTGGTTCTAGGATGTAGGGCCTAAAGTGAGACCAGATGTGTAAGGTGTAGTTAGTAGAGTTAGTGTCTTCGTAGTAGGGGTTTCCAAGAGTCCCTGCCTTCCACTTTTGCTGCATGACCTCATAGTCACAGGTTGGAGTGAAGTTGAACGCGGCATAACCGTCCGAATCCGTGACCTTCAAGGTCCCAGAGTCCCAAGTACTGCCGTCCTTGGTGACCCAGAAGTAAATGTTCTGGGAAGAGGGTAGGTATTCCTCTTTGTCCACGTCATACACTCTAACCTTAAGAGTGGTATAATTTGAAGGTATATCCCTCCAAACTTCAGAGCCATCCCCTGAGATCATCTCAAATACGACTTCATCTTTAGTCACGTTGAATTGTTTGACAGAAGTGGTGTTGGTGTAACTCCTGTTGTCTATGGCCTCGAAGTAAAATTCCCAAACCCCTATGTCGGAGCCATCAAACCCTCTGTAGGTCAAGGAAATGGTCTCATTCACTGGGGCAACCACATAAGTCTCATTGGCCTTCGTCCAAGACGAAGAACCTTGTTCCCTTATCCAAACCCTAACAGTGACATTATCTAGGTCTTCGTCGTCAAGGATGACCGTGAAGTTAAATAACTCTCCCCAACCCCCTTCTTCGGGACTCACACTGTGATTAAACAATTCTGGTTTCGTCTCTATGAAGAACTTATCCTCTCCTATCACAAGGGAAGGATTCATGTTAGTCCCATTGGAAAACATGGTGATATTGTACCACCTGGCCGGCTTTCCCGTGGAGTCCCAATCACAACCGTAGTCCCCGAGCCCATAGTTAACTGTTGGGCTACAGGAGAACTCTTGACCATTTTCATTGGTCACGTTGAAGTGCACGTCGGCGTCCTCAACTGCTTGGTCACAGTCGTCTGTCACATGACCTCTCAAAGGTATCGACGATCCTCTGAGGTAGTCCTCTCCGTTAGGTTGGGTTATGGAATTGACGAGGTCCGCTATGATATAGAGCGTGAAATTATCGGAATTGATGTTCTGGTAACAAGCATCGCTCACGTTTACTTTCCACCACTGGAGTCCCTTTTCATAGAGTGGAGTACAGCCGGGGTCGAAGTAGTAAGTGAGGTACCCATCGTCATCCGTCTGGGTAAAGTTTCCAGGTCCCCAGTTGCTCTGGTTCGTGGTCACCCAGAAGGAAGCATTCACGTCCGCTGGCACGTAGGAATCGGAGGAGTTGTCGTAAATCCTCACCTTCAAGGTCGTGTAAGAGGTACCAGACCTGTTCACGGGAAGGCCATCTCCTGAGATGTGGAAGATGGTTATCACATCTGCCGTCAAGTTCGGACCATACTCTCCAGTGGTGTTGAAGAGGTTCTCCAGCGTCCCGTCATCTATCTGCCACATGAAGTAAGTGGCTCCTATCCAATCACAAGTGAAGTCTGTCACATTCACCTGACAGGTCCCCACACCATTTATCACGGTGTCATTCCCTTTCGGCACCCACGTCGAGTTGTCTTTAGAGACGAAGAGCGTGCAAGTGACATTATCGTTCTGCAAGTCATTTACTCCTACTTCATAAGTGAACACATCTCCCCATCCGGCTTCGGTGGGCGTGAAGTTCATGTAGGTTATGTTCGGGGGCGTGTTCTTCAAATATATCCAGTTGACGTATAGGGTGGAGTTGGAATTCCAATCAGATGTGTAACTCGCGTTCACTGTTATGTTCCAGTAGCCTCCTTGCTTCTTTGAGGTGTTCCACTCGTAGTAGTAGGTTCCGTTTCCTATATCAACTCCATCATGGGACTCACTAGTGCCGTCTGGTGCGGTTAGGTCAAGGCTCGTGGTCGCTCCAGAGATGAAGCCATCCTGGGGACAGTCAGTGAACACATCGAAGGAAAAGTTGACTAACTGCCCTACCGGAATCGTTTGATTAAACTCTGGATAGGTCAAGTTGATCTTCAGCTGCCCCCTTATGTTGAATGGGTAGGAAATGGAGATGTTGGCGTCCTTGTAACAAGTATCGTTGAACACTCCTGACTTCCAATATTGTTGTCCGACATCGTACCCGCAGACGGGGTCGAAGAGGGCAACGAAGTAACCGGAAGCGTTGGTGATTATGTTGGTCCCAGAGTCCCAAGTGCTCCCGTCTGTGGTAACCCACAACTTACCCGAGACGTTCTCCTCCACGTACACGTCATATCCATACCTCTGGCTCCTGTCCAGATCTCTCACCTTAGTTATGGTAGTGAGGTTGTAAGGCCCATCCCTGTCCACGGTCAGCGGATAGTAGTCGACATAAAGCACCTCCACGTCATCTTTTTGGATGGTCAGACTTTGGACCGAAGTGTTTGCTGTGTAACCGAACTCGTCCGTGGCATTGAAGAAGTAATACCAGTCTCCTATGTCATCGCAAGTGAAGTCCCCCTTCGGGAATATGAGCTTCGTGTAGGAACAACCAGTACAATTATTGCTCCCTCCATATATCCACGGCCCATCGGGTTTCCTGGAGTACCAGAAGCTCACGTTCACGAAATTCCCATCCAAATCAGTCACTTCCACCGAGAAGTTGAATTCCTTTCCCCAACCCTCTGTCGTTGGGCTGACGGAGGGGCTCGTGAGCAGGGGTCTGGACGCCAGGAAGAAGGAATGATTGTATGTATATAAATAATTGTTGTAATAGGCTCTGCTCGCGTTCATGGTGACGTTGTACCACCCATAATCCATTGTATCTGTGTCCGCTGCTAAGATGGTGCAGTTATAATAACCATTGGACTCATTCTTCACATTAGTGCACTCCATCGTACTTCCATCCCAAGCCGTGAACTTAACTGTAGCATCTGTGACGTAACCGCACTCCAGATCTGTCACGTTTCCTCTCAAGAACACATCATCCGCCCCTCTCAAAAAGCTTTGTTCCCTAGGCTGTTCCAATTCAGATATCAAGTTAGAGTGTATGAAGGTGGTGTAATCACTGGAGTTACCCCCGTAGGTGCAAGTTCCTTCTGACGCTACTACGCGCCATAGCTGTTTTCCTACCTCATAGGTACAATCGGGGTCGACGGTGAAGTTTGCATATCCACCAGTATCAGTTATCTTGAAATCGATTTGCTCGAAATCCGTGTGGTTCTTGGTCATGTACAAGTACGCTGTGACCCCACTCACTAACTCTTGGGTGGCCGCATCCCTTATCTGCACTTTATAATCCTGTGATTCAGAACCTATTCTGTTCACGTGACTATTATTTCCTTCTATGAGGATTATCTCTATAGGATTCCTCTCCACAGTTATGTTGTAGACGATGGTGGAGTCATTGTACTTATTTCCGCCCAACAACGGGGAGTTGGGATCGTCCTCTGCGGTGAACTTGAAGTTCCAGTTCCCAATGTCAGAGCAGGAGAAGGTGTAAGTAAATGACACGGTCTCGTTGTTCGCTCCTTTCACGGTCTTCGAGTCAGCAGGGGAGGTCCAAGTGTCCCCTTCTTTTTTCAGCCAGAAGTAAACCGTGACCGTATCATTATCCTCATCATAGACCGTCACGTTGAACTGCCACGGATAGGAGTAACCAGCACTCATGCTCTCTGGGTCCACCTTGACATTGCTCAGTTCCGGTTCTGTCTCTATGAAGAAGGAGTTGGTGAACAGTGTGGACTCATTGATGTAATATTCCTTGGAGGAATTTATCCTCAAGTCGTACCACTTAGCTGGCATGTCCGAGGTGTTGAAGGTGCAGTTGTAGTAACCATTCCCTTCATCGTTTATGGGTGCGCAGTAGAAAGGTGCTCCGGTATCCACGTGAATCATGGTGTAATTAACGGTGGCAGATGACAACACTTCAGACGGACAATCTGATGTGAGGTTGGACCTTATGGTTATGTTGTATCCCTTCAAAGTCACGTTGTTTATCGGCTCCTCCAAGTAGTTGGTGATGGTTCCCCATATGGTAAGGGT
>Ga0180300_10000810_pt1 | contig 14157 bp, 17 predicted proteins | sample GuaBasSediGuay15_FD_121798 | JGI IMG/M metagenome (GOLD analysis project Ga0180300, IMG submission 121798) | Subseafloor sediment microbial communities from Guaymas Basin, Gulf of California, Mexico - Guay15, Core 4569-2, 21-24 cm | ecosystem: Environmental > Aquatic > Marine > Hydrothermal... | reverse complement strand
CTCCCTGAGCTATCCCCCCACCGCGGCCCTGCCCTGCCATCAAGGCCAGAGGAGCTCCAATCAAGACCATAATTAGGCTCAAAAACGGGAAGGCCACCTTGGCATGAAGGTCAACGACATAACGACTGGAGTCGTACCCCTCCCTCCTGAGCCTATCTATGTAACCCCTAAGCTCTCGATAACTCATCTCTTCCGGATCTTTCATACCCTTTTTAAAATCCTCGGGCCTTTCGGGTATGAATATATCCTTTTGCTCATATGTGCTGGTCAGTACTTCCCCTGCGGGGGAAAAGTCCCTGATGACCACCTGATAGAATGTCCATCCCTTCCCTCTCCAGTGGGCCTCACGGGCGTCTATCCGCTGGCGGAGGGTGAACTCCTTGTCAAACCGATAGATGGTCACCCCTTTTAGTATATCATTCTCGGACTCAAGGAGTCTAATATTATAGATGACGCCTTCGCCCCGATACCAGATCTTGTTAAGTTTAAAAAAGGCCCGTTCTTCCTCCTTTTTTATCTTTACCGACCATATATAATGTGCTTTATAAACAGAATAAGGGACAATAGTCTCGTTACAGAAAAAGATAAAGGCAGTGACCGAGAGGGCCAATATAAAGAGAGGGAAGATAATCCTGTAAGCACTGATTCCATGGGCCTTCATGGCTACGACTTCGTTGTTGCGCGAGAGGATCCCGAGGGTGATCAAGGTAGCCAAGAGGGTGGCGAAGGGAAGGGTTTGAGAAAGAAAGGGGGGGATGGTATAGAGGAAATACTTCAGCAGCAGATAAAACGGGGCTTTATGGACGATTATGACATTAATCCTTTCGAAAAGCTCCACTACAAAAAAGATCAATAAAAAGGTAGATACCGCTAAGGAGAGGATTTTCAAAAACTCTTTGATGATATAACGGGTGATTATCTTTGGCCCTCTAGATCCCAGCAGTGTCATCCCTTCCCTCCCGGCGAAGGGCAAAGAAAGTTGAATGTATTTGGATCTATATCTCCCGGGAAAATCTCTTCCATTTCTTTTGCAAGAATTCCATCGCCTTTTCCCCCAATATGAGTATCCGCATAGGGGATTCTCTCGCCGTCTTTACTAAGAGGTAAACACCTAGAGACCCCAATAGGATATTGGGGAACCAAGCGGCCAACAAAGGAGAAATGGCCCCGCTGCTGCCCAAATCCTTCCCTACACAGTATAAAACATAATACAACAGCAGAATAAAAAGACTAAGGACAAATCCCCAAGATCTCCCCGATTGCGTCCGCTGCGCCCCCAAAGGAATTCCCACCAAGCCGAAGATCAGAGCGGCAAAGGGAATGGCAAATTTGAAATGTAACTCCACTAGTTGAGGACGGACGTTGATCCCCAATTTGCGCAACCTATTGATCTTCTTTCGCAAGTCCCCGATGGACATCTCCTTCTCCAGCATCCTCACCCTTCCCCTTTTGCGCGCCTTTGCTATTTCCTCTTTTAGGGATAGGATAAACTGATAGGTGTTGAAGTGGATGGTGCGATAGGCCTCGCCCTTTACCTCTTTGGAGTGGATGCTACCGTCGAAGAGGTTTAAAATCAACTTTTGGGCTTGTGGATCTGAAATAAGATATCCCTTACGGGCGAGAATGGTGCTATTGATTTTAGGGTCCCTCTCATCGTAGATCATAACCCCTTCCAACACCTTCCCTCCCTGGGAGAGCTTATTCACATAGATCACAAAACCGCCAAAGGGGGCGTTGAAAACCCGTTCCTTTACATCGAGCTTCGCCTTCGTCTCGGCAAGCCTAAAAAGGGTTTCCTGAAAATTCCTGCTCCCCCAAGGGACGGCATAAAACAACAAAAAGGAGGTGAGCAGGAAGGTAAACAAGGACAGGACGATTACCGGGGGACTCAATCGATAGAGCCCTACTCCCGATGTCTTGAGGGCAATGAGCTCATTATCAGCGGACAATCTTCCCAGGGCCAAGAGGACCCCCAATAAGAAGGCCATGGGGATGACAAAAACCAGAAAGGCCGGGATGAGACACAAAAAGAGTTTTATCGCATACCCCAGGGGAATTCCCTTGTCCACCACCATCTCCGTTACCCGAAATAACTTGCTCACCAAGAAGACAAAGGTAAACACCCCCACACCTATTCCCGCAGGAACCAAGATTTCCTTCAATATATAGCGGTCGATGATCTTTGGCGTTATCTTCAATGGCCTACGCAACCAAGAGAAAAATGAAACTTAAATGATCTTGTGCATATCGTCTATAAAATTTATCCCTTTTGATCTACACAATATACCAGAAGGAGGGGGGTTTTTCAAGAAAGCCAAAGACCAAATTTCCTCTTGCAAAACATAGGGGGTTATGTTAAAGGTCATCTTCATTAAACACGTCTCCTGATCGATTTGGGGGTGCCTGAGAAGGTTCCAAACGAGAAGAGGGAGGCGGAAGATAAAAACCAAAGGGGGTATTTATGTCCGTCGTTACCATGAAAGAACTTCTAGAGGCGGGGGTCCACTTCGGCCATCAGACGAAGCGCTGGAACCCCAAAATGAAACCTTACATTTTCGGGGCGAGAAATGGCATCTATATCTTGGACCTACAGCAAACCGTTCAACTTTTGGATGTGGCCTATGAGTTTATCAGAGACACTGTGGCCAAAGGGAAGAAGATTCTCTTTGTAGGTACGAAGAGACAAGCCCAAGAGGCCATCTATGAAGAGGCGACTCGCTGCGGTATGTTTTATGTAAATCATCGCTGGTTGGGAGGTACTCTCACCAATTTTCAGACCATAAAAAGGAGTATAGAAAAACTAAAGGAACTGGAAAAATTAGAGGAAGACGAAGAATTCCAACGTCTTCCCAAAAAAGAACTCTTAAGATTGCAAAAAAAGAGAGCAAAACTTGAGAAATCTTTGGGGGGGATCAAGGATATGGATGAGCTCCCAGGAGCCCTCTTCGTCGTTGACCCCAAGCGAGAAAAGATAGCAGTGAGCGAAGCTAGAAAATTAGATATTCCCACAGTGGCCATTGTGGATACCAACTGTGATCCAGACGAGATAGACTATGTGATTCCAGGCAACGATGATGCCATAAGGGCTATCCGCCTCTTTTCCTCTAAGATCGCCGATGCGGTAATTGAAGGCAAAAGACTCCGCGAAGAGGAACTGCAAGGAGAAATGGAAGGAGAAATGCCAGCAGCAGAGGCTGCTTCTGCCCAGGAGGAGGTAGAGGGGGAGGAAAAGGAAGAGGCAGAAGAAGAGGCATTCTACTATGAAGAGGAGGCCTAGTGCTGTAAAAGTAAAAAAAGATGAGGAGGGCTGCGGATATGGAGATATCTGCCGCTGCTGTTAAGGAGCTAAGGCAGAGGACAGGCGCTGGGGTGATGGACTGCAAGAAAGCCTTACTGGAGTGCGCAGGAAATATAGATAAGGCCATCGACTTCTTGCGTAAGAAGGGGTTGGCCAAGGCAGCAAAAAAAGCAGATCGAGCAACTGCTGAGGGCCTTATCGGCTCTTATATCCACGCTGGAGGGAAGATAGGGGTTCTAGTGGAGGTGAATTGTGAGTCAGATTTTGTGGCAAGGACCGAGGAGTTCCAAAACTTAGTAAAAGAGATCTCCATGCACATCGCCGCCATGAATCCCTTGTACATCAAACGGGAAGACGTCCCTGCGGAGGTTATAGAGAAAGAGAAGGAGATCCTACGGGCCGAGGCAGCGGCATCCGGTAAACCGGAAAAGGTGATAGAGAAAATCGTAGAGGGAAGGATGAAAAAATTTTTTGCGGAAAATTGCTTGTTGGAACAAGGCTATATAAGAGATCCTGAAATCACCGTCAAAGATCTCATCTCCTCTGCTATAGCCAAGCTGGGAGAGAATATAACCGTACGACGCTTTACCAGGTACCAACTAAGCGAGGTCCTATAGGGGAGCCGTCCATATCTCCCCTATCATCGACCATCCCAAATGAGAGATAGGCCGATATATAAACGGATACTGATAAAGCTGAGCGGCGAAGTGATGACAGCGCAGAGGGGGATGGGAATTGATCCTGTTACCCTGCGGAATTTGGCAAAAGAGATCAAAGACCTGAGGGAGTTGGGGATAGAAATAGCCTTGGTGATCGGTGGGGGAAATCTTATCCGGGGGGCACAGGCCACTGAGTATGGCATAACGAGGGTAACGGCGGATCAGGTGGGGATGCTGACCACTATCATCAACGCTCTGGCCTTCAGGGATGTGTTGGAGGAGATGGAGATTCCCACCTCTTTGCAATCTGCCTTACCGATAGAAGGTATTGTGGCGCCTTATGTGTGCGCCCACGCCTTAAGGGACTTGAGGGAACAAAAGGTAGTAATCTTCGCCGGAGGAATAGGCAGCCCCTTTTTCACCACGGATACCGCTGCCTCCTTGCGAGCCTTGGAGATAGGGGCGGAGATAATCCTCAAGGCCACTAAGGTGGATGGTGTATATGATTCTGACCCCGTGAAAAATCCAGCAGCGGTGAAATTTGACCGTATATCGTACCAGGAGGTGTTACAAAGGAGATTACGGGTAATGGACTCCACCGCTATCTCCCTCTGTATGGATAATCAAATTCCCCTTGTGGTATTTAATATTGGGGTCAGGGAGAATATGAAGAGGATAGTCTTGGGAAAAAAGGAAGGTACATTAATAGGTGGGTGATCCTATGGAGCCGAAGGTCATTAAAGATTGTGAGACAAAGATGAAAAAGGCCCTCTCTTCCCTCGAGAAGGAACTGGGGAAGGTGCGTACCGGCAGGGCTTCCTTGACCATCTTGGACGATATTAAGGTGGACTATTACGGGACCCCTACTCCCCTTAATCAGGTAGCCACCCTTTCGGTGCCCGAGAGCAGGCTCATCGTTATCCAGCCTTGGGATACCTCCTTAATCGGCGATATTGAGAGGGCAATTTTAAAATCCGATTTGGGCATGACCCCGGTAAACGACGGTAAAGTGATCCGCATTACTGTCCCCAGGCTAACCGAGGAGCGCAGAAAGGAGTTGGTAAAGGTGGTCAAAAAGATGGGGGAAAACGGCAAGATTGGGGTACGCAATATTAGGAGAGAGGCCATTGAAAAACTGCGCAAGATGGAAAAAGCGAAGGAGATCTCAGAAGATGACCTGCATAAATGGCAAGCGCAAGTGCAGAAAGTCACCGATAAATTCGTTGAGCAGATTGATGAGTTAATAGAGGCAAAGGAAAAGGAAATAATGGAGATTTAAAAAAGGAGGTGATAGATGTGCCCTATGAGATCACGGATGAGTGTGTGGCCTGCGGGACCTGTGCCGAGGAATGCCCTGCAGGTGCCATCGAGGAGGGTGAGGACAAATATGTCATAAATCAGGATGAGTGCACCGAATGTGGGACATGTGCTGAGGTATGTCCGGTAGATGCGGTTATTGAAGTTTAGGTAGGAGGGAGCAGAGATTTCTGCTCCCCTCTCCCTTCTTTACGAGGGTAATTCTGAAAAGGACCCCCAAGGCCTCCTTCATTGCAATGCCTCAAGAGTTATGTTAAATTTATCTCAACTCATTGATTCACCGTAATCCTACATAAAGAAGTGCAGCAAAGAAAGTGGAAAAACTCGATCTGAAAAAGTTACCCCGTCATATAGCCATAATCATGGATGGAAACGGTCGTTGGGCACAGAATAAGCGTCTCTCTAGGGTTAAAGGACATCAAAAGGGGTTAGAAGCGGTCAAAGAGGTGGTAGAGACATGCGGTGAACTTGGGATCAAAATTCTCACACTATATGCCTTCTCCAAGGAAAATTGGCGACGCCCACGCGAAGAGGTAAATGAGCTGATGCGACTTTTGCAAAGATACCTGGTAGAGGAGAGGAAGGAGCTATTGGAGAAAAACATCCGCCTTAATGCTATCGGGGACTTAGAAGACCTACCCACCCCTATTCTCGAGATCCTCAAGGAGACGGTGGAGATGACCCGCCACAAAGACGGTCTAATCCTCAACCTGGCCCTCAGCTACGGGGGGCGCTCAGAGATAGTTGCTGGGATAAGGAAGATTATTGAGGAAGTAGAGCAAGGAAAGATCAGCAGGGATGATATCACACCGGAGACCTTCTCCAGATATCTCTTTACCAGAGACCTTCCGGACCCAGACCTATTGATTCGCACCAGCGGGGAGCTGCGTATTAGCAACTTCCTGCTGTGGCAGATCGCCTATACGGAGCTCTATTTCACCAAGACTTTATGGCCTGACTTTGGTAAGGAGGAACTTATTCAGGCCTTGCTTGAATACCAGAGGAGGGAGAGGCGCTTTGGCCTCACTACCTCTCAAATCCGGGGCAGTTTCACACCTGCATGACAAGAGCCTTTCAGCTAGATGGATTAAGGGTCTTTAAGGTGACCAAAAGGATATTCTCCGCATTGATTATAATACCACCGCTGACATTGTTGATCGTCTTCGGCCCTCACTATACCCTCTATATAATGGTTTCCGTAGCTGCCATCCTTGGGCTTTACGAGTTTTACAATCTAACCCTGCCTGATCAAGGCAGAGGGGGAAAGATTGGTGCTGTGGTCATGGGGACGATCCTCTGCGGAGTCTTTCAATGGGCCTCATATGAGGCTGTTGTCTCCATTCTTGGGGTGATCTTGTTGATCCTCTTCCTCGGTTATCCACTGCTGAGCTCAGATCTATCCACCCTGCCGAACCGAATTGGAGTCACCTTCTTCGGCATCGTCTACATCCCCTTCCTTCTGTCCCATATCACCTTGATCAATAAATTACCCAAAGGGCTCATCTGGGTACTCTTACTTGTTGCCACTGTATGGGCTGGGGACACCTTTGCCCTCATTGTTGGCTCCCTTTGGGGGAGACATAAGCTTTGTCCACAGATTAGTCCCAAAAAGACAATAGAGGGGTTTTTAGGTTGCTTTGTAGGGGCTATAGTCTCAATTTTTGCCTTCAAAACCCTGTTTTTGACAACATTGGCCGCCAGAGATGCCATTGTGGTGGGGTCAGGTATTGCCCTATTCGGACAATTAGGGGATTTATCCGAATCGATGATCAAGAGAGGGGCCAATGTGAAGGATTCAGGTGCCCTTATTCCCGGGCACGGGGGGATGCTTGACCGGTTAGATAGCTTCCTCTTCTCCTCCCCTTTTCTCTATTACTTTTTGATCTATAAGATCTACGCTGGGGCAATATGAAGCGACTGGCCATCCTGGGATCTACGGGGTCTATCGGGGTAAATACCCTAGATATTGTGGAGCGATTCAAGGGGGAGTTTGACGTCGTTGCCCTTTCCGCAGGGGCTAACGTGCCACTGCTGCGCAAGCAGGTCAAAAAGTTCAGGCCTCAACTTGTCTCTGTCCTAAATCGAGAATTAGCTCAACTCCTTCAAAATGATCTTCGAGGGGAAGGGGTGAAGGTGGTCTATGGAGAAGAGGGGCTCATTCTTGCCGCTACCTTTCCAGAAGTGGAGATGGTGGTCTCGGCGGTAGTGGGGTCGGTGGGGCTTCTTCCATTGCTTGCAGCTATAGAGGAGGGCAAAGATATCGCCCTTGCAAATAAGGAATCGATGGTAATGGCGGGGGAGATCGTCATAAAGAGGGCACAGGAGAAGGGTGTGAATATATTACCTATCGATAGCGAGCACAGTGCCATCTTTCAAGCCCTGGGTGGGAAAAGGGGGGGAGAAGGGGTGCGAAAGATCATCTTGACGGCCTCTGGGGGACCTTTCTACTCCCTATCACCTGCGGAATTAAAGAAGGTAAGTCCCCAAGAGGCCTTGGCCCACCCTGTATGGCAGATGGGTTCGAAGATTTCAGTGGATTCTGCCACCTTGATGAACAAGGGGTTGGAGGTCATTGAGGCCCACTGGTTATTTCAGGTGCCTCTGGAGAGAATTGAGATCTTGATCCATCCCGAGGGGGTGATCCATTCCATGGTAGAATATGTAGACAGCTCTATCATCGCCCAGCTCAGTATCCCAGATATGAGAATCCCCATTGCCTATGCCCTTTCCTACCCCAGAAGATTACAGGTTGACCTCCCCTCGCTTAATTTGATCGAGCTCTCCAACTTGACTTTCACCCCTCCTGATTATGAAAAATTCCCCTCGCTGAGACTGGCCTATCGAGCCTTAGAAGTAGGGGGTACCTTACCGGCCGTGCTTAACGCTGCTAATGAGATGGCGGTGGAGGCCTTTCTGAAAGGCAGGATTAGCTTCGACCAAATACCCCAAGTGGTAGACCACACCATGAGCGGACATATGGCAACCCCACTAGAAGGGGTAGAAGATGCCCTGCAGGCGGACCGCTGGGCCAGGGCAAAGGCGCAAGACTTTATCCAAGAGGTGTCCCGATGATCCATATCTTGGCTTTTTTGTGGGTGCTGGGGGTGCTGATCTTCATCCATGAATTAGGGCATTTCCTCGTCGCCAAGCTAAGGGGGGTGAAGGTATTGAAGTTCTCCCTCGGTTTTGGCCCTAAACTTATCAGCAAGAAGATGGGGGAAACAGAATATATGATATCCGCCCTCCCCCTTGGTGGCTATGTGAAACTCCTAGGGGATGATCCTGGAGAAAAGGTCCCGAAACAGGAAGAGGCAAGGACCTTTCGGCACCAACCCGTGCGCCGCAGGATGGCCATAGTCATAGCTGGACCTCTGGCCAACCTGCTATTTGCAGCCTTCATCTTCTCCACGCTGTTTTTTGTGGGGATCCCTCAGCTGTCCCCGGTGGTGGGGAAGGTCGTAGATGGTTTCCCTGCCCAACAAGCGGGGGTGAGGCCTGGTGATGTGGTATTGAAGGTAGACAAGGAGAGGATAACCAAATGGGCCGATCTCCTCTCGGTAATCCCAAAAAGTGAAGGAAGAGAACTTTTACTTACCCTTAGGAGAGGGGAAGAAATAATTAAAATAAAAGTAACCCCTAGGGCCGTAACGGGGAAAAATATCTTCGGAGAGAAGACGAAGACATATCAAATCGGGATCGTCCCTTCAGGAGAGGCCATGCTCAAAAGGGAACCTATCCACAAGGCGGTCGCCAAAGGCTTTTACCAAACCTGGCATGTCACCAAACTAGTGGTGGTAAGTATTGTCAAAATCATCCAGCGAGTCATCCCAGCCAAGACCATCGGGGGGCCTATTCTTATTGCCCAGATGGCTGGCAAGCAGGCTAAAGAAGGTCTTCTCAGCCTCATCTTCTTCACGGCTGTATTAAGCATCAACCTGGGTATCTTAAACCTATTCCCCATCCCCATCCTCGATGGCGGCCACCTCCTGTTTCTGACCCTGGAGTCAATAATCGGGAGGCCCTTAAGTGTGAAGAAACTGGAGCTGGCCCAACAAATCGGATTAATCATTATCATTCTACTGATGGTCTTTGCCTTCTATAACGACATCATGAGGATCATTCCACATGGGACTAAGTGATGAGGATCTTGGGGATCGATACATCGACCAGTTGCGGCAGTATCGGGTTAATCGACGGTGACCAAATAGTAGCCGAACACGTCCTTTGCTGTGATGAGACCCACTCTACACGATTGATCCCTTCCATCCAGACCCTGCTGAGGGAAGCCAGGTTAGATCTAAAAGAGATAGATGGATTGGCTGTCTCCCTGGGACCAGGTTCCTTCACCGGACTCAGGGTAGGGTTGAGCACAGTCAAGGGCCTGGCCCTAGCGGCTGAAAAGCCAGTAGTAGGAGTCCCTACCCTAGATGCCCTCGCTTATAACATTCCCTTTACCCCCTACCTAATTTGTCCCTTCTTGGATGCCAGAAGAGGAGAGGTATACACAGCCCTATACGAGAATGAGGGAGACAGGAGAATGAGAAGACTAACCTCTTATCGAGCCCTTTCTCCATCGGCTATGCTCGAGGGGATCCCTCCTCAACAGACTATCTTCCTTGGCGATGGGGCGAGGGTATATGGGCAGCTCATCAAGGAGAAATTGGGTAAAAGGGCCCTTTTCGCCCCCCCTCACCTGATGTTTCTCCGAGGCACCACAGTAGCCGAGCTTGGTTTGCAGCGCATCAAGGAAGGGAAAATAGATGATATCTCCTCATTGGTACCCATTTATATCAGGCCATCTGATGCCGAGACGCAGTGGGAAAAGAGAAAGAGACGTGAATAACTCTCAAGGACCTACATCTAATTTATTTGAGACCGCCTTTGAATGAAAGGGAACTGATAGAGAGAGTACAAAAGGGTGAAACGGAAGCGTTTAAAGACCTCATGGCTCCCTATGAAAGGAGGATCTATAGCCTCCTTTACGGCATGGTAGGGGATCATGAGGATGCCCTGGAATTAACCCAGGAGGTGTTCATTAAGGCGTATCGTTCCATCAAAAGTTTCCGGATGGCTTCCTCTTTTTATACATGGCTTTACCGGATTGCCGTTAATCTCGCCCTCGACTTTCGACGGCACTGGGTAGCAAATCCAGAGCCAAAAGAGGCATCTGATCCCCCCGATGAAGGGGGACCTGATTCCTCCTTGTTGCGCAAAGAGCTTAATGAACAAATCCATAGAGCCATGGCCTTGCTGTCTGCCCAACACCGGGCGATAGTACTGTTAAGGGAGGTGGAAGGACTATCATACAGGGAGATAGCAGAGATAATGGGCTGCCGATTAGGCACAGTCATGTCTAGGCTTCACTATGCAAGGGAAGGTCTGCGCCGGGCCCTAGAACCTTACCTAAAAGGAGGGGGCTAGATGCATGGTTGCGCTCGTTTCACCCCTCTTCTGGAGGGATATTTAGACGGAGAACTTAGCGCGGAACAAATAGATGCAGTGGAAGAACACCTTTGGAGTTGTCCTCGCTGCCAAAAGGAATTGGAAGAACTCTGTACCCTGCGTAAAATCCTGCGAGAGGCAATGGAGGAAGGGCTAGTTAATGAACAGCTGCAAGTGGCTTGGGATAGGATAACAGAGGGGTTGACCCCTCCTACCCTAAAAGAAAGGATCTGGTGGCCAGTGAGAAACCTCCTTCCCCCCTTTCGACCCCTCAGGACCCTTGCATGGGGGCTGGCCCTTCTGGCAATCCTTTTGTTCATCATTCCCCTGGTGACGACCGCTCCATCGCCACCCGTGGAGGTGGAGTCGATAGAAAGCGAGCATCCGGTGATGATTTTCCAAGGGGAGGAAGGAATGACAGTCATTTGGCTATTCGAGGCAGAAGAATAACAAGGAGGGGGTGGAATGAAAAAGTTGGCCTTTTTTGCCCTAGTGGGTTTGTTTTCCCTTTTACCCTACCCTTTGCTGGCCCATGGGGAGGAAGTGAAAATAGGGGTCAGGGTTGTTCTGGCCTCCCACAAAGGCAGCGGTGTGGATAATGGGTTGCAGGATATTCAAAGAAAATTGAATGATTTGTTTAATTATTCCTCTTATAGACTCCTTCAAGAACGTTCCTTTTTCCTTACTCAGGGCCAAGTAAAGCAGCTTCCTCTGACTAAAGGAAGGGATTTGCGCCTCAAATTACTCCGGGAACGAAAGGGAAGTGTGGAAATTATCGTAAAAATCCTGCGAGAGGGGAAGGAGATCTTCAAGACCAAGGCCAAGCTTAAGAAAGGTGGGGTCTTCTTAATTGGTGGTCCTAAACATAAAGGTGGGGTTTTGGTCTTAGCCATATCGGCTCAGGGCGCCTGATCTTTAGGAAAAGGGCGCTATTTCTCTCCCCGTGAGATGAGGATAGCATACTCAAAACCATCTACCAGCGCCAAAAAGGAGGCCTTGTTTATGTTCTCAGAGAAGGCCTGCACCCGCCAAATCTCTTTCCCATTGCTGAAGGTAATCTGGACCTCCACGCGAGCCTCGGTGCCTGAGTGCGGGTCGAAGATCCGAGAGCTGAAATCGATCAACCTTACCTGCTCCAGTTCGGGGAAGAGAGGAGTGAGGGATTTCTTTAGAACCTTGGCCAAAGCGTCCACCGGGCCCACACCAGTAGATGCCTCATGCATTTCATTGCCGTTAGCACGCAGGATGATGGTTGCCTCGGGACTATCTCCATCGTCTATTAGTCGATAATTGCCCACGATCTCAAAAGGAGGGGTATAATCTTGTAAAGACCTTAAGGCATTGAGGGCCTTAGTGGCATCTTCGATATGGAGTTTTACCATCGTCACAGTTATGGAGATAAGGGGAGGGGGGATTTTCTCTCCCCCTCCTTAAAGGTTCACGAATCTTTTTGGATCAGCTATTTTTTCCTGGGGTGGCAGCCGCTACACTTGGTAGTGGGACCGGTCTTCTTCCCTTGGGCTTTCAATGCCTTATGGCATCCCTGGCAGTTCTTGTGATAGGCCCTTTTAAGCCCCAATTTTTTTCCCTCTTTCTTTTCCTTGTGGCATGCGGCACACTTCTGGGGTTGTTTTCTCTCTTGCTTTTTCCACTCGTGGTGGCACTCGGTGCAGGCTATCTTGTATGTTACCGCATGTTTCTTGTGGGTGAAGGTGACGGGCTTCTTCAGACGCTTAGTATACTTGTTTTCAATTTTGACCATCTCGGGCCCGGCAAGGGCAATGCTAAGGAGCCCTCCCGCCAAGAACACCACCGCTACAACCATATAAACCCATCTCTTCATATTTTACCCCCCTTTCCTGTTAATCTCTCGGCAAGATTTATAATGCAAGATCCCTTCTTGTCAAGGAAATTTTTTTCATCTATATTGACGTAACTTTGCCCTTTTTTATTCATCTGACCTTCGGGCCTTTAGCCATATATTCTTCCAGCACGCCTAAGAGGTGTCAAGGGATCTTTCGCCCAAGATTGGTTCTGCTCCAGTTAACCTTATTCGGTTAAAACCCTTCCTTCTGGCAATGGCCAGGAGTCTTTCGGCGACCTCCGTGTGGCTATAATACCAGCCTTCACATTTGGATGGCTCCAAATTTCTGTCGTAATTCCAGCAATAGGCGCAGAGAAGGTTGCATCCCACCAAGTCAGCAGTGGCGATCCCCCCATAATAGCGGGCTGGCCTGAACCTGTAATACTTCCTCTTCTGGCCCTTCATTACCAGCTCCTCCACCTCTTCTGCCCTTTGCAGGGGATTGAAGGGGAGCCTTAATACCATCATTTACCCCCTTTGCCCTTTCTGAGGGCTTTATATCCAAATTTTAGTATAAGCAAGAAGAGATAGTTCGTCCAGGAAATTTGAGGACCTTTGGCGCAGTTGATCCATGAGGTAAAACATGCGATACTTTAAATATAAGGAGCCATTTTAAATAATATACATATGCTCCACGCCAAGAGGCCTAAAGATGGAGGTAAAGGAAGATCTAAAAAGATTGATTTTTTCGCTGCTGGGCGAAGGGGATGGAAAGCAGTTTTTGCGGGCAATAGGAGAGAGGGATAAAACTGCCTTCAGGATAAACCCCCTTAAGGTCAGCCAGAAGGATGCTCTTTCCCTGTTAGGGGAAGAAGGATTCAAAGTAGAGCCTTTTGCCTCCATCCCAAATGCCTTTATAGCCATCGAAGAACCTTTCCCTTTAGGGAAAAGCCTCTCCCATTTTATCGGCAATATATATATTCAAGACCTAAGCTCCATGCTCCCCCCCCTTCTTTTAGATCCGGAAGGGAATGAACTCGTTTTAGACATAGCGGCTGCCCCCGGCTCCAAGACCACACAGATGGCGGCCTTAATGAAGAATAAAGGATGTATTGTCGCCAATGAGCCATCCGCCAGGAGAGTCTCCTTTCTCTGCTATAATCTGGGCAGAATGGGGGTTGTGAACACAATTGTAGTTAAGGAATGGGGAAATCGTTTGGGAAGGATATATCTTGAGAGCTTTGATCGGGTCCTTATTGACCCACCATGTAGCGCCCTGGGGACCATTCGCAGCTCCCCAGAGGTAACGAGATGGTGGACATTGAGGAGGTCGGAGAAGCTGGTCCACATCCAGCGGGATCTCCTTATCAGCGGGATCAAAGCCTTAAAGAAAGGGGGTACCCTAGTATACTCCACCTGTACCATCGTCCCTCAGGAAAATGAGGGGGTCATCGCAGAGGTCCTAAAGCGTTATCCCGTGGAAGTAGAGCCTCTTTGCCTTAATGGCTTTAAGACTAGAGCCGGCTTGAGAAGTTTTGAGGGGAGGCAGTTTCCCTCCGAGCTAGAGAGATGCCTGCGCATCTATCCTCATGAAAACCCTGGGGAGGGCTTTTTTTTGGCCAAGCTGAGAAAGTTAG
>Ga0180300_10000809_pt1 | contig 14159 bp, 13 predicted proteins | sample GuaBasSediGuay15_FD_121798 | JGI IMG/M metagenome (GOLD analysis project Ga0180300, IMG submission 121798) | Subseafloor sediment microbial communities from Guaymas Basin, Gulf of California, Mexico - Guay15, Core 4569-2, 21-24 cm | ecosystem: Environmental > Aquatic > Marine > Hydrothermal... | reverse complement strand
CCTATTACACCGGGCAGACCGAATACCCGCATATGGAGCCACCTCCATTGATCTTTCTCATCCGGAGAATGGCCCCTATTCTACCTGTCTACTGTCTCACATGTATCTGAACGAGCTCAGTGGCCGATTTGCGTGGTAACTGTCAACATTTAGTCGGTGGGAAGAGCAGCCATTGCCTCTGGAGACAGGATATTCCGTGGGGGGCTGGTGGCATTGTGAGGGCAGCGAATCAATCTGGCGACGGGGAACCGCGTCCAAATGTCCATCCACTCCTACGCCGATCAACGGCGCGCGTGTGACAGGACTGACACATGGCCTGCCTGCCGCTGAAACTCAACGTTTGGCCCTTTTTCGTGAACCGGATTCTTCCTGCAACTGCCTGGCAGCCTCGATGAAAGCTTCGGTACCTTTAGCCACCTGCTCGAGCTGAGAGCAGGTCATTATCTCGAGCATGCGCCTTATCTGGTCCTGCCCGGCCTGCCACAGGCGGGTCATCAGCTTCTCTCCTTTTGCCGACAGCCGACACATCACCACCCGGCGATCGGAAGGCAGGCCCTCCCGTACCACGTAACCCCTGTCCACCAGCCGGTCGACCACGCCGGTTGCCGTGGCCAGACCCAGACCCAAGCTGGAGGCCAGAGCGCTCATTCGGACCGGACCTTCCCTGAAAAGCACAACCACAACCCTGAGTTGAGTCATGGTGAGATCAGCACTAAGCCACTCCGTGGGTATCACGGGGCGCAACGCCCGCTCCAGCTCCTCCAGTCTCTGGTTGAGACCGAGGATGTGCTGGATGAGCTTCTCTTTGTCCTTCTCCGCAGACGCACCAGCCGGGGGGCTGCTTGATGTCGCATCTATATTTTTCATGAGATGTATTATACCATACAAGCAAAATATTCCCCAAAGGCCGTGCTCACAGCCTGATTGTTAGCTACGGTGCCCCTACTCACGGGCCTGGGCCGGTAGGGTCTGATTGCTGGCAGCCTGTGAAGAATGATATAATTGTGCCCGTTCGCAGATGACCACGTTTGACGAGGGACGGCGAATGAAGCTCAGTCGCGAAGAGGTGAAGCATCTGGCCCTGCTGGTACGTCTGGGTATCAACGAAGAGGAGACCGAGAGGTTCAGGGAGCAGTTGTCCAACATTCTGGAGAACTTCCAGATACTCCAGCAGGTGGACACGACCGACGTTCCGCCAACGGCACACGCCATCGCCCTGGAGAATGTACTGCGTGAAGACGAGCCAGGCTCATCGCTCCCGGTAGTCGACGTATTGGCCAACGCGCCAAGCCAGGAGGAAGGGTACTTCATGGTGAGGGCGGTGCTCGAGTAGCTGGTTATGGACCTTTGCCAGTCGACTATCCACCAGGCAGCAGAGTTACTCAGGCGACGTGAAGTTTCCTCGGTTGAGCTAACTCGGGCGGTTCTTGATCGCATAGAAAAGGTGGACAGCAGAGTCCGCGCCTTTGTGACCATCACAGAAGACATGGCCCTGGAGCAGGCCAAGGAAGCCGACCGAAGAATAAGCGACGGCACAGCGGCGCTCCTTACTGGCATACCGGCAGCGATCAAAGACAACATGTGCACCAGGGGCATACGGACGACCTGCAGCTCCAGAATGCTCGAGAACTTCGTTCCACCCTACGACGCCACTGTGGTTGAGAGACTCCATGCCGCGGGCATGGTCATGGTGGGCAAGACAAACATGGACGAGTTTGCCATGGGCTCGTCGAATGAGCACTCGGCTTTCTTCCCCACCTACAATCCGTGGGATTTGAGTCGGGTTCCGGGGGGCAGCAGCGGTGGCTCGGCAGTTTCAGTCGCTACGGACGCTACCATTTATGCCATCGGCTCTGACACCGGTGGCAGCATCCGCCAGCCGGCTGGATTCTGTAGCGTGGTGGGCCTCAAGCCGACGTACGGCCGGGTATCGCGGTACGGTCTGGTGGCTTTCGCCAGCTCGCTTGACCAGATCGGCCCCCTGACCAAGGACGTCACCGATTGTGCCCTGGTGATGAACGTCATCGCAGGCCACGACAGCCGCGACTCGACATCGCTACCATATCCGGTACCCGACTACACCGAGTCCCTTGTCCCCGATCTCAAGGGTGTGCGTCTCGGAGTACCGAAGGAGTACTTCGTGGAGGGTATGCAACCAGAAGTGGCCCAGGCAATCCGTTCCGCCACCGTGGTACTCGAGGAGCTAGGGGCGACGGTTGACTGGGACGTCTCCCTGCCTCACACCAGGTATGGCCTGGCTGCATACTACATCATCGCACCGTCTGAAGCCTCTGCTAACCTGGCTCGCTATGACGGGGTGAAGTATGGCTTCTCTGTGAAGGAAGCTGAGAACATGTGGGACGCCATGGAGAAGACGAAGGGGAACGGCTTCGGGCCGGAGGTAAAACGGCGGATCATGCTGGGCACATATGCGCTTTCGGCGGGGTACTACGACGCCTACTATCTCAAAGCGCTGCGAGTCCGCACTTTGATAAGGCGGGAGTTCGAAGAAGCCCTTAAGACAGTCGATGCCCTGGTAACCCCTACTTCGCCCACGGTTCCCTTCAAGATCGGTGAGAAGCTGGACGACCCGATCCAGATGTACCTCAGCGACGTCTGCACGCTGCCAATTAACATTGCCGGCGTTCCCGGCATCTCGGTCCCGGCAGGTTTCGCCGACGGTCTTCCCATAGGCATGCAGATCATCGGCAGACCGCTTGGCGAGGAAGTGCTGCTCCGTGTGGCTTATGCCTACGAGCAGGCGACCGATTGGCACAAGAGGAAGCCGCCGTTGTAAGCTGTCTGACCGGCCAGCGGGTCTGCGAACGCTACTGATGTTCGCAGCCCTGAGTACCTGTCGAAGCACAACGTTTCAAAGATAGGGTGGAACGGGGCTCTGCAATGTTGTACAGCTTTGAAGCAGCCGAGACGGTTGAGCGCCTTTGCCAGAAGCTGACCAACGTAGAACTGGAGACCTACGAAGACCGGGAGGAACTGCTGCTAGAGATCGGCGACCTGCTCACCGAGCAGGTCAACAATGAACTCGGTGAACTCGGCTCAGTCTGGGTGAAAGGCAGAGACCGGGGCAAGATCAAGCCAGTCTGGGCTTACGGGGCGGACTTTTTGCCGGATATAGCCATAGAGGTGGCAGAGATGCCCGCGGTCGCCATCGAGGTTCAGCTAGCCAGCAGGGATAGCGGCACGGCTGACCCGGTAGCAGTGGCGCTGGGGAGGGGTCTCATCTATTCGATACAATACTCCTACGTGATTTGCCTCGTTCTAGACCGTTCCGATAGCGATGTACGCAAGCATTGGCTGGACGGTGAGATAGAGACACGCCTATGGGATAGCCACCGGATAAGCCTGATCGTGAGGCAATGAATGGCGCGGGATCGGAGGTAATAGATTGGACCAGAGCAGTCACAAGTATGACGTAGCTATCATAGGCGCTGGTATGGGCGGATTGTGCTCTGGCGCACTGCTGGCAAATCAGGGCTACAGGGCCCTGGTGGTGGAGAAACTTCCCTTCGTGGGCGGCAGGGCGTCTTCTTTCAAGTACAGGGGTTACATCCTTCCTACAGGTGCTCTCTATGTGGAGACGGGTGGGTATGTCGAAAGCGTCTTCAAGGAGGTGGGCGCCACTTTCGGCGTGCGCTCTTTCCCGATGGGCATATGCTTCAGGATGGATGGGAAGGACTACCCTATGCCACAAAAGGGCGGGCTGAGGCAGCTGGTCTCCACCTTCGCAGGGGAGGCTGAGGCAGCGCGGCTCATGGCAGCCATCCGCCGCGCCTTCCGCTGGAATGAGCCTTCCAGTTCCATATCCATTCGCGACTGGCTACTTCGGTACACCAGCAACGACAAGGTGCTGGCCATCTTCAGGGGTCTGTCCAACTACCAGTGCGTCAATTTCCGGGATGAGCCTGCCGGTGAGTTCATGCGGCAACTCAAGCTGTCCATCGGTGCATCAGCCGGCGCTCACCCACAGGGTTTCCTCGAGTTGATGAAGGAGCTGGTGAGGGTGATTGAGGCCAAAGGCGGCCACGTCTGGACCGGATGCCGGGCCCAGCGCATCATGGTGCAAGAGGAAGTGGTCAAGGGGATAGTGGTGGAGAAGGATGGCGACGACCTGGAGGTTCTGGCGCCGGTGGTCATCAGCGATGCCGGACCTCACAAGACAGTAGAGCTGGCCGGGCCGGAGAACTTCGACAACGGATATCTCAAGGAGCTGCGCGAGAAAGTCAGGCCGCTGGCCTACATCGGCCTGGTTATCTCAAGCGACAGACCCCTGGTTGACTTCGAGGGGGTCATGGTAGTACCCGAAGGCCGGAGACAGATGACCATGATGTGCACCAGCCTGGCCTATCCCGAGTACGCTCCGCCGGGAAAACATATGCTCCAGGCCTGGGCAGCCCCAGACTCGTCCTTCCTTCCCCTCGATCCGGCCAGGGAAATAGACATGGTGGTACAGGACTTGAGGGAGGCTATCCCCCAGTTTGACAGGGAGGCTGAAATCGTGCACGTTAGCTACTGGCAGAAGGACTGGCCCATGTACCGGGCCCTGCCCGGCGCCCTGGCCCAGAAGACCTCGGTGGAGAACCTGTACAATGTTGGGGATGGCGTGGCACCTCTGGTGCCCCTCGGGCTTCCCGCCTGCGCTCAGAGTGCACGGATTGTAGTGGAAGACATCAGGCAGCGAACCAAGCCCGCTGCGGCCTGAGCATGACAGAGGAGGTTGGCCATGCTGGTGGTTGACGAGAGCAAGTGTGTCGGTTGCGGTCTGTGTGTGGCATTCTGCCCTACCGGCGCATTGCGGGCGTGGGGGGTGTGCACCATCAACCGCGACGACTGCAACGAGTGTCTTGTCTGTGTGGACTACTGTCCTGCGGATGCTCTGGTCGTGCTCGAGGAAAGCACCATATGACAGAGCCGCAGGTGCAATGCTATTCCGGCCGTGAATACGCAGAACGCCCAATGTCTTTCACCTGGCGGGGTGTCGCTCACACAGTGAAAGCGGTCGAAAAAGAATGGCGTGAGCCAGGGGCAAAGTGCTTCAGGGTTAGCACCGTAGACGACGGGCTATTCGAGCTTTGCTATAATGAGCAGCAAGACGAGTGGTCTATTTGTGAACCTGGGGGAAAGGAGCTGGGATGAGACAGATATTCGACATTCTCGCCAACGACGCTCGGGTGACGCCAGAGCAGGTTGCGGCCATGACCGGTCTGTCAGAGGCTGAGGTGCGCAGCACGATCGAAGAGGCCGAGAAGGACCGGACGATTGTGAAATACAAGACCATCATAAACTGGGAGAAGCTGGGGAACGAGCCGGTAATGGCCCTGATCGAGATCAGGCTCCAGCCCCAGAGAGACGTGGGCTTCGATGCCGCGGCTGCACGCATCTATCGCTATCCGCAGGTGCGCTTCGCCTACCTTGTCTCGGGGACTTACGACCTGGCCGTGCTGGTAGAGGGCAAGTCGCTGCACGAGGTGGGTGCCTTCGTGTCCGAGAAGCTGGCTCCCTTGGAGGGGGTGCAGGGGACAGCAACCCACTTCCTGCTCAAACGCTACAAGGAGGACGGCGAAGTGCTCGAAGGGGGAGAGGAGGACAAGCGATTGCCCTTGACCATGTGAGAAACCGCATTGCCGGGCGCCTGGACCGGATCCCCCCTTCCGGCATAAGGAAGTTCTTTGATCTGGTCTCTTCCATGGGAGGGGTGATCTCTCTGGGCGTGGGTGAGCCCGACTTCCCCACCCCTTGGCACATCACCGAGGCCGCCATTCATTCCCTGGAGCAGGGGTACACCATGTACACCTCAAACTCCGGAATGATTGAGCTGCGCCGCGAGATAGCTTCGTACCTCAAGACAACCTACGACTTGGACTACGACCCGAACACCGAGTTGCTCATTACCAACGGCGTCAGCGAAGGGCTTGACCTGGCGGTGCGCGCTATCCTCGACCCCGGAGACGAGGTCATCATGCCCGACCCCGCCTACGTTTCCTATCCCTCCTGCGTTCTCTTCGCTGACGGCGTGCCGGTTCGCGTCCCCACCAGCTGCGACAACCAGTTTAAGCTAGCAGCCGCCGATGTGGAGGCAAGGATCACCAGCAGGACGAAGGCCATCCTCATCGGCTACCCGGCTAATCCCACCGGTGCCGTGATGGAGATTGGCGATCTGGCCGACATAGCCGACGTGGCCAGGCATCACAACCTGATGGTGATCTCCGACGAGATATACAACCTCCTGGTCTACGACACCGAGCCGGTATGCTTTGCCTCCCTGCCGGGCGTCAAAGACCGCACTATTCTACTGGCTGGCTTTTCCAAGGCCTATGCCATGACTGGCTGGCGCATTGGATACGCTGCTGCCAGCGCCGATCTCATTGCCGCCATGACCAAGATCCACCAGTACACCGCTCTCTGTGCCCCCATAATGGGCCAGGTGGCAGCCATTGAGGCCATCAAAGCGGGAGAACCGGAAGCCAGGCGGATGACACAGGAGTACGACCGGCGCCGCCGTGTCATGGTCAAAGGCCTCAATGATATCGGTCTCACCTGCTTCGAACCCAAAGGCGCTTTCTACGCCTTCCCGTCGATTACCTCCACTGGCATGTCCTCGGAGGAGTTCGCCGAAACGCTGCTCACGGAAGAGAAGGTGGCGGTGGTGCCTGGCACTGCCTTTGGTCAGTGCGGGGAGGGGCACGTCCGCTGCTGCTATGCCACCTCTCTCAGCAACATCGAGGAAGCGCTGACCAGGATGGCCCGGTTTGTGAAGAAATACCGCCGCTCTTAGGCGTGCACTTCAGTCAGCTCGCAAACACGGCGGCAGAACCGCGTGCCAACATAGTTGGCCGCACATGTCTCAACGGGGGGCGGGCACTCGTATCCGCCCCGCGTTCTTTCGTCGTTTTGAATGCCCGCCTGCCTGTGATACCATACCATCCAGGAGGTACCCCACATGCCCGATCAACAGGTGAAGAAGACCTCATGTCAGTACTGCTCCAACATGTGCGGTGTCCTGGTCCACGTGGAGGATGGTAAGGTAGTCAGAATCGAGGGCAACCGCGAACACCCCCTCAGCCGCGGCTTCGTCTGCGAGAGGACGCGGATAGCCCCGAGGTGGCTCTACCACCCTGACCAGCTCATGTACCCGCTGAAAAGGGTAGGGCAGCGCGGCGAAGGCAAGTGGCAGCGGGTAAGCTGGGACGACGCACTCGGCGAGATCGGGCAGAGGCTGCTCAAGCTGAAGCAGGAATACGGTCCTGAGACCCTGGGGTTTTTCGAGGGCACCTGGAGGGGCAACGACTACTGGCCCCGGGGCCGCTTCGCCACCCTGTTCGGCAATCCGCACAACATATTCGCTCCTGGCGTCATCTGTGGCATAAACGACATGGCTATAAACATGGCGGTGATGGGCGATGTCACCACCTATGCCGTGGACACGCCCAGATCGAACTGCGTGGTCTACTGGGGGGCCGATCCCTCCGAGTCCAGCCTGCGCAACTGGGCCGCCGTGCGCAGAATCCAGCGCGACCGCGGAGTCAAGGTCATTGTGGTCGATCCCAGGCAGACGAAGACCGCGGACATAGCCGACATATGGTTGAGGATCAGGCCGGGCACCGACACTGCCCTGGCCCTCGGCTGGCTGAACGTCATCATCAACGAAGGGCTCTACGACAAGGAGTTCGTTGAGCAGTGGACAGTCGGTTTCGACAGGCTCAAGGGCCGCGTCCAGGAGTACCCACCGGAGAAGGTGGCCGAGATAACTGGCTGCCCGGCCGGCCAGATCGAGGCAGCCGCCAGGATGTACGCCACAAGCGGCCCCTCCTCCATGCCCTACGGCGTAGCCATCGACCAGCTCGGGCTGAACGGTACTCGTACCGAGCAGTGCAAGATCATCATGCGGGCCATATGTGGCTATCTGGGGGTAAGCGGAGGTCACCTGATAACCAGGCCCGGACAGCCGGTCAACGGCGGCAAGTTCGTTACCGAAGCCGAGCTAACCCGGATGGACCTGCTGCCGATGGAGGCGCGCAGAAAGCAGATGGGCTTCGATGTCTGCCGCCTCGTCTCGCTCAAAGGCTGGAGCCTCATGTCGGAGCACCTGGAGCGAGTCTACGGCGTGCCCGCGCCGGTCACGGTACAGATACAGGCCCACACCACCATGCTGTGGCGTTCAATCCTGACTGGCAAACCCTACCCGGTGAAGGCCCTGATCGGCTGGGGGTCGAACCCCCTGGCCTGGGCGGGGAACGTCAAGCTGGTATATGAGGCGCTGAAGAGCAACAACCTCGACCTTCACGTCGTCCAGGAGCTTTTCATGACGCCCTCTGCTCAGCTCGCTGACTACGTCCTTCCTGCCGCTAGCTGGATGGAGAGAGACCTTTGCACCAACATGATGGACTTCGGCAGCCTGGTTCAGGCGGGCGAGAAGGCAGTGCCCCCGCTGGGCGAGCGACGCGACATCTATGAGTTTTTCCGTGGCCTGGCCCTGGCCGTTGGCCAAGAAGAGCACTGGCCCTGGAAAACCCTGGAGGAGGTCAGCGAGCACAGACTCAAACCCACCGGCATCAGCTTCAGGGAGGCCGTGGACCGGTGCGTCCTGTTTCCCGACACCTTCGACATGCAACCCTGGAAGCAGACCGGCTTCCCCACGCCGTCAGGCAAGGTCGAGCTGTACTCCAGCATCCTGGAGTACCTCGACTACGATCCCCTGCCCTTCTACGAGGAGCCGCCCGAGAGCCCCTTCAAGCTCCCGGAAGTGGCCCGTGAGTATCCCCTCATCCTCAACACCGGCGGCAACTACATGCCCATGTTCCATTCGGAGTTCATGCAGAAGGGGATAGGCTCGCGAGAGAAGCACCCCGACCCGCTGATGGACATACACCCTGACACCGCCCGCGGTCTCGGAATAGCCGAGGGGGACTGGGCCTACATAGAGACACGGCGCGGCAGGATCAGGCAGAAGGCCAGGTACAACGCCGGCCTGCTGCCCAACGTGGTCAACTGCCAGGCAAGCTGGTGGTTCCCCGAGACGGAGGCCAACGAGCCCAACCTGAGCGGCGTCTTTGAATCCAACGCCAACGTCCTCACTCTGGATGATCCGGAGTGGTGCGACGAGCTGTCCGGCGGCTGGTGCAACCGCGCCCTTCTGTGCAGGGTGTACAGGGCGGAGTGAACCAAAGCTCGACGATGGCTGAGGGGTGAGGGGGCTTGCCGGTCTGGGGGCAAATGTCGGGCTTTTGGTCCGCTTGAATTTGAGGACTGGGGGCCGCAGCCCATGCACATACTGTGGCAGGGAAGTGTCCTGGCAGCCAGGCTGGCCGTGAGGGGTGACTCGGACATATACAGGGCCGCTGACCTTCCGGGGAGGACGATATCAAACATCCCGGTATGGCGTCGGTAAACACGGGGCGGGGTCATCATCTGCGCAGACTGGGCCTTACCCCGGACGACATGGTGCTGGTGGACTTCCCGTCATATACGTTCATGATAGAGGGTCTGGAGTTGGTGGTGGTGGGCGGCATTGGGGCTGTGCCATGCACCAACAGTGCAGTGTACGATATAGCCAGCGCTCCATGCGGGCTTCGCTGGATAGAGGTGCCCCATGACAACACCGACGCCTGGATCACAGCCTCCAAGATCGCTCCCCGGGTTCCCGCCGTGGTCACTGCGGCGGCAGGGCCCACAAACAAAAGTTGCTATCTCACTCGACGAGCATGGTACAATGCCTCGGTTTTGCCGCCGGACGCGGAGATGGCAACGGGCCCCGTGCGCTAGGGCCGCGGTAATGTTTCTCATGATGGGGGGTAAGCATGTCTAACTGCAAGAGGCCGTTTGCCATCATCACGCTGGTCCTGGCTCTCCTATCCTTCGTGTTTTCCCTGTCCCCGCCGACGCGAGCCGCACCCGTGGTGAATGATGTCGGCGTGGGCTGGCAGGTTCCCCTGCCCCAGGGGAACCACCTGTACGGCGTCTGGGGCAGCTACTGCAACGATGTCTTTGCCGTGGGGGACTGTGGCACCATTCTCCACTACGACGGCACGTCATGGAGCGGGATGGGCAACTCGACCACCAAGCACCTGTACGGCGTCTGGGGCACCTCACACTCGGATGTCTTCGCCGTGGGGGACAACGGCACCATCCTTCACTACGATGGCTTCGCTTGGAGCAACATGACCAACATCGACGCCACCGACAAACCGCTTTGGGGTGTTTGGGGTACGTTTTCAGACAACGTCTATGCTGTAGGTAGCGGCGGCACCATCGTCCACTACGACGGCAGTATCTGGAGCCCGGTGGAAAGCGGCAGTACCAAGACCCTTCGCGACATCTGGGGAACTTCGGCAGACGACTTCTTCGTCACGGGCTGGGGCGGCACCATCTTGCACTGCAACAGCACACACTGCACCCCCATGGACAGTGGCATCGACAAGGACATCAACGGCGTCTGGGGCAGCTCGCCCGACAACGTCTACGCCGTGGGCGGCTCCGGTTTCATTGTGCACTACGACGGCACCTCCTGGACGCCGACGAATGTCGGCGATGATGTCTGGATGTATGACGTATGGGGGAGCTCCGCTGACGACGTGTTCGCTACAGCAGGTCAAGGCAAGCACATTCTCCACTACGATGGTAATGAAGAAGGCACCTGGGCGGCGATGAACAGCAGCGATACCACCACCCACGTTTCAGGTATCTGGGGCAGCGGGCCCGACGACGTCTTCGCCGTCGGCGACTGCGGCATCATCCAGCACTACGACGGCACCTCCTGGACACTGATGACCAGCAGGCTGATTAGGAACAGCGCCAACCAGATGGCAGACCTCAGGGCGGTCCACGGCACCTCCTCGTCCGATGTCTTCGCCGTGGGCGCCGCCGGGCGGCAGATCATGCGCTACGACGGCACGTCCTGGCAGGCGCAGGACTGCGGATCGGTGCAGTCCTTCTACGATGTCTGGTGCAATACCAGCTCCGATGTCTACGCGGTGGGCGCCAACGGTATGATCTTCCACTATGACGGTGCCTCCTGGGACCAGATGAGCGGTCCGACCACCAAGACTCTGACTGGGGTCTGGGGCTGCCTCACCAACATATTCGCCGTGGGTCTCGACGGCACCGTACTCCATAACGACGGCAGTCCTGGAAGTGATGAATGGACGGAAGTGAACACCGGCGACGAGCGCAGCCTGAACGCCGTCTGGGGTACCTCTGCCAACGACGTCTATGCCGTGGGGACATACAAGGGGCCGCTCACCTCAGTTATCCTCCACTATGATGGGACCGGTTGGACTGCGATGGATACGGGCCTGTGGTATTCAATGACCGACATCTGGGGCACTGCTTCTGACAGCATCTATGTCTGCGGTGAGGGCGGCACCCTGCTGCACTATGACGGCAGTGACTGGACACCCATAGATACCGGGACCAGCCGGGACTTCACAGCCATCTGGGGCAGCTCCGATTCCGACATCTTTCTTCTGACCGATTCTGCCTCGACTGAAGAAGACGTTCTCCACTATACCGGCGACGAATGGAGATGGGAGGACGCCGGGACCCATCACACGCTCAACGACATCTGGGGTACCTCTGCCACAGATGTCTTCGCGGTTGGGGATAGTGGCACCATTCTGCACTACCTGGATAGGACCATCATCTCGGTGATACCGAACCACGCCAACCAGGGGGAGACCCTTAACGTGGTCGTCACCGGCAGTGACTTCGCTGGCATGACAAACATAAGCTTTGGCGACGGCATAACGGTCAACAGCTTCACCAGTACCTCGACGTGGATCGACGCCAACATCACGATTGGTGCCGCTGCCGCGACCGGGGCAAGGGACGTCACCGTTGAAATGCCTACCGGAGACGTCACGCTCGCCGGTGGTTTCACGGTGACCGGGCCCCCGACCATAACCAGCGTTAGCCCTACCTTCGGCAGGCAAGGCCAGACCCTGGACGTCGTCATCTCCGGCAGCAACTTCGCCGCAGCCACCAACATCACGTTTGGCGATGGGATAACCGTCAACTACTTTGTCATCAACGACTCTTCGCAGATTACAGCCAACATTACAGTTGCCGCCGATGCCGCAACGGTATCGCGGAATGTCGGGGTCACCACGCCGGGTGGCACCCACACGCTGGTGACCGGCTTCCTGGTGGCATCGCCGGAGCCCACGATAACGACGGTTAGCCCCCCCCTCGGCAGAGCAGGGCTGCACGCTGTACGTCAACATCACCGGAACGCGCTTCGAGGAGCCGGCGAACGTCAGCTTCGGTGCAGGGATAGATGTCAACAGTGTCGTGGTGAGAGGCTCCACCAGCATAACAGCGGGCGTGAGTATCGACCGCGACGCCGCACCCGGGTCAAGGGATGTCACCGTCTTGACACTGGGCGGCATGGCTACACTTACGGACGGCTTCACCGTAGACCAGGCGGCTCCGTCAATAACCTCCGTCAACCCCGTCCAGGGGAATCAGGGGGCGAGTCTCGATGTCACTATCACTGGCCACTCTTTCCTGGGCGCCACGGACGTGAGCTTCGGGGACGGAATAACGGTGACCGCGTTCACCAACACCAGCTCAACCGAGATAACGGCCAGCATCACTGTTGGCGCAGATGCCACCCTGGGAACAAGGGACGTGACAGTCACCACTCCCATCGACACCGACACCCTGGCCGCTGGCTTCACCGTGTTGCCGCCTGCACCGACCATAACGTCGGTCAGCCCGGCCAGGGGCAACCAGGGTGAGAGCATCGATCTTACTATTACCGGCACCAATTTCAGCAAAGTGGAGGACGTCAGCTTCGGTGCTGGAATAACCGTTGCCAGTTTCGGCATGGACAGCTCAACTCAGATAACGGCCAGTATCACCATTGCTGCTGACGCGACGCTGGGGGCAAGGAGTATCTCGGTGACTACTCCAGGAGGGGTCGGCATGCTGTCCGAAGGCTTTGCCGTGACTGCACCTCCCACGATTTTTGGGGTAGACCCCGCCTCCGGCGAGCGGGGCGAGACGCTGAACGTCACCATCACAGGCATCGTTTTCACCGGTGTCACAGATGTGAGCTTTGGCACCGGAATAACCGTTACGGACTTCACGGTCGACAGCGGCGTTCAGATCACTGCCACCATCAGCATTGACGCCGACACCGCCACAGGGACAAGAGACGTGTCGGTCACTACGGAAGCAGGCACGGGCACGCTGGTCAGTGGCTTCACTGTGATAGCTGCGCTATCCCTCGAACCCACGGTAATCGGAGTGACCCCCAACTCGGCAGAGCAGGGCGAGACGCTAAGGGTTACCATCACCGGGACCAATTTCGGTGGGACTGACGTAAGCTTCGGGGACGACGTTACTGTCAGCTATTTCACGGTTGACAGCGCCACCCAGATTACAGCCACCATCGTCGTCGCGGCCGATGCCGTCCCGGGCGCGAGGGATGTCTCGGTCACTACTTCGGCTGGAACCGGCACACTAGCCGACGGCTTCACGGTGGAAGAGAAGGCCGAAGAGGACGAAGGCGAGGCAGGTGGCTGCAGCTGCGCCTCCATACAGCGCGGTGTACCGGTGAGCACCGTGCTTATAGGCTGGACTGTAGTTGGCTTGTGCTGGGGAAGTGGCTATTACCTGGTAAGGAAGGTCAGCAGGCGAACCCGGAAATAAGAAGGCTTGCTGCCGGATAGACTGACAACAGAGGCGGGACGTGGTCCCGCCTCTGCCTCTTTTCTTTCATTTTGAAGTCTGACCGGACAGCGGCACCGATCAGGCCGACTCGAGCCCTGGCTGGTACTCGCCCCGCACCAGTCCCAGAAGCTGTGGCTGAATCGCCTTGCTGCCAGCCACCACCCGCTTGCTTGAGATGCCCACCGGCTCGCCCTCCCAGCCAGTGACCACCCCGCCCGCCTCCTGCACCAGCAGAATGCCGCCGGCCAAATCCCAGGGATAAAGCGAAGGATGTATGTAGCCGTCGAGCCTGCCGCAGGCAACGTAGGCCAGTCCCAGCACCGCCGATCCCATTACCCTCAGCCCGGCCATCCGGGGCCATGTAGCCCTGACAATGTCCAGTACTCGAGCCCCAGCTTCCGGCTCATAGCCCATGTCACAGCCGATGAAGGCGTGCTCCACCGATGTCCGCTCGGCCACAGCAATCGGTT
>Ga0180300_10000808_pt1 | contig 14169 bp, 15 predicted proteins | sample GuaBasSediGuay15_FD_121798 | JGI IMG/M metagenome (GOLD analysis project Ga0180300, IMG submission 121798) | Subseafloor sediment microbial communities from Guaymas Basin, Gulf of California, Mexico - Guay15, Core 4569-2, 21-24 cm | ecosystem: Environmental > Aquatic > Marine > Hydrothermal... | reverse complement strand
GTACAAAAGAAAACCTTTTTGCGGTAAAATTTAAATAAAGAAATAGGAGTTTAGTCATGGACAAATAAAGATAAAATGGATAGCGAGGAATACGACATAGAATACTTCAAGGAGTGTGGATTCAGAAGAAATAAATGCGAGCGGTGCGGCTCGTACTTCTGGACTCGTGACAAAGATAGGGAGACTTGTGGAGATGCTCCATGTGAACTTTATTCATTTATAGGCAAGCCTATTTTCAAAGAGAGAAGCGTGGAAGAGATAAGAGAGAGCTTTCTGTCTTTCTTTGAGCATTGCTCGCACGAGCACAAGAGAATGAAAAGGTATCCAGTTATAGCACGATGGCGAGATGACATTTATCTTAATATCGCATCCATTGCAAATTATCAGCCTTTTGTAACCTCAGGTAAAGTTCCACCGCCTGCAAACCCACTCGTCATTTCTCAACCCTGCATAAGACTTGAAGACCTTGAATCCATAGGAAAAACCGGACGGCACTTAACCACGTTCGAGATGATGGGGCATCATGCCTTCAACAAGAGGGGAGGGGAGGAGATATACTGGAAGAATGAGACCGTGAAGTATTGCGATGACTTTCTGAGGCAACTTGGTGTGGATATGGACCGCGTAACGTATAAGGAGGCGCCATGGGTAGGAGGAGGGAATGCAGGACCATGCCTTGAGGTCACTACAAATGGGTTAGAACTCGCTACGCTTGTTTTCATGGACCTCGAACTTTCTCCTCAAGGAGAAATAAGTATAAAGGGAGAGCGATATAATAAAATGGACACTTATATTGTGGATACTGGGTACGGGCTGGAAAGATTTGTATGGGCTTCTAAAGGCACTCCCACGGTATATGATGCGATATTCCCGGATGTAATAAAGGAATTAGTAAACGCAGCGGGGATTGAGCATCCTTTAGAGACGCATCCCGGGATAATTATACAGAATGCAAGTTTATCTGGAGCTCTGAGTCCGGGAGAAATAGCAAAGAAGCTGGGTATTTCGCTTGACGAGCTTAAAAATATCTTAGAGCCGATAGAAACAGTATATGCAGTTGCAGACCATACAAAATGCCTGGCTTTCATGCTTGCTGATGGCATCGTGCCTTCGAATGCGAAAGAGGGCTATCTTGCAAGATTGGTCTTGAGGAGAGTCTTCAGGATGTTAAAATCCTTGGGAATAGAAATGCCTTTGGAAGAGATAGTGCTCATGCAAATAAAAACGCTTAGAAATTCTTTCCCTGAGTTGGAAAAATCGGTAGATAGAATTGTTGAACTGGTATCACTGGAGCACAGCAGATATGACGAAACGCTTTTAAAAGGTGAAAGAATTGTAAGGCAGCTCGTAAAAGGGTATAAAGAAAAGGCGGATCAAAAAATACCACTCGAGATGCTGATTAATTTATATGATACACATGGACTACCGCCGGAGTTTGTGAAAGAGGTTGTATCTAACTACGAAGCAGGCATGGCTGTAAAAGTAGATATTCCAGAAAACTTTTATTCTCTCGTTGCGAGTATGCACAGTGGGGAGAGGAAAAGGGAGATGGAACCCTTTGCAGAAAGAATAGAAGAAAGAATGAAGTCAATTCCGGCGACGCGAAAATTGTATTACGAGAAGCCATCAGCGTTGGATTTCGAAGCTACTGTTTTGGACTTCGTGGATGGCTGTGTTATATTAGATAAGACGCTCTTTTTCCCTGAAGGTGGCGGTCAACCTGCTGATACCGGTAGCTTAACGCTGAAAGGTGAGAACAGAACATTGAAAGTGTTGGATGTGCATGAAGTTGAAGGCGTTATTCTTCATAAAATAGAAGATGGTGTGGTAAGCAAAGGTGCAGTGGTATCCGGGCACATAGATGCCGCAAGACGAACCGCACATACCAGGCACCATTCGGCAACGCATATTGTGGTATGCGCAGCGAGGAAAGTGCTTGGAGACCATATATGGCAGGCAGGAGCGCAGAAAGGAGAGAAGCGCGCGAGAATTGACGTCACCCACTTCAAAAGAATCTCGGATGCTGAGCGGTGCGAGATAGAGATGCTCGCGAATAAGATAGTTATGGAAAACAAGGAGATAAGAGCGAGTTTTGAGGACAGGAACGAAGCAGAGCAGAAATATGGGTTTCGGATATATCAGGGCGGTGTTCCTCCTGGCGAAAAAATACGAATAGTGCGGATAGGCGCGGACGAGGATGTGCAGGCATGTGCAGGAACGCACTGCTCGAAGACAGGTGAGATTGGTCCGATAAAGATATTGCGCACTGAGCGAATACAAGATGGCATCGAGAGAATAGAGTATTCAGCGGGGGAAGCTGCTGTGGAGGAGATACAAGCGCGGGAAGAGCTGATAAGGAAATCCGCATCGGTGTTAAGAGTGCCACATGGGAAATTGCCCGCGGCGGTTGAGCGTTTTTTTGAGGAGTGGAAACAGTTAAGGAAGGAGAACGAGCGATTGCGAGGAAAGATAGCGGAACTGGAACTTGAGCGTTTGAAAGGTAGAGCACGAGAACTAAGCGGTGTAAAAGTAATTGCAGAGGTGCTACCGGATGCGGATACGAAAGAGATGATGAAGATAGCATCACAGCTCTCGAAGGAGAAGTTCTTAACGCTATTAATAGGCAAAAGAGAAGATAGTGCATCTGTCGTTTCCTCGGTCCCGGCTTATTTAATGGATGAGATAAATGCATCGGTATTAGTAAAACGAGTTTGTGAAGTGCTTGGAGGCAGTGGTGGTGGCAAAGCAGAAATCGCTCAGGGTGGTGGCACGAAAATAGAAAAAGTGAAAGAAGCAAAAGAAGCAGGGGTAAAGCTGGTGGATGATTTACTAAGCTAAGCAAAATTAAGGGTAAAAAAAATAAAAAGATAAAATGCTCGCTCTTCCCCTGTCATGAGATGGTAAGGGAAGAAAAAATTTCTGAAGTATTTCCTTCTGAGTATGACTATCGTTAGTAGCTACCGCTATTATATTAGCTCATGCTTTCTTCTTTTTCGTCTCTTCTCTTTCACCTCCTGATTTCGGTATAGGCGAAGGTTTATTTAAAGGGATATGTTTGATATACAACGGCGGTAGGAGAAAGAATGGCTACGTGCAAGGGGGATAAAAATGTCAGCGGAGATAAGAATAGAAAAGCCAAGTGCTGAGTTGTATGAAGGGAAGAGGAGATTATATTGTATCCCATTGCTTTACGCGGAAAAAGATGTAGAAAGGGATTATCTGGAGAAGGTTGAACGGTATTGGAAAGAGGTAGAAGAAAATGTAAATAAGTTGGAGAAAACAGGAAAAGTTAATAAGATATACCATGAAGGAAACCATGCTGCTGGCGAGGAAGGGTTGAAAGTGATAGAAAAGAGTAACGAAAAGAGTTATAAATTGATAAAGAGCTACTGTGAAAAAGGAGCAGAGCTGCAACCATTAGAGGATAGAGAATTGTTCTATGAATACATGGATTGGAAAAGATGTCTGATAATACCTTTTAATAGTGGAAAGGTATTGAACAAAGTACTTGAATTTTACAGAGATGCGAGCAAGAGAAGATGCGAGCATATTGCCAAAAGAATAGATGAAACACTCGGAAAAGGTGAAGCCGGTATGTTGATTATGAGTGAAGAGGATCGAAATAATATTCAACTTCCTCGAGATATAGAGATATTTCTGGTGCATCCTCCGGCTTTGGCGGACATTCAGCTTTGGATTCGTGAGCAGTTAAGAAAGAGGGATCGAAATAATCTTAAATATTAAACATAATACACAAAAAGATAATAAATAGGGGGCAGAGTGTGTATCTGATAATAGTGGGGTTAGGCGGAATAGGTAAAAATCTGGTGCACATCGCTACGAAGAACAAGAATGACGTGGTTGTTATAGACCAGGACGAGAAAAGATGCCGGGAGATAGCATCGAAATACGATGTTTTAATGATTGTCGGCGATGCAACAGAGAAGTCAACCCTGGAGGAGGCAGAAGCGAGCAGAGCAAACGCACTCATCGCTACCACTTCGGACGATGCTGCTAATTTGATGATGTGCCTGACGGCAAAAGGGCTGGGCACAAAGAGAACCGTTGCAGTGGTGAATCAGGAAGAGCATGTGGAGATGTTCAAGGAAGCAGACATCTTTCTGTTTGAGAATCCGGACATGACTGTTGCCAGTCATCTTTATTATTCAGTGAAACGACCGAAGATAAAGGATTTTCTTTCGGTAAGCGGAGGAAAAGCGGAGATATTCGAGGTTGTTGTCTCTGATAAATCGCATGTTGCCGGGCAAAAGCTATCGAAGTTGCGTATAAAAGACGGGATAGTAGTAGCGATAGAGCGAAACGGCGATATAATACTGCCAAAAGGCGATACGGTCATTGAAGCACATGATCACATAACCATTTTTGCGAAGACGAAGGAAGTAGAGCGGATAAGTTCGCTTTTTGCGCCGTGAAGAGTCTCAGATGTCTGGGATATTCCAAATGTAAAAAGCTATCCTGCTTCAACTCTTCCAAAACGCTGGCGTCATTGCCGAAAGTAGGTAGTATAGCTATGAAAAGCAAAATAACCCCCATTCCGCCTATCCACTGCGTGAAACTTCGCCACAGCAGTATGCTGTGGTCATCAACCAGCTCAAAAATCAGTACTGTGGAGCCAGTGGTTGTGAACTCCAAATGAGGTAGTTATTACAAGAAGGGCGAGCGGAATAATCATTAAAACACCAAGGTATTTTAAGATGCTTCCAATGTTACCATGAATAATCATTTTGTCCATACACTTTTTCTTTTTTGTAAAAAAAGAAAACCTGTAATAAAAGAAAAAAGAGGGAGCGAATGAGAAAGTGTTTTCCAACCTGAAAACAGTACTAAAAGACCTTGGAGGCATTTTGGCTATACTTGGAGTGCTTATGTTTTTATTGCTCCCGGTGGCATATGTATTCGGAGAACTTTTTGTGCTAAAACCTTTAGTATTCACTGCCATTGCCACCTTAGCCCTTGGATTATCGCTTTGTTTTTCTTTCAAACATGCAAAAGAGCCAGAGTTTAAGCATGCGATGGTATGCGCGGCATTGGCGTGGCTGGTCGTCCCCGCGCTCAGCTCACTCCTTTTCATTATGATAGAAGGTATGAGTCCGTTGGATTCGTTCTTTGAAGCGATGTCCGGCTGGACGGGAACAGGTTTAACGATGATTGCACATCCTTCTTCGCTTACGCACACCGCACAGTTCTGGAGAAGTTTGATGCAGTGGGTGGGCGGAGTAGGTGTAATTGTTTTGATGCTCTCTATCCTGGCGCATCCCGGGACGGGAGCATTCGCATTGTACAAAGCAGAAGCACGAGAGGAGCGAATAAGACCGAGCATTATCTCCACAGTGCGGATGACCTGGTGGATCTATCTTATTTTAACCTCTTTTGGCATACTTTTGTTCTTCATCGCAGGGATGAAGCCATGGGAGGCGATAAATCATGCAATGACAGCAATAGGGACGGGAGGATTCACTATTACCGATAAAAGTATGGCATCATACAACAACTTTCTCATCGAATTGGCACTTATCCCGGTGATGATTTTAGGTGCAATACCCTTTTTAGTGCACTATAAGGTGCTAAAAGGTAATCTCAAAGCTTTTTTAAGAGATGTGCAATGTCGTGCCTTTGCAGTTATCTTAATTATCCTGCTCGTTTTCTTGTTCGCTGCCAACTACTCGTTATACGGAGATGCTTTTAGCTGTCTCCGTTTTTCTTCTTTTCAGCTTATATCAGGACTAACGTGTACGGGGTTTCAGACAACAGGTGTGCATGGATGGTCGGGGACGGGACTGATTATCGTGTGCATGAGTATGATAATAGGAGGAGGAATGGGGTCTACGGCAGGGGGAGTGAAATTAATAAGAGCAGTAATAGCGTATAAATGGATAAGATGGACATTACGCAGGAATTTTTTACCTCCAAGTGCAATAATCTCTGTCAGACTCGGAGATAGAATATTGGAAAAGGAAGAAATAGTTAAAATAGTGTCAGAAGCGAGTTTGATTATTATCCTTTGGCTTCTGTTCTTGTTTGCAGGGATATGCGTATTATCCTCCGTGGTGGGTTCGCAATTTCAGTTGGGTGAGGTCATGTTTGAAGTCGCATCTGCACAAGGAAATGTGGGGCTGTCCACGGGCATCACAAACGCGGGACTGTCATGGATTGGGAAAGTAATGCTGATATTGAACATGTGGATAGGTCGTCTGGAGATAATCCCAGTTTTGATGCTTTTCCGGGTTCTTGTTAAAGGGTTTGAACCAATCTAACATAAAGTTCTTTTGGTAAAGCTTTTCTTTCTAAGAAAAGGATTGTGCGGGCACGCTCTCGGTCGACACCTTCGCTACCAGCCAGACCCCCAAAGTCTTCCTCCGCACCGCTACCCTGCGAGCGCCAACCGTCCACGGTGAGTCTGCTCCCTTCCGGGCCTAAACCAGTACCCATGGTAAAGGCACGATAACAAACCTTTCGGTTTGCCACCGTACCACCGTCAACCCCGCAGGACGATGCTTCTTCGTAGGACTTCGAGCTGAAACTGGCAGCTACGGCGCCTTCCTTGAGCTTCGCCTCTCGCATATCGGCGCTTTCGAGTTGCAGAGGACGCCTAACCCTCCAGGCTAGCCCGCACAAATGTATATAAGTATTGGATATAAATAAAAACTATGAATTTACCGGTAAAATCATGCGGAGGGGGAGATTCGAACTCCCGAACCCCTTCAGGATGAGGCCCTGAACCTCACGCCTTTGTCCTCTCGGCAACCTCCGCATGCACTGTTGGTATAAAAATACTCTAAACTTCCTTATTTATAAACCTTTGAGTCTCAGTCTTAAACTGTAAAAGGGAGAACAGCGAAAATGGAAGTGATAAAGACAGAAATAAGAAAATACGCGTTGCAGAATGCGGTGAGATATGAGCAACCACCTAAAGAGGATGCGGTGCTAAAGAAAATCCTCGCCGAACATCCAGAATTGAGGAAGGATGCGAAACATGTCTTAATATTGGTGAAAGAGGTGATAAAGAGTATAGAATCAATGAGTAGGGAAGAGCAAGGAAAAGAGTTGAATGGGATAGCTCCAGAATTGGTAGCGGAACTAAAAGAGAAAGAGAAACGTGAAGGCGGACTACCCGAACTGCCGCTTGCGGAAGGCGAAAAAGTTGTGATGCGATTCGCACCCAATCCTAACGGTGCTGCGACACTTGGCAGTGCACGTGGGATAATCGTAAATTCGGAGTATGCGAAGATGTATGATGGCAAATTCATTCTGAGGTTCGATGACACAGACCCGGTAGTGAAGCGACCTATGCTCGAAGCTTATGACTGGTATCTTGAAGACTGTGCGTGGCTGGATGCAGAGCCAGATGAGGTGGTAGTAGCATCAGAGCGTATGGATTTGTATTACGAATATGCGGAGGATCTGATAAAAAAGGGTGCGGCTTATGTCTGTTTCTGTCACGCTGATGTTTTCAAAACGTATAAAGAACAAAAAATACCATGCCCTCACAGGACTGTTAGCGATGTGGAAAATATGGAAAGATGGAAAAAGATGTTAAAGGGCGTTTACGAAGAAAAAGAAGCGGTTTTGAGGATAAAAACGGATATGACAAGTGATGACCCGGCTTTAAGAGATTGGGTCGCATTCCGAATTTTAAAAAGAGAGCATCCGAGGGTTGGCAGAAAATACGTGGCATGGCCTACTCTGGATTTTGAATCTGCAATAGAAGACCATTTGCTCGGTATAACGCATATAATAAGGGGAAAAGACCTGATGAAATCGGAAAAGCGGCAGAGATTTTTATACCACCATCTCGGCTGGAAATATCCGAAAACTATGCTCTGGGGTAAGATAAAAATGCAGGAGTTCGGTAAATTCAGCACTTCTGAGCTGAGAGAAAGGATAGAGCGCGGTGAATATGAAGGATGGGACGATCCGCGACTTCCAACGCTAAAAGCACTGCGCAGAAGAGGATTCCTGCCTGAAGCGATTCGTAAGTTCTTTATCTCCATTGGCGTCACTCAAACTGATATCGCGGTAAGCATGAAGAATTTGTATGCAGAGAACAGGAAAACCGTGGATGCAATCGCATCGAGATACTTTTTTGTGCGTAATCCGAAGGAGCTGAGACTAAGGGATGGGCGATTCTTTGTGGCGAAGGCATTGAAACATCCTTCAAGAGAGGAGTACCGGGAGATAAGAACCAGCAATATGGTTTACATAAGTGGTGATGATTTCGCAAAACTGAATGAGGGACAAAGAATAAGGCTCAAATTCCTCTCTGATGTGGAGATAGAGAGTATCGAGCCATTGGTTGGGAAAGCAGTAGAAACGCCAGCGGAAGACGTTCCAATTATTCAATGGGCACCATCAGAAGGGATAAAAGTCGTGGTGAAGAAGCCAGAAGGTATAGATAAAGGCATAGGCGAGCCTTTGATTGCTTCGGAGCTCGGTAACGTAGTGCAGTTCGAAAGATACGGGTTCGTCAGGATTGATTCTGTTGTGGAAAAAGAAGTGGTGGCGTATTTCACTCATTAAAACAAACAAGTTTTTTATACTCTCTTCACAGAGACATAAAGCGTGATTGCACATGGAAGTAGTAAAAGTAGGATTTGTAAAATTAGGGAATATAGGGACTTCAAGAATAGTGGATTTGTTACTGGACGAGAGAGCTGACAGAGAGGATATAGATGTTCGGGTGTTGGGAACAGGGGCAAAGATGACACCGGAAAATGCAGCCGACACTTCCCGATTACTGGAATGGAACCCGGATGTGGTGGTGATAACCAGCCCCAACGCTGCTCTTCCAGGTCCTAAGAGCGCACGAGAGATGGTAAAGGAGAAAGGTAAGCCTTGCATTGTTATCTCAGATGCACCTGCGAAGAAAGCAGTGGATAAGTTAAAGGAGGAAGGGTTTGGATACATTATTATACCGGGTGACCCGATGATAGGAGCGAGGCGCGAATTTTTAGACCCCGTAGAGATGAGTCTGTTTAATGCTGATGTCCTCTCCGTTCTGTCCATAACAGGGGTAGCAAAATTGGTACAAGAGGAGATTGACGGCGTCATAGAAGCGATAAAGAAGGGCGGGGAAGTAAAATTACCACAGATAATAGCAACTGCGGAGCGAGCGGTAGAAAGAGCAAAGTTTTCCAATCCTTATGCAAAAGCGAAAGCCATTGCCGCTTATAGCATGGCAGAGAAAGTAGCGGAACTGGATGTAAAAGGGTGTTTCATGATGAAGAACCCAGAGGAGTACGTACCAGTGGTAGCAGCGGCGCATGAGCTGTTAAGAGAAGCGGCAAAGCTTGCGCTTGAAGCACGAGAAATGGAAAAACACGCTGACCGCTTAGTTCGTGAGCCACATTCCAGAACCGGGGGGATAATGAAGAAGGAGAAGTTAATGGAGAAACCGAGTGCGTGAGTGATTCCTCACGCCTGCCTCTTTTTCCCCCTCATTCCCGAAGACGCGTCACCTTTCTTTCTCATCAAACTTTTTCTAAAAGTTTTATGAAAAACTCTAAAACAATTGATAAAATCCTCACTGTATTGCTTATTATCTCGATTATCACGGCATCTGCGCTAACAATCTACGTAATCATAGCGCCCAAGAAGGGGGAGGAATTTACCGAGTTCTACATTCTCGGCAAGGAAGGCAAAGCAGCAGATTATCCCTCGAATCTTTTCACAGGTGAAGAGGGAGAAGTAATAGTGGGCGTGGTTAATCACGAATATAAAAATGTCTCTTACCTGTTCAGGGCAGAGATAGAAAATAAAACAATTGGTGAGAAGGAAATACAACTGGCACATAACGAAACACTGGAGTTCCCTTTCACGTTTACATTTCCTGAAACAAGTGAAAAGGGGAAGAAGAGATTGAATTTATTCTTGTTTAAAGAGAATCAAAGTGGAGGCAGAAGTATAAATGCAGACAAGCCTTATCGCGAGCTCCATCTCTGGATTGACGTACGATAAAGAAATTAAAAATGAACGTGATAGAAAATTTGAGCGTATGGGCCCGATGCGATTCGAACGCATGACCTTCGCCTCGTAAAGGCGACGTCATTCCAACTAGACCACGGGCCCTTTCATTCCCACCACTGTGTAAATATTTTATAATATAGAATATTTTATTAGATTGAGAAGTTACAAGGTTATAGGTTAATAAGTAGAAAGAAAAAGAAAAATGCGAGGAGGATTTAGAAAAGGAGTGAGCTTGAGTCCTAAGAAGCTAAATCAGATGATGAAGCAAGTGGGTATAAGCTTAGAAGAGATAGATGACGTAGAGGAAGTAGTGATAAAAACCGCTGATGCTGAACTCGTTTTTGATGATGCAACCGTTACGGTTATGGAAACACAGGGCTCAAAGATATATCAAATAACGGGTACGCCTGTAAAACGTTCTAAGCCTGAATCGGAGCTTGAGTCTGCCGAGGTGAATATTTCTCCAGAAGATGTGGAAATAGTGGCGGAAAAGGCAGGATGCAGCGAGGAAGAGGCGAAAGCCGCATTAATCGAGACAAAAGGAGATTTAGCAGAGGCGATCTCACGGTTTGAAAATGAATGAATGAATTCGATTCAGCCGAAACGAATTGGAATGGTAAGCAGAGGGGAGCCAGAAGATGTATTAGTGGTAAAAAGGCTGATTGAGTGCGTAGGTAACAGAGCAGAGGTTATACTGGACGAAAAGACGGCGCATAATCTTGGAAAGAGAGAGCAAGGCATGAAAATAGGGGAAATGATGGTGGATTTTTTGATTTGCGTTGGCGGTGATGGTACAATTCTAAGGACGCTTCATTATTTGAAAAGCACCACGCCAGTGTTAGGGATAAATATGGGTGCTATCGGATTTTTAGCAGAGGTGCAACCAGAAAATGCCGTTTCTGTACTCACGAGGATATTGGAGGGATTTGAGGTGGAGAGGAGAGAGAGACTTTCTGTGGAGGTGAAAGGAGAGGGAGAAAGAATACCGTATGCAATGAATGAAGCGGTAGTAATAACGTCGAAGCCCGGAAAAATGTTGCATTTCGCTATCTTTGTGGATGATGATGAGTTAGAGAGATTACGAGCAGATGGCGTTGTTTTTGCCACACCTACTGGTAGCACTGCGTATGCGATGTCCGCCGGTGGACCGATAGTAGATCCAAAGGTGGATGCCGCTATAATAGTGCCAATAGCACCTTTTAAACTCTCTGCCAGACCTACTGTTGTGGATATAAATACCGTGATAAGTTTAGAGCTTTTTGGGATGAAGGAAGCAGAGTTGGTCATAGATGGGCAGTTTTATAGGGGAATAGGGAAAGAAGACCGGATCAGCATTACAAGAGGCGAGCCTGCTTTTTTTGTGAAAATACGGGATAAGCATTTTTTAAAACTCCATGACAAATTACGGATTGAGGATGAGAGAGAAATGAAAAGATTAATATAGAGAGATATAGAAACCGAAATTGTAAGGAAGGAGAGGAATGAAAATGGAAAAAATATCGGCGCAGAAGTTGACTGATAAACTGGTTATGGATTCAGAAGGTACCGAGATGGGTGTATTGCATAATGTAGTAGTAGATGCTGGGACAGGTACGTTGACAGAACTCGTAGTCAAACCTGCTACCGAGCTTGACACAAGCAGGTTCAGAAAGGAGGGCAACTATATCATTATGCCGTTCGACGCGGTGAAAGCAGTAGGGGACGTTATAGTAGTGGATAGTGAGAAGATACGGGCGTGACGGGATTTGAACCCGTGGTTTGCAGCTTAGGAGGCTGCCGCCATGTCCTAACTAGGCCACACGCCCTGGATAGGTATCATCACACTTTTACTACGGATTTATTAAAGAAAAACTTTTTGATTTGTGAATGTTCATTCTATTTATTGCAACACGATGATAGTGCAAAAGGCAGTGGAAAAGGGAGTGAAGATAATAAAGAAACATGAATACGCGCGGGTGGTTTCGCATTATGACGCAGATGGGATAACTTCTGCCGGGATTATCTGCAATGCCTTGCTTCGACAAGGAATACAGTTCCACACGACGATTGTGAGCAATTTGGAGCAGCCTTTTATACAGGGGTTGAATGAGGAGCTTATTATATTTTGCGATATGGGAACTGCGCAATTGGATTTGCTCCGGGAATATCTCAAAGAGAAGGCTGTCATAATCATAGATCACCATATGCCCCCTTTGATTTCCCCAACCTCGTCGATACCAGACTCTTTTGTGCACATAAACCCTTATCTCTCTACGAGCAAAAACGAGAGTGAAGGAGGAAGTGAGGTTTGTGCTGCTGGTCTTTCTTATCTCGTGGCAAGGTGCTTGTCAGATGATGAAAAAGGTAACATAGACCTCGCCGGACTTGCAGTAGCGGGGGCATTAGGAGATAAAATAGAGATGGACAGGGGGGTACACAAAATGATTTTAGATGAGGCGATAAAAGCTCATGTTATTTCGGTTAAAAACGGATTGAAGCTTGGAGACGGGAAAATTCGCGAGCTGATTCTTTTCTCTACTGACCCATATATTCCGCTTGTGGGTAAGGCGGAGTGGGTGGATGCATTTTTGAAGAAAGTGGATATTGAAGGCGATCGAAATATAAGCGATTTAGAGGAGGAAGAGGAAAGGCGATTAACTGCTGCTTTGTTATCCCTATCAGAGGGATCTAAATCAGGAGAATATCTCGACAAGGACGCTTTGGTTGGAACCACGTATATTTTAAATTCCGAGGTGGTGAAGAACGGGATAGATTTTATGAGAATGGTGGATGCTTGTGGCAGGTTTGGAAAAGCAGGTATTGGGATAGGGCTGTGTCTGCGCGAGAAGAAAATGGTCGCAGAAGCAACTTCGTTATACACGAAGTTTCAAAGTAAACTTGTTTCTGAGTTGAATAGAATCGAGAGCGCAGAGGACACTGAGATAAAAGAGCTACCCAATATCTTCTATTTTTACGTGCATGAGGGTGGCATAACCGGTGTTTTAGCTGGAATACTCGCAGAATACTTATATACAGAAAAGCCGGTAATCGTGTTAAATAAGAAAGCGGGAGCGGAAACGAAAATATCCGCGAGGTGTAATAAGAAGCTTCTATCTGGGGAGGGAGACAAAGGCAATAGAATAGATCTTGCAAAGGCAATGGAGAAAGCATCAAAAGAAGTAGAGGGTTTTGGTGGTGGGCATCCTGTTGCCGCGGGAGCATCCATTCCTGAGGAAGCTGGGGATAAATTCATTGCCGCTCTCGACCGGATAATAGGCGAGCAATTGGATGCTTCTCCTGCACAATGAGATAAGAAAGAAACAATCCGGAGAAGAAGCCAAGAAAAGAGAAAAGGAGAGAAAAGGCAAAGCCCGCTGTACTGCTCCCTATTCCTTTACCGAGCGCATAGCCGCCAAACAAGCCCGCGATGGTAAGACTGGAAATAAGAATAGCGTATGGAAGGGCATGAAAAAAAATATTACCCTCCTCTTTTATATTTACCCTATTTCGCATGTTACACTTTGCATTTACGCTACGCACCGCTGGTTATATCTTCGTCCAGAGCATGAACGCAATCAAAAGCCCATATATAGCAATCGCTTCTGCAAGAGCAACGAAGATCAGAACACGACCAAACACCTCGGGCTTCTCCGCCGTAGCTCCAGCAGCCGCGGTTCCCGTTGCGGATATTCCAATACCTGCACCAAGTGCCGCTCCTGCCATTGCAATACCTGCCCCCAGTGCTATCCATCCGCTATCCGTGACACCACCAGCCGCTGCTCCTTCTTGCGCCGATGCAACTCCTACTCCAGCAAGAAGCAAGAGTAAGCAAAGTGCAAATGCAAACATGTATCTCCTATTCATATCCTTCTCTTTCACCCCTTTATTTATTATATGCATATCAAAAGAGAGTTATGTTTAAATAGATATATAAAAGTAAATGGTTTTTTTCTGACCAATGTTTTTACCGGAGGTAAAAGAGTTGGCTTATAGCAAACATCGCATGCGCCCAAACGAGTGGGCAAACAGATTTTTGCAATTCGTTTTCAAATATCTGCTCAGGGATGTAAGGGCGGTCTAAACGGTTCAAAACCCATTTGTGGTATTTCTCAGCATTTTCCTTCTCTCCCTTCATTGTGTAATATACAGACATCCAGAAATTGAGCAGAGGCCATGCACCCGCACCTTTGCGTCGCAGCTTGCCTT
>Ga0180300_10000807_pt1 | contig 14197 bp, 11 predicted proteins | sample GuaBasSediGuay15_FD_121798 | JGI IMG/M metagenome (GOLD analysis project Ga0180300, IMG submission 121798) | Subseafloor sediment microbial communities from Guaymas Basin, Gulf of California, Mexico - Guay15, Core 4569-2, 21-24 cm | ecosystem: Environmental > Aquatic > Marine > Hydrothermal... | reverse complement strand
TGTTTGCCTGTGCGAATGGCTGGCTGTGTCGCGGGTTGACGGTAGGGCAGCATGTGCAAAAGGAGGTCAAAGTGAGTGCGGCGGAAGATACTGAAGTGAAGATTCCACCAGGAAGAGAGTTCCAGTTGCCCACGGATCCGGACCACCTTTGGGACGGTCTGCAGGACGTTGGCCTGGGAATACGATGGGTAGCTGAGGTCAAGAAGGCCGATATGCAGATAGAGCTGTCGGGACCGAAGTGGGAATACAAGAGCTACACTATCCTGGAGGTCATAGAAGACCCGAACCAGGTGAGAGACGGCATAGTCACTTTGATCGGCCCGGACATACATGAGGTCGAACCCGGCACCTCGGCGCCCTCCGCATGGGAGATAAAGGTCTACGGTCCGGGGATAACCCAAAGACATAGGGAATACGTCGAGCGGCAAATGGCCATGGCGCTGCACGGAATCGAGGGCTACATGGCTTTCGGCTCATTCCAGGCGCCGTGGATGAGGATCAGCAAGGCGGTGGTGGGCAGACTGACCTTTGCCAAGCTGTGCCAGGTCGTGCATGCTTACGTCAAGACCGTGGTCCCACAGGTGGAGAAGATGGAGTTCCGGTGGATAGTGGCCACTCCGGAGGTGGGCGGCCTGGACCTGATCCTGCCTCTGTACAAGCGTGGAATCGAGAGACTCAAGGCGCAGGAGCAATCGGTGGCGCTGGAGGACGAGGATGTAGACATCTTCTACGGGTGCACCATCTGCAAGTCCCTGGCCCCCAACCACGTATGCGCCATCACGCCCAGCCAGATACCCTACTGCGGTATCCTGTCCTATAACGGGGCCCAGGTGACAGTCGAACTCGACCCGGAGGGGTACATTTTCCCCATGCCCAAAGGAGAGTGTCGCGACCCTGACCTTGGGAGCTACACAGGCGTTGACGAGGCTGTTTACGAGAGGTCCAACCATCAGGTGAAGCGTGTCAACATATTCAGCGCTATACGATATCCGACCACCAACTGCGGCTGCTTCGAAGGGGCTGCCTTCTACATACCGGAGGTGGACGGCCTCGGCCTGGCCATACGCCGCTACATCGGAGTGACTCCACTGGGCATCAAGTTCTCCCGCCTGGCTGGCATGATTTCCGGCGGCTCCCAGAACCACGGGTACAAGGGCATCTCGCTTCGATCGATGCAGAGCAAGACTTTTCTCAAAGGCGACGGTGGTTGGAACAGGATTGTCTGGATGCCTGCGGATATGAAACAGGAGATGGCAGAGTACATACCAGAGGAGGTCTACGACAAGATTGCCACCGAGCAGGACACCATCGATCCGGGTGAACTCAGGGAGTTCTTGAAGCAGAAAGGGCATCCTATAGTGGAGAGGTTCTGGAAGAACGGTGAACCTCAGCCACTGAACTTGCCACCCCCAGGAGGGGACTGGCCCGACGAATAGCAGTGGAGGTTAGAGATGGGAGAGAATGTCTGTGGCGTTTGCCAGAAGAAGGAAGCCGAGTGGAAGTGCAGCGTGTGCGGTGTTGCCCTTTGCTCAGAGTGCGTGCGGGAGGTACAGATGGAGAACCCTGGTCAGAAAGTACTGGGCGTTCAGACGAGCCCGTTGAAATCGGCTGTGAGAAAGCAAAAAGTATGTGAGAAATGCCTGAAGGAAGTCGATTTCATCGACTAGCCCCTTCCACCTTCAGTCTGCCTGTCCGATCCCCCAGGGGCGGGCAGGCTTGCTTTGTTGGGGTGGACGCAGCCAAGTCAAGTTACGTTGGAGGAGAATAGCCGTGGAAGATAAGAGAATTGCTCAGGTCGGATCCCTGGAGGTTGACATCCGTGAGGTGGTGCGCGACCCGAGGGGCATGGAGGATCAGATTCAGGAGATCATGGAGAACGACTTCGTCGAGGGTCGCCACAGCAACTTCGGAGGTTGGATAACCCTCCTCCCGGATGCTGCAGACGTAGCCGAATTGGACCGCTCCTTTCTCAGCAAGTATCCACCGCTATATAGCCAACAACAGGAGGTCTGCACCGACTGCCCTTCAGGTCCCTGCAACCTGAAGGAAGGCCAGGGAGTATGTGGACTGGAGTTGGAGTCCTACCAGGGCCGGTTGAGTCTCCGTAAGGCCTGCCGCGGCTGCGTGTCTCAGATGGTCGCCACCCGTGAGTTGATGAACCACGCTCTGAAGCTCTGGCCAGAAGATACGCCTGTCAGCATGGGTGACATTCTGAGCATCTCTGACCACGCCCCGGCGGTGACCGTCCTTTCCGGCATATACCCCAAGACACTCAAAGACCTGAACAAGGCCCTTTCCTACGGCGAGGCACAGTTGGCCAAGTTGTTCCAGGCAAGCTACTGTGGTACCGCTCCGGCAACGGAGTTTGAAAGCATGGTGCTCCATGCCGGGTCTGTCCTCCTGCTGACCATGGGTGTGGCCGAGATGCTGAAGATATCCTGCTATGGCTTCATCAGCGCGGCAAACCAGGAGCTTGAGGAGATTGAACAGTTCCCCCCACCGAAGGTGGCGGCCGGTTGGGGCTCCATAGAGAGTGGCAAACCGGTCATTGCCTTCGTCGGTGACGACTTCCTGCCAGCTTGGTGTGCCATCGACCGACTGAAGCGGGACGGCTCGCTGGAGCAGGTGGAAATCTGCGGCATCGGTGCGGCAGGCGACGATATCATCAGGTTCTACGACAGATGTCGCATTGTTGCCCCCATGGTCAGGGCCGCCAAGGCCATCAGAAACGGTGTCTTCGATGTTGTGGTGGCCAGCCCGGGGTGCATCCCCCTTGACGTTCTGTCAGAAGCGGCGCGCGTCGACAGCAAGGCCATATGGGTGGGTCACTATGCACCCGGCGAGATGGCCGACAGCACCGACGATCCAGTGGACAAGATAGTTGAGGCTCTGGTGAGCGGGCAAAAAGCGGTCTGGATCAGAGATGTGGAGAAGGCAGGGGAAGTGGCAGTCAAAGTGGCGCAGAAGGTGCAGAGGAAGGGGGACTACGTTATCTCCGACGCTGAGGCCGTGAAGCAGGCCAAGAATCACAAGAAGGACTGCGATGTCTGCTCCATGGAGTGCCCTGTCGGCCTGCCGGTCTCCAAAGCAGTGAGGCAGCTTGCAGAGGGCAACTGGGAAGCTTTCTTCGAGGTGGAAAGGGGGTGCAACTTCTGCGGGGCCTGCGAAGCGGCCTGCCCCAGCAACGTGCAACTGCGCGACATCATAGTGGCCGCTGAGCGCAAGCAGGCCGCCGCTGAGAAGTACGTGATGAGACCCGGGAGGGGGCCCATATCCATCACCGAGCTATTGCAGTCCGCCTTCGCTGTGGGTTGGGGGAGCATACCGGCTATGGTCACCATATTTGGCTGTGGCGACGCGCACAAAGATGAGCTCGCCTGGTTGGCTGACGAGTTGCTTGCGAGCGGCTGTATGGTCTTCGTAGCCGGTTGCGCCGGAGCTGAGATAGCCCGGACCTTCAGTGATATGAAGAAGAAGTACCTCTTTGAGCAGTACCCGGCCACCTGTGCAGCCAGAAACCTGGTCAACTGCGGCAGTTGCTCAGCCATTTCGCAAGCGGTCCCAATGTACTTGATGCTGCGTCCCTCGGGCGGTATCCCCCTGTATGGCTCTATCCCTCCGCTCGGGGACTCCATTAACCTCGGCGGCGCACAGTCAGTGATAATCTGGGGGGCCCTGCCCGACAGGATGTACGCCACAGCAGCCGCATGGGCGCGGTTAGGCTCAACCGTCATCGTGGGGCCAGCTTCGTCGGTGGGTTGGAAGCGCTGGCTGGTGGGCAACAGGTACGACCGCAGCAGGTGGTGGGTCTACCATGGAGAGACCGGCAAGAAACGGGAAGTTGAACCTGTGCCGGAGCACCTCATCGTCCCGGTGGAGACGGTCGAGGAAGCACTGACCATGCTGGCGCGATCTGTCCTGACAGTGAGGGACTACCGAGAGAGTCGGGCAACCCACCTGGAGGTCCTGATCGACTACTACGAACGCTTCTACGACCAGCTACCGGAGGACTGGCACCTGGTGGTCAGGTCAGACTTCGAGCTGCCTCCCAGGCACAGAAGGCGCATGGTCAAACTGCTCGAGCAGGAGTACGGTTGGGAGACGGACGGTGTGAAGCTCAAGAGGGCGAAGCACCGGAACGGAGAGCTGATGACCATGTCCGAGTTCGCTGCCAGGTACGGCATGGAGCAGGGAATCTACTGCACCAGGCTTCGGAGCCAGATGCCGTTGCGGCTCAGAGACTCAATTCAAGAATAGGACTCCGCGCTCAGACCTGAAAGGAACCTGGCATTGCTGTAGCGACAAGGGGAATGCTCAGCTCAAAGGGACAGAGGTAAACGGCGCGTCCATAGGAAGAAGCGGTGGTAAAGGGTTCTGGGTCAATAAGTGTGACAGCACCTCATGCAGCCTGGGCGTAGGGCTCCCTTCTGTTGCTGAGCAGGATTCCATGTCTGAAGTTCGGCCGCGCTGCGATTACCCATAGGTGGCTTCGACCAGTTGCCTGGCCTCCTCGGTAAAACAGCGGCGGACCAGAGCTTCTCCTACTCCCTGCCTCCGAGCCACACGTCGCACCGGTTGGCCGGTGGCCTCTTCACCGGACTGACGCCGGAAGCGCTCACTGGTACGCCATCGAGCCCCACACACCACATCAGGTCCAGTGAACACCTTTACTGCAGCACAAGCAACGAAAGCGGCATTTGTACACTACCAGATAGACAGGCTTGTCCCACAACCTTCGATCCATCTTACTCTGGCTGGAGACACTGTGTACCTTAGCCGTCATCCGCCCGCACCTGCTGTTCGAGCTGCACCGGCTTTTCTATGGCCAGATGCCGAACGACTGGCACCTCTACATGAGATCCCACCTGGATATACCGACAAGACACAAGATACGCCTGATCAAGGCGCTTCGAGAAGAATACGGATGGGACGCAGGTGGGTTGAAGGTCAACAGCGCCAGGAACCGCGACGGCGGGTTGGTGACCCTGTCAAAACTCAACACCAGCTACGGCATGGAGCAAGGCACACACCATTGCCGCCTGTGGCGCCTTCTTCCCAGGCACATCAGAGCACGGCAGGAATGTAGCTAGTCCTCCTCGTCTTCCTCCTGCTTCACCAACTCCAGCGCGCCGAAGGGACACTTGTCGGCACAAAGGTTACAGATGTCCAGTCCCGGTACGGACCGCTTGCAGCTAGACCATTCTATCACGTGAAGGCAGCCGTCGATCACCTTCAGCGCCGGAGGCACCGGTTCGCGCTGCATCAGGTGACCAGACCGGGTGACGGTGGTGAGGGCCCTGTTGCACACAGCAACGCAGTCACCGCAGCCGGTGCATTTCGAACTGTCCAGTATGTGGTCTGTCCCCTTGATGCGCTCTCCCTCGCCGATCATCTCCTTCAGCGCCCGGTACGACTCGGCGGCCTCTTCCTTCAGAAGCTCGGGGCAATCCTCGGGCCGCTTGACCCTGGCTACGAGATCAAAGGCGAAGGCGTAGCAGGTGAGGCAACCGCACTTCTTGCAATTGGTACGCGGCAGCAGCCGAAGGATCTCCAGAGGCTGGAGACTCTTCTTAGCCATGCGCCCACCCCACCAGGAGGTCTGACAGGGGTGTAACGTCACCTTCAGCCCCTCTGGCTGTCACGCGTATATGCCTCAGGTTAAGCATGCGTCCCTGTACGGCATCGTCGCCAGCCAGGAAATTCGAGTATGGACTGATAGGCATCAGACCGATACCTTCCTCCACGGCAGAATCGGACGTCCCTTTCACCACCACCGTGCCTGCTGCGCCCGTGAGTTGGATCAGGTCGCCATCGCGGAGACCGAGCTGCCCCAGAGCAGCAGGCGACAGCACCACGGTAGCAGCACGCTCTTGGTAGGCAGCACCCAATCCCTCCCTCTGTCGGGCTATTGACGTGTAGATATCCTCGTGAGCTATGATGACCAGTGAAAGACCCTCAGCCGACGTACTCATGCAATCCTCTTTGTGATTCGCTCCAGGATGGTTACGTCCGTGGGATAGCGCCCCTCCGCCGGGTTGGCCAGGGCCAGCCGTTCCCCGTCCACGCGCATCACCGAGCCACCCTGCTCCAGTCCAGGAACAGCCGTGGGTATCACCACCTCAGCCACCATTGTGGTGGCTGTCACGAACGGGTCCAGGCAAATGACCGCAGTCCCTTGCAGGTTCTTCAGGAGAGACTGAGGCAGGGCTGAGAACGGGTCGGCGCCCACGACCAACACGCAGTCCGATGTTCTGTTTCTCACCTGCGCCAGGAAGGAGTACTCCGTGCTACGTGAGACACCCGAGGCAAAGCTCACCTGGTTGACATGACCGCACTGCTCATGAAGCGACCGGTTGAACCCCAGCATATTGGACTCAGCTATCATTGGCACAACGGTCACGCGCGTGGACTGGCCGAGCACATGCACCATCTGCTTGAAGCAGGCCAGGTCATCCCCAAGCGAGCAGACCAGTCCAGCGCCGGGGAATAGCGCACAGAACTTCGATTGCTTCACCGTCTCCAGGAACGCTGCTGCTTGTCCGGTCTCATCCTGAGCCTCCCCTATCACCGCTCTGATGAAGTCCCTGTCGCTCCCCGGCCTGACTTTGAAGTTCTTTCTCGCCATCGAGCACAACTCCGTCTCTCTGACGTCGACGCAGCTCAGCGTCACCCTGGGATACCAGCCAGCCGGGTCCCAGTCGGTGTAAGCATAATAGGTAAACTTCGATATATGCCTCGGGTGGGTGTGGGGTGGGTCGGAACCCCAGTAGACCAGCAGGTCGGCGTTGTCCCTCACCTCGGCGAGCGGGCAGGTGGGCAACTCGCCGCCGACTATGCCTTCGATCAGACTGCCGAAAGAAAAGGATGAAGCATCGTCAATCACAGCACCGAGCTTGCGGGCAAGCTCAATGCCAGCCACCTGAGCTTCGATGGTGGAATCGTCAAGCCCGAAGACGACCGGTCTGCTTGCCTTTGAGAGAAGACGGGTTGCCTCCTCGACGGCTTCGTCGATGGGCACCTCTCTGCCTCGGACAAGGCTGCGGGCACGACGCCCCGGGTCGTAAGCTGAGCGGAGATAGGTCGCTCCCTTGGCGCAAGCGTTCCCAATACTGACAACGCAGGAACCCTCGAATTCCGCCTCAATGTCGTCACACAAGCACCCGCACCCGGTGCAGACCAGACTCTGGGAACTCAACTCAGGATCACGCTCCATCAATACGCCGTCCGTGCCGCTACCGCCTCCTCAAGCAAAGCGCCAGGCAGCTCTTCCGCACCGATGAGATATATCCTTCCTTTGCCCGTCCTGGCGATCCGGCGCATCAGCTCCGGATCGGCAGACCGCTGGTTGATACAGATACAGGATATGGTTATGCCGCGCCGCGCCACATTGGCAGCCTGTCTCAGCGCGTATCTCTGCGGCGAGGGGTGCGGAGCAGTAGCATCGCCATCAGAGATCAAGATGACGTGCTGCTTCGCCCTCCCCTTGGGGTGGTGCTCCAGCAGCTCACAGGCTTTCAGCAGACCATAGCCGATGTTGGTGAAAGCGTTCTCGTGCAACTCCAGGTCTATCACCTTGCGAGTCACCCTGTGCGGGCTGGAAGTAAGGTCAACAACCACATCGGCCAGGTTGGAGAAGGTGACCACCGCCACCCTGTCCTTGTAGACGGTGGCCGCCAGAGACAAGGCAATGGCGCTCTGCTTGGCAAACCAGAACTTGTCAAGCTGGAGCATGGTCCCGGACAGGTCTACTACCAGGACTATGTCCATCCTGGTACGGATGTCCCTGGTGGTCACCATGATGTCGTCTCGGGTGATTTCCTCCCTTCGGTTGCGAATGGCCTGCCTCATGGTGTCCCTCAACGAGATATCACGGTACTTGTCACCAAAGCGATAGCGCCGTACCCCGACCGCCTTGCCCTCTCCCAGGGTCAACTTCTTGCCGGCACTGTGCCTGCCATATCCGTACAGGTAAGCGCCCTCATCCAGCCTGGGTGCCAGTCTCTCCAGCAGCATGTTCAAGCCCCGTTGGCTCAGTACCCACCCGCTGCCGGTACGCTCCAGGATGTCTTCTTGCTCCAGGAACTCGAGGGTCTTGGCCAATGCCATCTCCTCTACCTTCCTGGCTATTCGCTCTTTCTCCTTCCGGTACTCCTCCACCTCCAGCAGCAACTCAAAGTCGAGATTGTCCGCCTTGAACCGCTCGGGATAAAGCTCCAGCAGACGGCTGGCGATCTCCTGATACAGTCTGGACAGCTTCGACTCAGGGAAGCGCTTGATACGGCGCAGCAGCAGATCGAAGGCGCCATACTTCAGCGGCTTCCTGAACTTCTCCTCGCTGACAATCTCCTCCACAAGGGCCTGGAGTTCCTCTTTGGTCAGGGTGGCCAGCTCCTCCTTGGCCTCCCCAGTCTGCGTTACCTTTGCGATGACCTCATCGATAATGCCCTCCCGTTTACCGGGCAGGTCTACCTCAGGAGCGAGCCTCAGGCGGTGGGGCAGGGAAACAGCCCCGGCTTGGCTGAGCATATCCGCCTCATCCCCACGTTCCAGGTCCGCCAGTTGGGCCACCACTTCGGCGTACCTTATCATCCCCCGCGTCCCTACTCCCCTCTCAACATCGCTGTGCCTTCTGGTCTCGTTCACCACGGCCACAGTCTTCTGGGCAAGCGACGCGGCGAGACTCCAACCGCCACGCGCCACGTGGCTCATGACAATATCCTGCTGCTTCTCAGCCTCGTCCAGGTAGCCGAACCGGACAACGTCGAAGTTGTCCATCAGATCAAGGGGCAATGACTTGAGCGCCTCCTCCCCGCCCGTGGCCACCACCAGCGTATCAAGGTCGATCCTCTCCTCCAGCGGGCCGATCGACAGCGTGCCTCCCTGAAAGGCATACATCACCGCATTGAGGACGCGCTCAGGAACCCGGTCGATGAAGTCAATCACCAGTATGGCCCGGTTGGCCTTCAGCAGCTTGCCGGGTAGGAAGGCATTGGGGGAGTATATCCCCTCCCTCAAGGCCGCCTCAGGGTCAAGATCGCCGATAAGGTCCTCGGCTGTCAGCCCGCTGCTCCCCTGTACCCGTACCAGCCTGTCAGCCGCGCTCAGCGTAGCAGGACTGAGAGCCTCGCCCCGAGCCTTTCTGTCCAGGCACCACGGGCAGGAGGCATCCTCCGGCGAGCAGTGCAGAGGGCAGCCCTGCACCACTTCAATATCGCTCAACAGGGCAGACAGGTTGCTGGCCAGGCTGGTCTTGCCGCTTCCTGGGGGCCCGAGCAGGAGCAGATGATGACCGCTGTACAAGCTGCTCAGCAGGGCCTGCCTCTGCTCCTCTTTCAGGTACAGGCCATCGAAGAGGGCCCGGCTGATCTGGTCCGTACCCAATCTGGCAAAAGCTTCGAGGATTTCTTCTTTAAGCAGTGTGCTCACCGTCCGAGGTCAAACGCAGCTCAGGACTTGGTTGCAGATGTCGTCTATCGCCCTGGAAGCAGGTGACTCCCTGGGGATATCGGTGACCGGCTTGCCCAGAAGGTCCAGCTCTGCTACCAGTGGCTCATATGGAATGTAGGCTGCAATGCTCAGTCCGTTGTCACGGGCCATCTTCTCCGCCATGGGCCTCGTCTCTTCGGTTACCCGGTTCACCACCACCATGATTGATCCAAACTCGACCGAAAGCTCCTGGGACAACTCCTTTATCCTCCTGGCCGTCATCATGCTGTTCTTGGTGGGATCGGTGACTATCAGCATTATGTCCACGTCCCTGGTGGTACGGCGACTCAGGTGCTCTAGCCCGGCGTGGCAGTCGATCACCGTAAAATCGTGTCCCCACGCCCTGCTGTCTATCACCTGGCGAATAACGTGGTTGACGGCACAGTAGCACCCCTCGCCCTCGGAGCGGCCCATGGCCAGGACGTCAAACTCGGGGAACTCCTCAACGGCCTCGTGAATGGACAGCTTGAGGTAGTCCTCTTTTGCACTCGCCACCTTGCTGCGGGCCGGGGCGTTGACAATGGCCTCACGGGCTGAGCCGACGTTCTTGGTCACCGTCACGCCAAGTGCCTCGGGCAGGTTGGAGTCGGGGTCAGCATCTATCGCCAGGACAGTGCCGTGCTCCGCAAGGCGCTTCACCAGCATGGCCGAGACAAACGTCTTGCCTACTCCGCCCTTTCCAGAAACAGCAATGGCAATTCCCATGCGCACTGACGCTACTCCTCCAGCACAGCCGCCATGATCTCGTGGATCAACCCGAACGGGTCATCGTAGAACCTCGATTCGGGCGAGGGCTTGACCCTGCTGCCTAGAGAGGACGACGCCATAGTCCTCACATCATCGACGGTTACTTCCGAACGGCCATCCAGTCTGGCCATCGCCTGCATCTTCTCATAGAGGGAGAGGGTCGCCCTCACGCTGGCAGCCTGGTCTACCTCCTTCACCCAGGGGTCTTCGCGTGTGGCCCGCACCAGAGCGACTACCGAGTCGACAACCTTGTCCGATATATCGACGTCGTCCAGCCTGAGACCGTGCTTCCTCACTATCTCTTTCTCTATCTGTGGCGACTCTGGGTATCCCATCTTGACCACATCGAACCTGTCCAGCAGCACGTCGGAAAGCTCCTCCACGCCAGCCCGTTCCCTGGGGTTCATGGTGGCGATCATCATGAAGTCCGCCGGGTAGTCCACATCGTAGGGCCCTATGGTGGCAATCCTCTCTTCCAACACCTGCAGCAGGGCGTTCTGAAGTTTCTCCGTTACCCTGTTCAGCTCGTCAAAGAAGACGATCCCCCTGTTGCCTTTGAGTAGCTTCCCCGGAACAAAGGCCCGGTAGTCCTGGGGCCCGTACTTGAAGGCCTGCGTCGGGTCGATATCTCCCAGCAAGTCCTCCGCAGTGAGGTCGGGCGACCCCTGCAACCTGATGAATCGCCTCTCACCGCCGATCGAGGTCGCTTCAAGCTCTTCACCGGCTGCAGCCTTGGCCCGGCAACGCGGGCAGATCGGACGTTCAGGATGGCAATGGTAGGGACAGTCTCGCACCACCGTTATGGGCGGCAGCGCCGCAGCAATGTGCTTGGCAAGCGTGGTCTTGCCTACCCCGGGAGGACCCTCGATCAGGGTATGGTGCCCAGCAAGCAAGGAGGTAAGTATCTTCTGCTTGGCATCTTCCTGCCCCACAATAACCGAGAGCATGTCACCACCCTCGGCAACAAACTTCAAGATGGTTTCTCGCAAACCTTCGATCATGTCCCCTCCGTTCCCAAGTATACTACAGACTCGTAGCTGGAACCAAACGAAGGTACGGCCAGCAGCCACCAGCGCTAGACTGCTTCGCTACTCTCAGGATTTACTACGTGGGTGTCTGGTGCCCCCACCCGACCCGAGGCCTCTCCATGCCGACCAGCGGCCGACGGCCCCGTCAGGTCAAGGACCTGACAGTCACTCAGAGCCACGTAGACCCTTCGCTGCGCTCAGGGTGACACTTGGCACGGTCTGGTGGGCTCCATTTCATTCCGGCCACACTAGCAAGGAGGCGTTCGGATAGGTCTGAAGACCTGTCCCTACACCACCTGGCGCTGTCTGGCGGAGTCCGCTTGGTTCACCCACTCTGCCAGGCCGCCCATCATTGGGGCCACAAGCTCAACGCCCAGCCCTTCTTGTGCCGGAAGCCTCTTCGTATCCTGTAGTATAATACACGTGACATGCACCCAACTGAATCCGGCCTGACCAAATCGCGCATAAAGAAGCTCAGGGATCTCCTTGGCATTGAATGGGTGGAGACTCTCCTGTCCGACCATGAAGACTTCAGACTGCGCTCCAGTCCGGCCGGCCTGTGGTCGCACAGACACCCGTCGATCTCTCCCATCGCCCCCTTGTTGTTCCAATACCGCCAACCCGGCTATACCGAGGAGCAGACCATACCTTATGGCTACTGGTACGGCGAGCCTCTCAAGATGCTGGCCGAGATAACTGACGCCATCTACGCCTTCGAAGACTACTGGTCGAAGATACCGCGTCCGCTGCTGGCGGACCATATGAGATACAAGCTCTCCACAGGAGAGTTGTTCAACAGCTTCATCTTCGAGATGATGGTGGCAAACGATATCCAGCAGAGATACAAGGGCTACAACTTCCATCCCTTGTTCTTCGATCCGGCTACCCCTAAAGGGGCGCCGGAGATAGTCCTGCGGAAAGGGAGCGACGTGATAGAGGTCCATTGCAGGTCGAGTAGCCCCGTGTCCCTCCAGGGATTCTCACTCGACCTGCTCCAGTACCTTTTCGGGTGCTTCTGTCGCTTCGTCCACGACTCGGGCTACAGCTACAAGCTCAGCCTTACCCTGAAGCAGAGCATCGAGCTGGCCTACGTGGACGGGCTGCTGAACCAGATCAGTTCGATCATAGCGGCTGGTTCTGAAGGGCTGCGGGATAGCGGAAGCCCCCTCTATGATGTAGAGCTGCTCAAGATGGACGTCCCAAGGGACGGCATGACCTCGACAGAGGTCAACAGTCTGCTGGCAAAGGATGCGGGCAATCTGTTCGTTCAAATCGGAGCATCCTGCGGTAGCGGAGAGAGGAATGCCACCAGTATAGCGGTGCTTTCCGTTTCCTCCAGCCGCTACCGGCCATTCAGCGATTGCATACTCGACGTGGTGCGGCAGGCGGCCGCAGGCATAGGGTCAAGGAACTCCCATATAGTGGCTGCGCACCTGACCAGATACGCAGGTTGGGGAGACTACCTCAGGCAGAGCAGCAACCGGCTGAAGGTGCGCCAGGGGCTAGACAGCATCCTGAGAGAGCACACCAATATCAGGTATGTGAATGTCTCATCGAATCGGCCGGAGTTCGTGGTGCTGCCGAGTGACGCCCAGCGTGTGGACACCCAGGACCTTGAAGTCAGCAATCGCTACTTTATAGAGGCCAAGCCCAAACTCTATATTCGAAAACACTCCTTTGCCCTGTACCCCTACCCCGAAGACGAAGGTGAAGACACGGGCGAGGATGAGGAAGAAGGTGAGGAAGAGGAGGAATAAGGGACCAACGAGCCGCTGCTAGCGCCCCTTGAGAAAGTCCAGCACTTCTCGGTTGAACCGGTCCTTCATCTCCATATGAAAAGCGTGCGAGCCGCCCTCCACCTTGACCAGCCTTGCGTTCGGTATCCTGGTGGCCAGCACGTCCGACCAACTTGGCGGCACCACCCTATCCGCCGCTCCGGTTATGACCAGGGTGGGCGCCTTGATCAGGCCAAGCCTATCGCGGGTGTCGTGATCTTGCACTGCTCGGAACTGCGCCGCAATTCCGCCGATGCCGCCCAGTCTCATGTAGACCCTGGCCAGGGGAACGAGAAATAGCCTGTAGCGCCATCTGTTGAAGGCCAGGGAGACCAGGGGGCCGATGAACTTCTTCACGTCCACGTCCTTCACCCCGGCGGCGCTCGGCATGGAGCCATCTTTGAACCCCGTAGCTTTTAGCAGTTCGGGATGCATGGTCTCTGGCCCACCCCCGCCCGGGGTGGTGCTCACCAGGACCAGCTTTCTCACTCTTTCGGGGTAGTTGATGGCAACCTCCTGGGCCACCATGCCGCCCAAAGACACTCCCAGGACATGGGCTTCACCGAAACCCACGTGGTCCATCAAACCGATAACATCGTCAGCCAGTGTTCGGAGCGTATAGGGTTCGGTCACTCTGGCGCTCTTGCCGATACCCCGGCTGTCGAAGGTGAGCATGGTGAAGTCATGCTTGAAAGCGGAGATCTGGGGACCCCATGACCTGTGATCTGCACCGAGCCCCATTATCAGCACCAGCGGGTCACCCTGGCCGCCCACCTTGTAGAAGATGTCGGTGCCGTTGACGTGTGCTATCGGCATTGGCCATCACTCCCTCGCACCCACCGTAGGCGAGATGGAGACGCCAGCGCTGGCTTGGTCCAGCCGGACGTTTGCGCTTCAGGATGTCAGCTCGTCGAGGTCCAGCGGGTCACCCTTGGACGGCTCCCTCCTGAGGCTGATGGCATCGACGGGGCATACGTCCACGCAGACACCGCAGCCCATGCACTTCGCCTCGTTGATCACCGCCTTCTGGGCGCGGTCGTCCATGCTGATGGCATTGAATTTGCAGGTGCCGTTGGCACATGCAGCGCATCCGTTGCAGTCATCGTTTACTTCGGCGACGTACCCCGACGGGGCCATGATGGGCACCGCACCCTCCAGCAT
>Ga0180300_10000806_pt1 | contig 14200 bp, 20 predicted proteins | sample GuaBasSediGuay15_FD_121798 | JGI IMG/M metagenome (GOLD analysis project Ga0180300, IMG submission 121798) | Subseafloor sediment microbial communities from Guaymas Basin, Gulf of California, Mexico - Guay15, Core 4569-2, 21-24 cm | ecosystem: Environmental > Aquatic > Marine > Hydrothermal... | reverse complement strand
TTCTGCTTTAGTTTCTATTGATGCTACATCTGATCCAGCGTTTGGTTCAGTTAAAGCATATGATCCTACTTTTTCACCTTTTACCAGTGGTGGAAGATATTTCTTCTTTTGTTCCTCAGTGCCGAACGTGAAGATCGGGTTGCAGACAAGTGTCGGTGTATAGTCAACTATGACACTAAAGGTTCCGCATACACGAGCTACTTCCTCTATCGTAATTATCTCTTTTAGGAAGCTTTCCCCTTTTCCGCCATATTCTTTTGGTATATGTTCAGCTAAATATCCACGTTCACCTATTTTCTTATAGAGATCCCATGGAAACTCTTTTCCGAGGCCGTCAAGATTTTTTTCTTCGTATTCCTGTCTGAGAGGTGCTAGTTCCTTTTCGGCAAACTCTCTAACCTTTTTTCTATGTTCTTCCATTTCTGGTGTAATATATGGAGCATATAATCCCATGGACACTTCAACTACCCCTCATAACCCATATTAAACCCTTATCAAGGTAGAAGCTAATCGTACAAAATTTAAGAAACCTATCTTATAACATTTTTGGCGCATCTCTGTATTTTTTTAATTAAACAAAGATATGTTATTAATCAATCTATGTAACCAAAAGACTCGCAATTATTGGTAGCTTTCACTGGAAGGTTTCTTAGAGAAACCAGTTATTAAGGATGAAACTCACACACTTTTAGTTATTTGTGGGTCTTAGTGGAATGTTTTATGTTTTAATTTTTTCCATACTTTTTCCGCTAATTTCATAGCTTTTTCATAATCTTTAATACTTAATCTAAACTCGGTTCCGAGCAGACGTTTAAAGTAAGTTTTTAACTGGCTAAATGTTATTAATTTATTATACATTGCTTCGATAAGAACACCAAGAAGCCCTGTCACTTTTAATCCCCGTATTTTTGCTAGTAATGTGCCTACCCGTTCATCTATGATCACTAAGTCTGCATCTTCCTGTTCGGCTAATGCTATTACTTCCCCCTCACCTCTACTAATATTTGATATTTTCATTAAAATTTCAACTTCGCTTTTGGCTTCCTCAGTTAGGTTTGTAACTTTTATCCACCCATCTTTTACCCCTTTCTCCACTATAAAGGCATCAACAGCGTTTATTTCAATACCTTTCTTCACAACTTCTACATACACAGTTGGTGGAATGAGAATTTCGTTATAAAGTTTTTTAAATAAATCAATAATACTTATTTTCGCGGCATAAATTAAAGGAGAAGCGTTGCATACCACTTTACGTTTCATTTTGATTCATCTTAGATATTAAATCGTCAACAAATTCTTCTAAAATTTCAATATCATAGTGATATGGTATGCCTCTTTTCTCTAATTCGTCTACCATTTCCCTAAGTGGAATGCCTGCTATCTCTGCAGCTCTCCAAAGAGAGACCTTTTTATCCCTATATAAGGCTAATGCCTTTTCAATTTTGTACACTTTTAAACCTATTCTTATCAATTTTTGAATAATTGATGATCTATCGGTATTTTCATCTTTAGCTATCTGCTCTATTTCTTTCAATAGTTCAGATCTCAAACGTGTCGTAACCGCCTTTGAAACCAATTGAATCACCTGTGTACATAATATAGCTTTTGTACACATATAAATTTACCGCAACATTCGATTTAAAAAGCTAAAAGAAAATCCGGCAAAGTGATGTAAACAAGAACAGGTCTAAAATAGATTTATATACCAAAAATCTACATTGCAACCCCTAAGCCCTTTAAATCCTAAAGAGTCTTTTTGCATTTTCTTCAAGAATTTTCTTTTCGACTTCAGGTTTTAGGCCAAGTTTTTTGAATTCTGACAGCCATCTTGCAGGTTTTATAAAGGGGTAGTCAGTCCCAAAAAGACATTTGTCACTAAGTAAGCTATTCACGTAGCGGATTAATGTTTCAGGGAAATATTTTGGGGCCCATCCTGAAAGATCAATATAAACGTTTGGTTTATGCATAGCTATTGCAAGCATTTCATCTAACCATGGCCACGCAGGATGAGCGCATATTATCTTTAGTTCTGGGAAATCTGCTGCAACATCATCAACGTAGATTGGTCTAACGTATTTTAGTTTTACTCCTCCGCCTCCTGGAAGACCAGCACCCCAACCGGTCATTCCTACATGGAATAAAACTGGTATTTTTAGTTCTACTGCTTTTTCGTACAGCGGATAATATTTTTTATTGTTGGGGAAGAATTGTTGTGCTGCTTGTTGAAATTTTACTCCTGAAAGCTTTAAATCCTCTATTGCTCTCTCTAACTCTTTAACTGCAAGTTTTCCTTTGTGAGGATCTACACTTGCCAACCCTATAAGCTTCTCAGGATATTTATCCACAATTTTTGCGATATACTCGTTGGAAACTTTGGGCAGTCCTGTGGCTGTTTCAGCGTCCCACGCTAAGAGAACCATTTTCTCGACTCCAGCTTCCTCAAACTCTTCTATCATCTGCTCTATGCTCTTTATTTCAAATGGTAGACGGAAATATTTGAAAGCAGCCTCCAAATATTTTCCTCCAGCATCCACAAGATACTCCTTTGTAGGAGGATGAACATGAACATCAATAGGCGCCATTTATACTCCTCCACCAAGCTCTCACATATTTATTTTAGGGGTGTTTACTATTATAAGTTATATGAGGGTTCCTTTACATTTCCACATAGTTTTAAGAAATTTTATTAATATTTAAATGTTGAAAATAGACAGTTATTTTGTTTTTCTTGCTTCTTCTCTAACTAATCGTCTAAGTACCTTGCCTACGGCTGAGGTTGGTAACTCCTCTCTGAACTCGACTTTTCTTATCCGTTTGTACGGTGCCACTCTTTCCTTAACCCATTCAATAATATCTTCTTCAGAGATTTTCCCCACATATTCCTCTTTTAATACTATGAAAGCTTTTGGAATTTCACCTGCTTCAGGGTCTGGTATACCTACAACGCAGCAAAGTTTTACTGCTGGATGCTCATATAAAATGTCTTCAAGTTCTCTTGGATAGACGCTATAGCCTTTATATTTGATTAGGTCTTTTTTCCTATCAACTATTCTAAAGTATCCGTTTTCATCCATTGTAGCGATATCTCCTGTGTATAGCCAGCCGTTCCTAAGTGTAGCTTTTGTTTCTTCAGGCATTTTCCAGTATCCTTTCATAACTTGTGGACCTTTGATAACGAGTTCTCCTATTTCACCTGGCTTAAGTTCCTTTGTCCCGGTTTCAAGATCTACGATTTTAGCATCCGTATCTGGGAAAGGTATGCCTATAGTTCCTATTTTTACGGTTTTCAACGTTGGATCCGGTGGGTTAGCGTGCGTAACCGGTGATGCTTCGGTTAAACCATATCCTTCGATTAAGACTCCGCCAGTGAGTTGCATGAATTTTCTTTGTATTTCAGGTGGGAGTGGTGCAGCTCCTGAAACACAGTAACGTACTGAAGAAATATCGTATTTGCTTATTTTTGGGTGGTTTATTAAGGCGGCGTACATTGTTGGAACACCTGGAACCAGGGTGACTTTGTATTTTTCTATTGTTTTGAGGACTTTAACTGGGTCGAATCTTGGGAGTACAACGACGGTGCCAGAGTTTAGGAGCGCGCCATTCATGGTGACGGTCATACCGTAGATGTGGAACCAAGGTAAAACTGCTAAGGTCACGTCTATTCTTCTTTTTCTGATCCATTCCCTGAAAGTTCGGGGATCTTTCACATTTACACCTTCTTTAACGGCTTCCTTGGCTAAGTCGCTGTTTCCCCAATATGCTGAAGCAATGGCGTTAGATAGCAGGTTGTAGTGTGTAAGTATTGCACCTTTAGGAATACCCGTTGTTCCACCGGTGTATTGAAGGACAGCTATGTCTTCTTTAGGATTTATTTCAACTTTTGGAGGATTTGGTGGATATTTCTTTAAAAGTTCTTGGAAAAAGTATACATCTGAGTCCCTGGGAACTTTTAAGCTAGGTATCTTCTTCAACAACGTGCCTAAAACTCTTTTAACCGCAGGTAAATATTCTTTAATGCTAGTTATAATTATGCTTTCAAGTTTCGTTCTATTTTTCACTTTTCTGATAAGTGGGTAAAAAACGTCCAATGCAACTATTGTTTTAGCTTCAGAGTTATTAAGTTGATATTCGAGTTCTTTTTCTTTAAATAGTGGGTTTACAGCTGTTACGATAGCCCCAATTTCTAAGGCTCCATAATAGCTAATAGCAAACTGCGGAATATTAGGGAGAAACAGAGCGACAATATCTCCCTTGGATATACCTAAATCGCTTAAGGCTGTAGCAAACCTATCTACTAATTCAACAAGTTCTCTGTATGTTAGTTTAAAGTCCTCGAAAATTAGTGCAATATCATTTGGATATTTTTCAGCTACCTCCTTTAACGCTTCAGTTATCGAAATATTTGGATAATCAATAGATGTCGGTAAACCCTCTGGATAAAATTTAAACCAAGGTTTCTCTTCCATCTCAATCCCCTACAACGTAAGATTAAAAGGTCTTAATATAAAAATCCAGCGGTAAAGCTGTAGAAAATTAATCCGTGATAGGGATATCCATCTTACCTCACATGGGAGCTTTTAAATTTTTAAGAGTTCCAGACATTCTCTATGTAAACTTTTAACCGCAGGAGTTTAAATTAGTAAATTCTTTCAATAATACCGTCGAAGTCGCTATTAAAACTCATGATATAGGGTATATCTGCAACTTTGATGAGTGCCAATGATGTACAGTCAGTAAAACTTAGTCTGCGATCAGAATACTTGTTAAAGAGTTTCCATGCATAAGAAAAAACTTCTGAGTTAACATATAGCAAGTTAAAGAGCTTTGGATATCCTTTAAGTTCTCCTAAGATAAAATTACCGACAGTTTGCGCTAAATCTTTCCGACCTGTCTTTTTAATAATAAAAGTTACAATTTCATCAAATATGTAATCAGAAGTGTATAAAGTACCGTATTCACCAAAAAACGCATTTTTTAACAATTCTACAGCACATTTATGGTTCTCATCCCTTTTATTAAAGAAAGCTACAAAAATGCCAGTATCAATGAAAACACTCAAATTTGGTCCTCCACATCATATACAACTTTATCTATCTCTTTCTCAGAGGTTTTAACGCCCCAGTCAGATGAAAGAGATAAGACTTTGCTCATTTCACTTGAGGATAATGGAAATTTCAGCTTAGAAAAATATTTAATCAGATCATCAATATTTGAAGTGCCTAGTTTTATAAGAGCATCCAGTATTTCATGCTGAGGAATTTTACGGCCCAGTTTTAAGGTTAACATTGCTTGAAGTTGTTCCAGCCTTTTTTACTCTCTAAACTTATTTTCACAGACGTCGACATAAATTTCACCAGTTCACTTTATACTTTTCTACTAAATATACTTTTCTACCATAGATTTTTTCCAAATTACTAAGCCCGTTAAGTAGTCATCACCAACATCTATCTTTCAAGTCTAAACTCTCTTTCTTCGAAATATTTAGAAATCTGAGTCGACAAAGTTTCAATGAAATTTACATTCAAGCCATTGCTATCCTAAGGGCCAAATAATTGACAATTTTAACTCGTAACTCAGTAGGTTTCGAGATTACAATTATTCTGACTTAACATGTAAGATGCTAAGGTAACGTTATTAGTGTGATGCTATCATATATGGTATTGGATGATGAAGCTACCCGGGACCGAATTTGATGAGGAATTACAGGATCACTGAAAAATTTAACAAATTAACATTTACCTCAAAATTAGGAGACGAAGCATCTAGAGGTGTGAGAACCAAAATCTTAAATATTGCTTAAATACTCGAATCTTAGGTGAACTCTTAATGTCTTCAAAAAAAGTTGTAAAAAAATTTAGGAGAAGGATTGGTAGAGTAAGACGTGGAAAACGTTTAGGAATAATTAAGCCTGTATGAGGTTTTTGCATGCCTGTAAGAGTTAAGGTTAAAATAAAATCATTAAAAGGAAAAGAAGTTATTACATCGGCTCTTTTAAACACAGGATTCACAAGTTTAGAACCAGATACGCTCATACCTAAAAACCTAGCTAAAAAATTAGGTTTATGGCCTCCACCTGAAAACTCGATACTTGAAACACTTGACACAGCGGGAGGAGAAGTTCTAAGCTATGTAATTCCAAAATCAGTTGAAATAACGATATTAGCCAAAACAAAAAACTCAGAAACCATTAAATGTAATGCCATAGTCTCTACACATGAAAAAGAAGTTCTCTTAAGTGATGCACTAATAGAGGAACTAAAAATAGAAATAATTTCACCTAAAACGGGAATATGGAGATTTAAAGGAGAAACCGAAGAAACTAGTGTAGAACCAGAATACTGGTAACACAGATTTAAATTTAAAACTATTTTACTGTATTATTCTGCCAATGGAATTCAGTTTTCTAATTATGTTTCTGTTACTTCTTTTGCCCATTTGGTGTCTTTTTCTTCAGCTCTTCTCGCAACATGGTAAATATTGTTTCGTAAAGCATTTAATTCCTTGATTGCATCATACTCTTCCTGAGAAATTATACCTTCCTCGAATAGTATTTCAGCAGCTTCCAAAAGGTATAAAAGGTTTCCTATCATATTTTTTAAATGTTAATGCTTTGAGAAAGTATTCTAGAGATGAATGGAAGCCAAAAATTGCAAGATCGTATAATTTGTTTTCGTAACATGCAATCGCTTCTTCGAAAAGTCTTTTTGAAGCATCCATAAAGTCATTTACTAACTGTTCTTTCTCATTCTCCAAGATCTTCACCAACCTTAAGGCAAAAGTCTCAGCTTTTCATCTTTAACAATAACAAAAACATCAATATCACTACCCTCACCGAACTTACCACTCGCTAAACTACCAAACAGTATTGCTCCCTCAATCTTGTCAGCCTCCTTTCGCAGTAACCTCATCAATAGTTCAACAGTTCCCGTGCAACCATAACATCCACCTAAACTTCAAACAACAACCAAACTACAATCAGAAAATGGTTCACACATTATTAAATTTTGTCAAACACACATAAACTTCTTCACCACAAAAACACTCTACTTCTTCTATTTTAAATTTAAAACGCTTTGCCATAGAACCACGAAACATTGATGATGATCATGTCAACATTTAATTTTGACACCTAACCTTCGAATTATATTATAAATTACTGTAACTCATTTAAAACAAAATGTTTAACTTTCTGTATTAATTCCTCAGTCGATTCGAAGAAAAACACTCTACTTCCGATATAATGTTCTTTGAAAGCTCCTTTCTCTAACATAAGCGAAAGTTTTGCCCCTTTTCTCACGTAGACAACAGTTTTTTCCGTAAGCTCCCTTTTTGCAAGAATTATTCCCAACTCTAAAATGTGACCTATACCAATAATAAAACGCTTCTCATCACACTCTATAACATTAACTATAAGATCTGAAAGCTGCGCAAGAATATAAAACTTATTAATCAAATCCTCTTCAAGCAACTTGCCAAAATCTTCCATAATAAACGAACATATGTCCTTAATCTCCTGCAGTGAAATTTTTAACTTAAATAGTTCCTGTTTCGGTGATATTTCCCAAGATCCATCATCATTAACATATGCACCAAGAATAAATATCTTCTTCTTTTCAAATGTTTCTTTCCACATATCTTTTCCAATTTCTCAGCCAAACCCTTAGCAAACTCAAATATCTTTTTCCCATTTTCTATTTCTTCCCAAAGGAGAGGTTTTGAGATCTCCTTGGACATTTTACACACCTTGGTTGCAGTCATCTAAGACAATGTTTTCTCAATAATTTTGATATTTCCGCTTAAGGATTTCTACCTCAATGTTGGTTAAGTTAATATTGAATAACTTAATGAAGATCGATATATTTATTTATTATTTTACTCTAAAATTGAATGGAGGCGATAATAAATATGCATGCAGCATCAAGCGAACAGGAAATAGAGAAAATTAGAGAAAAACTTGAAATAATTTCCGAAAAAAACCGATTCGCAATATTGACAGTGCTTCTCGCCATCGGAAAACCAGTTTCATTTAGTGACCTACTAAAAATTACCGGTTTAAACCCAGGAACCCTTAATAACCATTTGAAAAAACTGGAAAAAATAGGTGTAATTGAGAAAGAGGGAAAAGCAAAGTGGAAAAGAAACGAAAAACGATCATATTATCAGATTTCAGAAGAAGGAGAAAAACTACTCAACCACCTAGGCATAGGAAAATCCAAAGAAGCCCTAAGAAAATGGCTTCAGGGAAAAACAGCAGTTTAACAAAACAACATATATATTACTTAAAAATTCTATCGAAGCAATACGCGAAGCACTTTTGCCTCAGAATCCAATACCACCCTCCATCGATTGATAACTTCCCTACCAATAATTACCTCTTCACCAAGTAGTTCTGGTTCAACAGGGATATACACATTTACATCTCCTATCGGAACATATTCCCCTCTATAGTATAGGTATGCGTTTGCAACATACACTTCGAATTCGGATCTTTGAAACAACGGGTTTTCAAACTCCACAGTTTTAATTGGCTTAATACCTTCAAAAAGCTTCACAATATCAATATTGGGGTAAACTCCACCATCAAAACCAGTATCCAAAATAGCAGGTCCTCTTGCCCTAAACTCACCAACCTCCAACACTAAAGTAAACCACAGAAATATCCAGTATCTTAGTACCGTCCAGTAAAAGCCATCTTCAATATAGTAATATATACTATTTTCTGTCCACTTTTTCCACAATCCATCTACCTTTGATCCTCTTACTAGGATATCTAGGAGACCTAACCTTCAAAAAACCGCTCATCCTAAGCTTCCACAACACAGTTGGATACATTTTAGGCTCTTCAGCAGTTCCAAGTTTTTCCTCAAGTATCCTCGCTATATACTCGCTTCTACTCAAACCGACGTTCTTAGCATTCCTATCAATTATCTTCAAAAGACGTTCAGGCAAAGAAATACTAACTTTACGAGAAACCATTCTTACCACAATATACTACCAAGTAGCAAAAACATATAAACACTGCTACTTAACTTACAAAGATATAAGAGCTTGGATTTGAAAAATTCACTTTGCTAACATATTTATAGCAAGCTTTAAATTTTATCGATAATGTAGAAATTTATTGCTTAGATACGGCAAGAGGTGGTCTTTTGATCGTTTTAAACACTATTGAGTCGATTGTGTTTGGGTTGTGGTTTGTTGTTGTGGGTTATTACTGGCTTCTTTTTGGCTATTACTTGCTATTTAGGTATTTTGAGAACAAGAGTTTATTTAATCTCGCTGTTGCTCTCTTTTTCTTGTCGTTGGCTATTGGACGGGGGTTTTACGTGGTGTTTGATTTTTTTATGGTGGAGATTAGGGACGTTTTTTCAATGGATTGGTTTATCTTGTATTAGTGCTGCCATAACTGTGAAATTATTCACTAAGAGGATTATTCAGTACCCTTTTATCTTAATACCTATAGTTATTGCTTGTGCAATATTGTTGGTACCATATAGGTATGTAGATACTTTGAGGTTGTATTTGATTTATGTTTTGCCCCTATATATGCGATTATTATTCCTGCATTCTTTTTCCTGATTGCTTGGAGAATTGCTGGGAGAATAAGAACGGGTGGCTTACTTTGTGGAACAGGTTTCCTGATACTGTATGCAGGGAGGGTTCTTCATGCTACTTTAATAGAGCCATGGCTTGAATCTATAATTGGTTGGAATATCTTTGCACTTCTTCCACCGTCGCTTGTGATAATAGCTCTTTTCTTTATAGTTAGTGGAAGTCAAATACTTGGAAAATGAGTTTGGCTCCTACTGGGGGCGTATTAGTTTTACTATTTTCATTTTTATTAGTTCTTCTATTTTGCTTCTTACAAAGCTTTCAGATACACCTAGTGTTTCAGCTATTTCAACGATTGTTTTGTTTCCGTCACACAAAGTTTCGCGATCTTAAGGGTTTCAGGTTTTAGGAATCCAAATTGCTCAGCAAGATTAAGGGAATCTTTTTTAGCTAGGGGGACTAATTCTCCAATTTTTCCATTCATAAGAATTTCATCAATAGTTTTTTTGGAATGGGTAGAGTTCCGAAACCGTTCCCGCCCAGTTATCTATAATGTTCTTGTATTTTTCTTCAAATTTTTTGAGAACTTTTCTGAGTGCATTTTTTATTTCTTCTTCGTCATCTCTATAGTCGGCTATTACTGCGATATACGCGGTGGATGACCGCTCAAAAACTATTCGGTAACCTTTTAATTTTATTTCTTCAAGTTCTTCCTCTGCCTTAACTATTTCTCCTATAAAAGATTTTAGGGCTGATATCATTCCTGAGAGAAGAACACCATCAACATCTATTTTACCGTATTTTCTATCAAGAAGATGTTCACCTGCATCAGCTTTAACTAAAACTACAGCATGTATCATTCTAATTTCTCCTCTAATTAAGGTAGTAAACCTCGTTATGACGTGTATTTAAAGGAAAATATTTGTTATTTGAGTTTTCGTGCCATTTGGTTATTCAGACATTATAATAATATTTTATCATTAGTTCATCATTAGTTCGGTTACTGATAACCGATTACCAATAAATCAATGCTTAATACTATAAATGGGAATAGTCAGCGTTTATTTATAGTGGCTTTTTTTAGTTCAAATGGTTTCCATCCCATTTTCTTTCTAAATTCGTTAACTGCTTCGATGGATTTTAGTTTGTCTTCTTTGCTCATTTTTTTGGATTTTAGTACTGCCATGAATAAGACATAGCTTCTACTGTGAATCTTTTTCCGTGGGACACCGTGTTTAAGGTCTTCTTCGAGTTCTCTGAGTATTCCTTTTACTTCTTCAACGCTACTTAACCCAGGTTTGCCTATATCTCTGACTTCTCTACCTAAGTATAGGTTGCCTTTCTTTACTTCAACAAATTTTCCTTTCTCGAATGTTATTCTTCCTTTAACGATTCTATCGTAGAATTCCCAGTTGTCTCTCCACTCCGGGTTTCTTTCTTCTAACATGTCAAGAACCATTGATCTGATTTCACGAGTTGTTACACCATCTTCAACCTTTTTACTAACTTCATCCGCTATTTCTTTTGCATCCTTTTCTGTCGCTCCCGCGTTTATACAGGCTTTTACGATTTTTTCTTTGTCAAAATCCTCAGAACTGCCATCCATTTTTACTACTCGGATTTTCTTAGCCAAGTCTTTCACCCTCAAAGTTTAGAAGCGTTTATTTGTTTAAAATAGGCGTATACAAAATTATAAGGTTTACCAAACTACTCGAGTACACCGCTCACTAAATACTAATCTCGTTTCCTGGATATCACAAATTTATTCGAGTTATTAAGTAGCTTTACCTTATTTAATTTAGGTTTTGCTTGATATCAACTAAACTATATAAAGATGGAAAACTAATGTTAAATTAAATATAGATTAAGTTTGGTGGTTTATATGGAGATATTGGATGAAGGGGAAGGGGAACTTTTAGCTTGGTATGACCCAGATGAACATAGAAAGTGGATTGCAAAAAAGCCTAGAGACCTCATAGATAAACGTATGACAATTAAAGAAGCAGTGTCAAAGTTTGTTCATGATGGAGATTACATAGCTATGGGAGGCTTTGGACACATCAGAGTTTCAATGGCTACAATATATGAGATTATAAGGCAGAAAAAACGGAATTTAACTATGGCTGGGAAAACAGCGGTGCATGATTCTGATATTCTTATTGCTGCAGGATGCGTTAGCAAGATCGAAGTTGCATATGCTTTTGGACATGAGTTAAGAGGACTTTCACCAGCTTCGCGGAGGGTTGTTGAAACAGGTAAATGTAAGGTAGTGTCTGAGTGGTCTAATGCTGCCTTTCAATGGAGGTTCTTAGCTGCTGCAATGGGATTGCCTTTTATCCCAACAAGAGTACTTCTTGGAACAGATACGTTCAAGAAGAGTTCTGCAAAGGTTGTAAAGGATCCGTTTAGTGGAAAACCTATTTGCTTGGTTCCAGCATGTTTTCCAGATGTGGTTTTTATGCACGTGCATCGATGTGACATCTACGGTAATGCGCAAATAGATGGAATCATTGTTGAGGATTTTGAACTTGCAAGGGCAGCTAAAAGACTTATAATAACAACTGAAGAGATCATAGATCACGAAAAAATTAGAGAGGAACCTTGGAAAACCGTTATACCCTACTTCTTGGTAGACGCTGTTGTTGAAGTTCCATTTGGAGCACATCCATGCAATATGCCCTATCTTTACTATTTTGACGAGGAACATATAGGTGAGTGGCTTAGACTTTCGAAAACAGAGGAAGGTGTACAAGAATACCTTGACAAATATGTTTATGGTGTAGAGACTTTCGAAGAGTATCTGGAGCTTGTAGGTGGAATTAAGAAGCTTAACTATTTGAGAAGATTGGAGAAGTTAAGAGAAAAACTTTATGCACCATGGATAGGGGGAAGTCTAAATGAGTGAGGTTAAATATTCTACAATAGAGCTTATGGCTTGTGTAGCAGCTAGAATACTGGAGGATAGGAAATCTGTTTTTGTTGGAACTGGGCTTCCAATGATAGCTGCTATGTTGGCTCAAAGAACCCATGCTCCCAATCTGCTAATAGTTTTTGAAGCTGGCGGTATTGGTCCGCAAATTCCAGTGTTACCTATTTCAGTTGGTGATTCCCGTACTTTCTATAGGGCTGTTGCAGCTTCCAGTATGCATGATGTTATGATGCTTGCGCAAGCTGGTTGGATTGACTACGGTTTTCTCGGTGCAGCTCAAATAGATATGTATGGGAACATTAATACAACTGTTATTGGTCCATGGGAGAAGCCTAAGGTTCGTCTTCCGGGTAGCGGCGGAGCAAATGACGTAGGTTCTCTATGTAATCGTACAATTATATTGATGAGACAAGATGCACGTAGGTTCGTCGAACGGGTAAATTACATAACTACTCCCGGTTATCTTACTGGTCCTGGTGCGAGAGAAAAAGCAGGGTTGCCAGAGGGCAGTGGTCCATATAGGGTGATTACGCAGCTGGGTGTTTACGGGTTTGATGAAGAAACAAAAAGGATGAAGTTGCTTTCGGTGCATCCTGGTGTTACTATAGATGATATTAAGGTGAATTCTCAGTTTGAAATATTGATTCCCGAAGAGATTTCAACTACTGAGCCACCGACAAAAGAAGAGTTGAAAATACTTCATGAAATAGATCCTACTGGAATCGTTTTAAGAAAATAATCATCTATTTTATTATTTTTGCTATGTGATTTATTGTTTGAATTTTTTCTTTAGGATGTTTATTGCTCCTCCAGCTTTAATTATTTCAAGTAAAAAGTCTGGGAGACTTGATGCTTTAAGGGTTTCTCCCGTTGTTAGATTTTTTATTAATCCGTTGTCAAGGTAAACTTCAAGTTCATGTCCATCTTCAACCCTTTTTGTGATGTTTTTGCATTCTATTGCTGGTAAACCGAGATTTATAGCGTTCCTGAAAAATATTCTAGAAAAGCTTTCAGCTATAATTGCCCCAATACCTAAATGTTTGAGGACTAGAACTGCTTCTTCACGTGAACTTCCGCAGCCGAAGCTATGTCCAGCCACTATAATATCTCCTGACTGGACTTTTGCTGCAAAATTAGGTATAATAGGTTCAAAAGTATGAGAGCTGAGTTCAGATAAATTTCTTATTGTCAAGTATCTGCCAGGAATTATGATATCTGTATTTATGTTATCTCCAAATTTCCAAACTCTTCCCCTAATCTTTATATCCATTTTATTCACCCAGCATATTTTCTGGGATCCGCTATTTCTCCTTCTATCGCCGAAGCTGCAGCGGTAGCTGGTGAGGCTAGATAGATGAGTGAGGTTTTGCTTCCCATTCTTCCAATAAAGTTTCTACTGCCAGTGGAAACACAGACCTCTTCATTTCCTAATACGCCAAGGTGTCCTCCGATGCAGGGTCCACATGTGGGGTTGCAAACGACTCCTCCGGCTTTAATAATGGTTTCTATTATACCTTTCTTTAATGCTTTTAGGTAGATCTCGTAGGAAGCAGGTATTACTATTAGTCTAACGTCTGGGTGGACTTTACGGTTTTTAAGTATTTTAGCAGCTATTTCTAGGTCTTCTAGTTTTCCATTGGTGCACGAACCTATAAAAACTTGATCTATTGGAGTTTTTTCTACTTCTGAAACAGGGACTACGTTTTCAAGGCTGTGGGG
>Ga0180300_10000805_pt1 | contig 14214 bp, 17 predicted proteins | sample GuaBasSediGuay15_FD_121798 | JGI IMG/M metagenome (GOLD analysis project Ga0180300, IMG submission 121798) | Subseafloor sediment microbial communities from Guaymas Basin, Gulf of California, Mexico - Guay15, Core 4569-2, 21-24 cm | ecosystem: Environmental > Aquatic > Marine > Hydrothermal... | reverse complement strand
GATTGGGGGGCATGCATCATGCCTTACCACTACTTCAACGGCGTGCCACCAAACTCGCAAGACCCAGAGAACACGAACTTTGATAAGGCAAAGAATGTGCCGGCTTTAGGTCCATTCAAATACCATTCTGAAGGTCCATCACCTGGCTACTCATGGATTAAGCTTGAAAGAAACGATCTATACTTCGGCTACGACCTTGGCTGGGGACCCTACGACATTGACTACTGGATCTTCGAATACGTTACCGAAGGAAGCACATCAATGTCAAAACTAATACTACACGAATTCGACTACGCTAGATACCCACCAATAGCTCCAGTGGAAGTTTTCGAAGGCTTAATAGGAAAACCTGACTTAACGGTATATAAGACCTATTACGTCGCAGCTAACCCAATATGGATGAACTTTAACAACCCAAATCTTAGCAACAGATATGTACGGCTAGCATTAGCTCACGCCATACCCTACGAAGACATATTCAAAGACGTATTGCCCAGCTGGGGCGTCACCGACCCGATTCCTGGAGGCTCCTTCATCAATCCTTGGCAGTACTATCAAGGTGTACCTCTTTTCAACAGTGAAATGGACCGGTACACCTATGACATTGACAAGGCGAAACAATACCTAGACATGTGGTTGTACGCGCAAACCGGTAGCGACTATACCAAAGGACCCGTAGGCGACGCAAACTTCGACGGCACAGTGAATCTAGACGATCTATGGTATTGGCTTGAGGAATATGGAAACGCACCATACACCCGCCCAATAACCTGGCTAGACCCATCATGGTACACAACCTACCCATGGCCAAAAGAAGGCGGACCAATCGCCCCTGGAAACGACATAGATGCTGACTTCAACAACAATGATCTCACAGACATGGAAGACTTCTCGTTATGGATAACAAACTATGGAAAAGAATACCCATTCCCTGGAGCCTGGTAGCAGAGCGTACAGACTAGCAACTTAGTTTTGCAAAAAAGCGTAAAATCCTGTATATTGCATGTATACATAGAATTATAAACCTCTTATCGCAATGGTAATTGACGAAACATGTTACTTTCAATAGTTATATCGTTCCTTTCGAATAGAAGGTTTCTACAATGAAAGTGTTAAAGGATTGGATTGCCGCATTCATCTTTACGCTCGTTTCGGGTCTTTACATCGTGATACCAAGTGGGGAATTCAGATTTGGCTTTCCCTTCCATTGGTTAACAGCAAGAATAATTGGGGGCGAAGCTTCTTGGAGCGTCAGCTTTCTATGGAGCTGGTTCATTGTCGACCTCGCGATATACATGTTACTTATTACAGCAGCCACATGGATTTACGAGAAGAAGTTAAAACTTGTAAGCAACCATAATTTTTACAGAAATTCCTTTTTGTTACTCTATATGATTCTAGTAATTTGTTGTTGGGTCTTCATTATTTGGCTTTCATCGCTTGATTTTGGATTGTTAATGCCTTGGCGTTCATTCACAGAATACGAGATAGCTTCAGGAATCAAAAATTGGCTACGTTTTCTCCTTGGAATCGTAACAATAATCATGACTTGGTTTCTGATAAAGTATTTAAAACGAGCCCCAACCCCATAATCCTACACACTCTTTTTTCAACTACTTGTCAAAAAGTCGACGTTCGTCGGTAGAAAGCGCACCTAATATAGTTCTAGTTAAATTTCTTTCAACTTTCGGATGAACATCACATAATGGTTTAGCTAAACTCTACCGCGCATGTGTAAAAGTGACCTCGAAAAAGTTCCCATTTAAACAACCTTTTATTAAAGAGAAAAAATTAATTCACACCCAAACAATACATGAACCACCAAAAATAAGGGCCGGTCGTCTAGCATGGTTTAGGACATTGCCCTTACGAGGCAAAGGTCGCAGGTTCAAGTCCTGCCCGGCCCACTCAACTCTCGCCTTATTTTTCTTGGAGAAAAAGACGCAAGCCTAGCAGTAGGCAATAGAGGCCCAAGCTTAGGCGTCAAACCCGCAGCATAAGTTCCCAGTTTACACACCACCACGTGCTCAAGCAACCCTAACGACTCAACTTTAATGACGTCGCGGGCATGTTTCGACGCTTGCACAGCATGTTCAACATCAGAAAAGGAGGCGCCTAAAACTACCAGTCTATCAAGGCTGGAACTAATCCACTGCATGATTTGGGAAAGCTGTGTCTCTGACAGTTCGGCTTCAACATGTTTCCCTCTAGCATCCACATTGCCGATTATCTTCACTTCAAGCGGCAGATTTTCATATAAACAGAAAAGCTCAATTATCCGCTGAATGGACAGTTTTTTTCCATCAGCAAGCTGAGACTGCAGACTTTGCAATGAAACCGTGGCGTCACAGATTTGAGGAGAAAAAACGCCTATATCCACGAGAAGCTGGTTCTCGCTATCTTCAGTAGGGATAACTCTTCCTCGTATTGTGGAAAATCTTTTAATCTTATCAATGGAAACTGGTGCCAATCCGACTTTTTGGTCTAGATAATGCGATGCAACAGTTTCGTCCTCTCCAGACACTTCCACCTGTATCCATCCGCGACTTGTCTTGCCAACAACTCTTAATTCAACCTTAAGTCCTTGGCACAATGATGAAAGAATGGGTTCAAACGTTTCGGGAGAGAAGGAACCGTAGGTCTTTTCAAGCAGCGTGAGTGTCGGCATCGAACTCACCGATTAAAGATGAGATTTCAGCGTGAAGCTTTTTCACCCTTTCAATTGCAGGGTGTGTTTCACCTAGTTCTTTTGAAAACTTTTCGAGGGTCTGTTCTATTGGAACCCTTCTTAATCCCTCAATTAACTTATCAGCATAGCCTACAATTTTTTCCTCCAAAGTTTGCGGTACATAACTCCTAACAGGCCAACCTAACCTCTTTGCTTCCTCAACGGTTATGCCGCCGCCAACGTGACGTCCAATAATGGATACAAGCTTGTCAGGTAAACCTAGTGATTCAGCGATTTCCATGCCCACAACTGCGTGATTAACGCTGTGCGTTCTTGAACGCCCTATGTCGTGTAGAAGCGCGCCGATTTCAACCAACTTGACATCAATGTTTAGTCCTCTCTTTTCACATGCCTTAGCAATTTTAACGGCGAGTGCCGCAACCGCCTTACAATGTTCTATGACTGCAGGGGAGCATCCAGCTTCAGAAAGGAGCTTCAGCGCTTTTCGTTTAGATGGTAGCTGTTCACTCACTCAGCTCCTTCCTTAACTCCCCAATCTTAACGTTTAAAACTTCAATTATCTTTTTGTTGTCAAAATGCATCATTGGCTTGTTACATGTGGGGCATCTGAAAACAAGTTCCACAGCTTCTTCGAATGGTATCCGTTTACATCCAGGCGTGTGGCAATAGTAAAAGTCATGGTTTTTTTCATATTCAAGCCTGTTTTCCAGTTTTTCGAGAACGCGACGCTTTTGATTTGTTATGAATCCTTCAAGCTGGTCTGGTTGAAGCCTCCAGTGGAAAACGAACCATCCTGTGTTTTCATCACGTGACCTTCTCAAGGCTACTAGGGAATGGTCGTAGAGCTTGTAGAGAATCTTTCTAACAGAATTGAGTCTTATTCCAGTTTGAGAGGCAATCTCATCATCAGTGATTTCATCTGCTCCTTTAAGGACATCAATTATTTGAACAGCCTCTTCTCTGCCAAATGCCTCAGCAACTTTATTCAACGTCTTATCATCCACGAAGTACATCAGAAAGCCTCCATGATACGCGCTATATATTTCTAATATATATTATCCACTACAAAACTTAAATCTCTTCCCTTTATTCGGAACTGGAAGGCGACTGTAACTTAACCACTTTCTTTCCTCGTGGTTGTGGAATAATCTTCATTTCCGCTTTCTTAAACTCTTTTGACAACTCTTTGCCTTCGAAAAAACGGTCAAGAAAAACCGCTAAGCTTGAGCATTCTGAGTGCGGCTGATTTCCAACAGCCACATTAAAATCAGAAACTTTCTGAGAAAAAAACTCTGACGGAACCTTTCGACTACCAACTATAATCAACACATCCTTTCCACTCGCCTTAATCCTCTGCAAAACATCGCTTGTATGGATGTTTTCCCCATAAGCAGTGAGATGAACTATAACACCGCCTTTTTCTCTCCACTTCCTTACAACCTGCCTCCAAGGAGTCCCCATTTCAAAGGCAAATGGGCCTCCCCACCGCTTCACCACCTTCCCAACCGTCGTCTTGATTCCTTCATCCTGAATGTCCGCTAAAATAAAGGAAGAAGCACCTAAAGCGCGAGCAGTTAAAGCAACATGGGCAGTAAGTCTTTCATCTCTTTTTCGATGCCCCCACCTTAAAACGGCGACTTTAGGCAATTTTGTTTCACTTCCTTCCCTGTTAAACTATATTATTGAAAGTTCCGCTGAGCTGTTCTACACGCCTCCTCACCTTGTCCGCAAACAAGGGAACCGCCTCAAAAATGATGTTGATGTTTTCGCCTTCGTACTTTAGGTCACGTATGTCGGCGCGAGTGAAGAGCCATGAAAGAAAAGACATTGATTCATTCGTTATTGGGACGGAGAAGGATGCTTGAATGTATTCTTTAAGATGACCTGTTATCTCTTGCTTCAGTAAATCCATGTTTATTTTGTTTAATGCGGAAATAGGTATAGGATTCGGTGTGATTCCGTTTAAAGCCTCCATTTTGCGTTGTATTTCATCTTCAGAAAGTAAATCTATCTTGTTAAGCGCTGTTACAATGGGGATTCTGGAGGCTCCTATTTTTTGAATTGTATCAAGACAGCAAGAGAGTTTCCTCTCAATTTCCATAAGGGATTCACTTACATCCACAACAAGAAGAATAAGGTCTGAGAAGATGGTTTCCTCAAGTGTTGAGTGAAACGCTTCAATTAGAGTTATGGGCAAACGGTCAATAAATCCAACAGTGTCAGTTAGTAAAACCTTTCTTTTAGAGAGAGTTATAGCTCGAGTTGTTGTGGAAAGCGTGGTAAACAAGCCAGGGTCCACGGGAGCTGTTTCTTCAGCTAGAGCATTGAATAGCGAGCTTTTGCCAGCGTTGGTGTATCCAGCCAGAGAAATCAATGAAAACCCCAGCTCAAGTCTACGAGTGCGATGTAAATGTCGTTTCCTTCGTATCTTCTTAAGCTTGCTTCGTATAGAATAAATGCGTCTTCTTATGGTCTCATAGTAAAGGTCTACTTCATATTTTCCTAATCCCATGAAGCCTGGTTGCTCGCCCATTCTTGCCAGCCTTACTTTCTCTCTTGCACGAGGCAGTTCGTATCGCAGTTTTGCCAGTTGAATTTGAAGTTTAGCTTCAGAGGTCGAAGCTCTTTGCGCAAAAATTTCTAGGATAAGTTGGAAACGGTCGATAACTTCTATGCCAGTTAGTTTGGCTAAGTTGTAAACTTGAATAGGTTTCAATTCATTGTCAAAAATGGTTTTCTCAATCTTTTTGTTAACAACTAATTCCGCCAATTCCTCTGCTTTGCCTCTGCCAATCTGATAACTTGAGTCTGGTCCTCTAACCTGCTCAATGGAGTCCACAACAGTGTATCCAGCTGACTCAGCGAGGCTTTGAAGTTCATCTAGACTGGAAGGTTCGGAGGGAAGTCGCCGCTGAACTATAACTACTCTCGTTCTTCCGTTACCTCCGTTCTCTTTTTCTTCACATGAGCTACGTCTCCGAGTGTTACCTCACGTGGAGTAGACAAGCGTACAGATGAAGTTTTAGGTTCAGAGAGCGGAACCAGCAACTTCACTCTCAAAGCATGTTCCAGCTTAGCCGCAAGCTTGTGGTCAGGGGTCATTTTCCCACTTTCAATCTTCCGAAGAACCGAAACTTTCTCTCCTATCCTTTTCCCCAAGTCCTCATGGCTTAATTCCAGTTTCTCTCTTCTCTGCCTAACGCGTACGCTAAAATCATTAACTAACTCCAACTCATCAGCAAGTTTTGGAGTCTGCATTTTCTTCTTAGGAGCTCTAAGCGGAGGAGGCAGAGGCGTCGCCATTTTTTTCACTCGTTTTGGAGTCTGTATTTCCCAAGAAATTGAGCCAAGCTTGGCGCATTTCCCGCAAACAATCATTTTGGCTCCTTCAATGGTTGTTTTGTAAGGTTTCCCTATGATTCGGTGACCACAGACTTCACATCGCATGGGAATCGCCATTCCAGAATAGTTTTTATCGTCAACGTGTCTTTATACTCGTTGAATTTAATGGTGAAAGCATGTGTGATAAACTTACCGCTCTCCGAAAGATTAGAAGCATAGCGAACTATCAGTTTGGAAAGGATGTGGGAAAGCAGCTTTTCCCAGATGAAGTTAAAATTGTCTATTCCAAAAGAACGGGTAAAATACGTCACATATATCTAGATGAAGAATTACTGGCAACTCTACGACCAACCAATGGTCTCTTTTCATTAGCCATCAAGGGAGCCAAACGAATAATGGAAAACGTGAAAAAACAAAGATTATGGGTCAAAGTTACGGCAGAAGCCGAGTCTTTCATTGCTAAGGGCAAAAGCGTCTTCGCCAAACACGTAGTTGATGCTGACACCGAAATTCACCCTCAGGAGGAGGTGATTGTTATAAACGAAAAAAACCAAGTCTTAGCAGTGGGAAGAGCGGTGCTGACTGGAAAAGAGATGAAAGCCTTTAAGAGGGGAGTAGCGGTGCGAGTGCGAAGAGGCGCCGTAGAAGAAGTTAAGAAGAAAAATTGAGTATAATTAATTGTTGCGGAGGAGCAACGAATGTTGAGAAGAAGAGTGAGTCCGAGAGAAGCAAAAAGAATGATGCAGCGCATGGGTCTCAGCATGGAAGGGATACCTGACGTGGAAGAAGTCATCATTCGAACAAGCACGAAAGAAATTATCGTGGAAAACCCTGAGGTGGCGGTGCTTGATATGCGTGGACAAAAAATCTTTCAGGTAACCGGGCACGTCACTGAGAAAAAAATTGAGAAGGAAATAGAAATTCCAGAAGAAGACATCAGACTTGTTGCGGACCAGACGGGTAAAAGCATGGAAGAGGCGAAAAAGGCGCTGGAAGAGACGGGAGGAGACCTTGCAAAAGCAATCCTTCTTCTTCAATCAGGCTAGATTCTTATTTGAGTAGATGTTTTTGCTTTTAGTCCTTCGAATCGTTTAAAATGTACGTAGTTTATGCCTAAGGGTCTGTTCACACTTTTTGGTGCATTTATCAAAACTGTTTAAGTATATCCTTCTTTTCCATGATGTAGCCGCAGTAATGGCATTTCAAACGAAGCGGTTCTTCGCGTTCTACGTAGAAGGTTGACTGTATTGGCTCGTCACTGTTAGAGACGCAGGCGGGATTTGCGCATTTCACTATTCCCCGTATGATGGAGGGCAGCTTAACTCGTTGCTTTTCTACAACTTTGTAGTCTCGAATGATGTTGATGGTGGCGTGAGGCGCTAACAAAGCTATTTTATCTACTTCTTCTGATTTTAATTCCCTTCCCTCAATCTTCACCATGTCTTTGTCTCCCAGTTTTTTGCTGGGTATGTTCATGGCTATGGTTACAACTCCTCCTGTATGACCCGTGATTTCCAGAATTTTTATCACGTCAAGTGCGTGTCCGCTTGTTATATGGTCGATTACTGTGCCGTTTTTTATTTTGGATACTCGTAGGGTTTTTTTTGCCATGTCTACGAACCTTCTGACCTATTATTCTATGATTTTAGATAAAAAGAGTTATTTGTGGTTTGTTAAAATGTGTTTGGTGTCAAAAGTTGGAGTTTAAGGGAAGAGACATAATTTCAATTAAGGATTTTACACGTGAAGAAATTGATTACGTTTTGAAAATCGCCAGTGCCATGGAGCCTCTTGCAAAAAGTGGTTCAGACATGCTTCAAAGAAAAACGTTGGCAACTCTCTTCTTTGAGCCCAGCACGCGAACCCGACTGAGCTTTGAGGCGGCTATGCACAAGCTTGGAGGCGCCACTATAGGATTTGCAGAGGCTAAGACATCTTCGGTTAAGAAGGGAGAAAATCTTGCGGATACGGTGCGCGTTGTACAAAGCTATGCGGATGTAATTGTGCTGCGTCATCCTTTAGAAGGAGCGGCTAGGCTTGCTGCAGAATTTGCTGATGTGCCGATAATTAATGCTGGTTCTGGCGCTGAGGAGCATCCGACGCAGGCTTTGTTGGATTTGTACACGATTTTGAAGGAGAAGGGTCGGATTGATGGGCTTAACATAGCGTTGATAGGTGATTTGCGTTATGGGCGTACTGTTCATTCTCTTGCTTATGCATTGTCGCTTTATGATGTGAGGTTGCATTTGATTTCGCCAGAGCTTCTTCGGATGCGTAGGGAAGTGCTGGATGCTATTAAGGAAAAGATAGAGGTGGTTCAGAAAACTGGAATTGAGGATTCGTTGCCTGAAATGGATATCCTCTACATAACACGGATTCAAGAAGAACGTTTTCCAGACCCCGCTGAATACGCAAAGGTTAAGGGTTCATATAAGATAGATCGTGAGATGTTGAGGAATGCTAAGGAGGATATGATTATTTTGCATCCGCTTCCGAGGGTTGGAGAAATCGCTGCGGAGGTGGATGAGACGCCGCATGCTAGGTATTTTCAGCAGGTTTGGAACGGCGTGGTGGCAAGAATGGCTCTCCTAGCGCTAGTATTAGGAGCAATAAAATAACAATGTCTACGCTGTTTCCTTCCAAGTTTAATCCCAAAATATTATTAAAACTACTCTAGTCGCTCTATAGACACACTTTGCACTTAAATCCCGTTGCTACTTTTTTGCAGACTTCTAAACTTATAAATTCCATGCTTGACCGCGGCTGAGTACACGCGCTCGATATTTTCGCTTAAAATCTCTGATATCACGGTCTGTTCTTATCTCGCCAGAAAGTATCTTTTTTTCACAGATTTTCCTTACTTCCGCACTTCTAATATCAAGGATTTCTCTATATTTTGACCAATTGATTTCCTTAGACACCTGGTCAATGGAAGGATAATACGTTCTAAACTTTATAAGATAGTTTAATTGAGATCGAGACATTCGCACATCTCTCGGTAATGCCTCAGATATATTTGCAAAAACATAGTCATTATTCTCAATCCATTTGACAAAAGAGTAAATCTCATCTGCCAATTTCCACTGAAGTTGAGAGTCAGCCATATTCTTACGACTGCTTTGAATTTCTTTCAACATTCTTTGCCAATCATCAACCAATTTTGAATACTTGTTTTGGATTTGGATGAGTTTCTGGCTTTGCGAGGTGTGTGTAATTGCATCTTGGAAAGATACGATTGCCTTAAAACGACTTGAACCGTCTGGGTTTCTTATTTTCTGAATTTCTAAGGGTATCTTCATAATAATCAACGCCTAACCCATGTGTTATACCAAGCAGAGAAAAGTTTTTTCAGAGTTTCCTTAGGAGACTCTATTCCTCCTTCTTCTACCAATGTGCCAAAAACTACACGCAATATGTGATATACTCTCACACGTTCATCTCTTGCCTCTAAAGTCAAACCGTCAGCGACTTTCCATGCCGGGTGTTCAGTATTAATTATCACTGCCTGCTCTCCTGGATCTATCCATCCCTCTAACGGATCATCAGGTCGTTCGTCATAACCAATTCTAATCCCACCTCTCACTCTTCGTCTAACTCTTTCAATAGGCGTTAGACCGCTTTCATCTTCCACAGTCCCTTTTCCTTCCACATTACCTATGGTATCTACACCTTTTCCCTCGCCAGGACCACCCATCGTTCCAGTGGTAGCTTGTTTACCTTCCACCAAGGTGCCCATAAGTTCACCGCGTTGACTCCGTATTGACACAGTTCTTTGTATAATATTCTGAAATACAGTATTCGCAACATCAGCAAGTTCGGGCATCCTCAATATCTTATTTATGCTTTTCTCAACGTCTCTGAACATTCTATCGAGATCTGTGGGAGGTATAGGAATTTTTGGCTTTGCTCCGATTTCATCTAACCAATCAGAAAGCACTCGCCCCAACTTGCCATGAAATTTTTTCCATATCATTGAGGTGCGCTCAAAGTCGGATTTAGAAGTTCTTAGAATGTCAATCAGATGATCTGCTAAAATTAAGCCATAAAAAGTCTCACTGTTCAATGGATATTGCCTGAACCACCATTGAGTAATTGTTTTACCAAAAACCACGATGAATGGACCTTGGAATTCTTCAGGAAGTCTTCTCTTGGATTTTATTAAAAACCCTTTAATGCGATGCCCTCCATATTTGAATTCAAATTCCTTTCTTTTTTCTATTTCACTTTCAGGTATCTTCCAAGGTTCTACTTCGCTTCCATTGAGAATAACTTTTCTTACAGGATAATAACCTAATAAAGTAGCGTTATAATATAGTTGCAAAACCTTTTTTACGAATTTAGGATTAAGTTTACTAATGTCTTCACGGTTTTTAAGCTTAACTTTGACGTATGTGCCAGTCGGGTGATCTATTTTATTGAGATTTGTAATAGGTTCCCACTCTAAAGATTCACCATAAAAAGCCCAGCGTGTGGTGCCATGAAAATTTCTAGATTTGGTCTCCGTAATTGTGTATTCCGATCTATCCAAAAATACTTTGGCACCAACTCCAGCAAATCCTATTCCTTCTCCACGTCGTTTTGTAAGAGAGGCGATGTTATGATATTCTTTAAACTCATAAGGAGTCATGCCATTGCCGTTATCCAGTATTTTATAGAAATTGCCATCGATTTCAATATCTATTCTCGTCGCTTTCGCATCTAATGCGTTTGCAAAGGTTTCAACAATCAAGGCTGTGAAAGGGTCATAAGGAAATTGGTCTCTAAAGTCTCGAATCAGTTTCTTCCAGTCGCTGACGGTGGAAGGACGCCTTACACCTACGGGCCACTCTTTTGACATAATTCATCGGTATCAATTTTATATGTTTGGAATTAATAACAGTTGCTTGCGCGCGCAGACATGATCCAAGGCGTGCTTATCGGACGTAAGTTCTAGAGCAAACAGGAAAGAAAGTTTGTTAAACCGCATTAGAAGGGTCGAAAAATATATAGAATAAAAGCTTATCAGCCCATTATTGATAACATGAAAAAGAGGGTAGTTTTTGAAAAAGATAAGTGAATAGGAGAGGATCTTATGCTAGATAGAAAAGTTGTAGAGGATTTCCTCCTCGAAAAAATAGAAGATGCTGGGATAGCCGTTCCTAAAAGGATTGATGTAAGAAAATTGGTGGAAGCATTTTGTAGATTTACGGAAGACGACTACTATGAATGGTTGAAAGACAACTTTAAGTCATTTTTCAATCATGGAAATCCTGATTGGGATTGGATCGAGAAAAGGCTTGCAAAAGTGGAGTGATAAAACTCATTGAAGAAATGTATACACGAGTGCAAACTCTGGGATGTATTTCCCGAGGGACCATGCAATCATAAGGCTAAACGAAAAGATTCTTGATGTAAACCAAAAGAAAATGAAAGCTCACACCGCAACTCTATATCTGTCTTTGAGTTCTTTCATTTTTCCCTTGTTCCACCCACTCACCGCTTGATAATAACCCGTCACTCGTGACCACCATTCCACATAAGAAGACCCACAGCGAGGACACGTCTCATTGACGCCTGACGTAACCTGTCCACAACTGTTGCAGATTGTCAAGTCTTTAGTATAAGCATAGTAGCCAACATTGGTTCGAGTGGCAATTCTCTGAGTTAACTTGTATAATGCCTCAGGGTCTGGAGATTTTTCTCCCAGCCACACGTGAAGCATGTTTCCGCCGCTTAGAAGCGGGAAGAACTTCTGTTCTATATCTATCCTATCAATCAGGTTCATTTTAGCTCCGACATAGACGTGGGTTCCGTTGGTATAATAGACTGGGACGTCTGTTTTTCCGTCAGCCAGTGCATATCTAGCTTCGTCTAGGTCTCCCTTAACGAGTTGCTCAGCCTTATCACGATAATTATCAGTTAAGAGGTCTGCCACAGCGAATCTCTGAGCCGTAGATTCCGCTGGTGTCCTAGCTAAGGCAAGATTGAGTCCACTCTTTTCCTGAAGCTCCTTCTTATATTTCTGCATCTCCAGAATCAACTTAACCAATATCTTAACCGCTTCCGCATCCTCATGAAACTGGTAGCCCGTGTGCCACTGAGCCATCTCGTTTCCCCCAACCAAACCTATCGTGAAAACAAGCCCATCGAAATCCACGGCTGGAGGACCTCTTCGCCCAGTTTTAGGGTCCATTGGCCGTTGGGTGGCGAAGGGAATTCTGTTACGCTCTACCATTAGGTTCATCCATTTCTTCTTGATTTTGAATATTTCAACAGCATAATCCATGAGTCTGCGACTTTCCTCAAAGAGTTTAGAGTCATCTCCATTAGCTTTGTAAGCCATCCTCGGAAGGTTCAAGCTTACAACCTGCCAGCCTCCCATGGTGAAGTGCTTTCCATCAGTGAAGTAAAGCTTGTCTTCGAACTCAGGACTGTCCTCGGGAGTTTCCACAAAACAGTAGGCGCAACATTGATAACAAGACACGCCTTTACCATAGCCCCTATACGCTGGCAACATATTGTCAAAGTAGGGAGTGCCAAACTTAGCCACAACCCTGTGAACATCCATCCAAAGCTCATCATACTCTGACTTGAAAAACTCAGGGCTTATACCATTTTCAAGTTTCGGAAAATTAAAGGGCTTCCCCCAATAGTCACCTTTATAGGCAACTTCGTAAAGCGCCTTAAACATGAGACGAACTTCATCTTCATAGTCCCCATAGACGTCTGGTCCAACCCGTCCCCTCGCCACTATAGGAATGTTTCTCCAAAGCTCCGGCACTCCAGGCTGTACCTGAATGTTGCTGAATACGAGTTGCCCTCCCCTAGCCACGTAAGCCTGAGTATACTCAAAGAACATCATCTGCATGAGTTGCTTAACTCTCTCATAGCTTAGTCCCCTCATGTAGGGAGCCAGAAAAACCAGAAAGTTGTAGAAGCCTTCACCGCCCGCAAAATTCGTCTGTGCAGAAGCAAGAATCTTAGCAGTGTGAAGAATCGCAACCTCTGCATGCTTAGCTGGACCCGCAATGCTGGTTCTGGTGCCGATACCGTCTGGCATTAAGCCATAATAAAAGAAGTAGCGGAGGTCCCAATCTTGACAGAAAGGTCTCGTTCCAAAATATTCCAAGTCATGTATGTGCAAGTCTCCTGCTAAATGAGCGTCAGCCAGTTTCGGAGGCATCAACAATAGGTACTCTTCTCCGGAAACCCAGTCTGCTTTTCTCTTATGAGCGGTTTCAGCGTTTGGCTGGAGGTTCGCGTTTTCTTTGGCTTTGTAGCCAGCACCTAAATCCATTAGGTAGGCGTCATAAACAGGTGCTCCTACTCTTGTTAGAATGTTGCGATAAACAGCGTATGCTGGCGTTTCTTTTGACTTATCCAGCAAGACATTGTTTACCAGTTCCCTTATGAGTGGTCCGCTTATGAATTTGAGTCCCAGGTTTAGTATTTTGTCTTCAACTTCGATGGCTATCTGTTCAGCTTCTTCCTTCCCTATCGGCTTTACATCATAAAATTCCTTAGCAAGTTTGGTTTCTGTTAATAGCTGTTTTACAATGGCGTCTCGACTCCACGGCACAATAAAGCCGTCGCTTCTCCTGACCAGCAACTGCGTTTTCTGAAAAACGAGTTCATTTGTTTCCAATTTATTTTCGCTCCAAAATCTCTAATATTTTAGTGTCTACTAGGCTGTCTCCATCGAAAATTTGGTCTTCTGTATAGAAGGTGTCTCCAATCTCTAGGGCGGGTGCTGATAGAACTACTTGGTTTCGCATAACTAGTTCAGTCATAACATCTATGTCTTCTAGGTTCTTCTCTTCAAACTCTGTATTCTTATCTTTCAGCCACTCTTTCAGCAAGGTGCATTTTGGGCATCCATTAGACGTATAGACCACTATCTTTTCTGTTCGAGACAGCAAGTTACCACTATGTTCATTAGATCGCATGAAAACACCTCTCACCCAGTGCGGTGAAGGCGAAGAAGAATTAAGTATCCTATTTGTATTTATAATTTTAGAATGAATAGTATAAAATTCTGTATGAATTTTTCTTCAAAATTAACACGTACACAACTGCTTGCTTGGCGTAGCGCATGAAATGGTTAAAATAAGCATGATTAGGGATATCTAAAGCATAAACACAGTTAAAGCAAAAAACTATATTAACTCATACAGAAGCGGCTCACAAAGTGTTCTTTGGCAGTT
>Ga0180300_10000804_pt1 | contig 14214 bp, 24 predicted proteins | sample GuaBasSediGuay15_FD_121798 | JGI IMG/M metagenome (GOLD analysis project Ga0180300, IMG submission 121798) | Subseafloor sediment microbial communities from Guaymas Basin, Gulf of California, Mexico - Guay15, Core 4569-2, 21-24 cm | ecosystem: Environmental > Aquatic > Marine > Hydrothermal... | reverse complement strand
TCCATAACATCACCTTGTGGGGTTTAATATCTTTAATCCCAACTCCTTGGCTTTATCTTCAATTGCAAGCCTCTTCTTCATTCCAACTTGAGATGCTATTCTTACAGCTTGTCTTTTAGGATTTATAGTATCTAATTCCTTTGGATTGCGAACTAAGACTTCTTCATAACCGCTAGGATGCAAACCCCTAACTGCCTTAGGCGAACCAAACCCAACGTTGACGACAATTCTACCACTTTTCTTTCCACCATACCTTATCCTTAGCTTGTTGTCCAAACCTCTCGGTCTTCTCCAGCTTTTATTCCTCAATCTTAACTTTTTATGAGCGCAATATCTCTTAAATTCGGGTTTCCTTGCCTTCAATCTCTGCCTTACTCTCAACAACCTCTTCAAACTCATGACCATCACCTTGGCTTTTCAACGATATATATTCCATCCTGGAAAACCCTAACATCCAAATTTTTGATTCTTGTAGCTTGCTCAAGGTTTGCTGCTGTTTGACCACATTCTTCCTTATCCACACCTTTAACAATTATTTCATTACCTCTAACTTCAACCTCAGTCCTTCCAACAATTTTCGCCCTTCTTGGATGTTTCTCGCCTAGGAAATTCTCAATAACAACTTCTCTTCCCTCAACTCTAACTTTAACAGGGAAGTGAGCGTAAACGACCTTTAATTTATACTCAAATCCATTAACAACACCTTTAATCAAATTATTAATGTGAGATGCAAAAGTCCCAACCATCGCCTTTAATCTTGACTTTTCCTCTTTAGTATAAACTCTAATTTTTGAATCTTCCTTTTCAACATAAACGCCCCTAAACTTCAAAAATCTTGAATTCTCACCTTTAGGACCCTTTGCTGTAATCATATATCCTTCCATCGTCTCTCCCTTCACTTCCACAGTTACGTTTTCAGGTATCTCAACAACTCTCTCCTCCATTTTTCCACCCTAATACACATATGCTAAAAGCACTCCGCCCAAACCTCTTTCCATCGCTTCCTTTTGGGATATCACACCCTTAACTGTAGAGATTACTAAAACACCGAAATCTCTTGCAGGTAAAAACCTCTTCTCAAACTTCTCAATTTCCGTGTTCTTAACAGAGAACCTTGGTCTTATAGCTTTACAATCGTTTATTCTTCCTAACAACTCAACTATAAACCTGCCACCCCTCTGGTCATTAATAAATTCAAAACTTCCGATGTAACCGTAATCTTTCATAACCTTTAAAACGTTCCCAATGAGCTTTGAAGCTGGCCTAATCTCACATTTGTTTTTCCCAATCAACTCTGCATTCTTTATTGTGGACATTGCGTTCGATAGCGTATCCATATCCATCACCAATACTTCTTAAATCCCAACTCCTGGGCAACTTCCCTGAAACATTGTCTACAGAGGTACAAACCGTATCTTCTAACCAACCCATCTTTTCTTCCACACCTTCTACACTCATTAGCTCCCCTGCCAAACTTTTTCATTCTACCTCCACCCCCAAGGTCTTCAAAAATTCAATCGTCTCTTCCTTCATAATTCTATGTGGTTTACCAACCTTACTCTTACATCTCCTCCTTCTTGAAACCCTATAACCTCTCCTTCTCAAGGAAACACAAACGTCCATCCCATAAATTCCAATGTCTGGATCATACTCAACACCAGGCAAGTCAATGTGTTCAGAAATGCCAAAAGAAAATTCACCATTTCCAATCTGTCTTGCTTTTAACTTGTTCTCCTTAACTGTTAAGGCGTCCTTTAAAAACTTTAGAGCTTTCTCACCCCTTAACGTTACTTTAACACCTATAGCCTCTCCTCTCCTTATTCCAAAATTTTTTATCGTCTTTGTTGAATATGTTATGGTTGGCCTTTGCCCTACAAGCTGTTCAAGCAAATTCAATGCCTTCTTATGCCTCTCTCCACTCTCTCCAACTCCCATGTTGATAACCACTTTATCAATCAGAATTTCTTTCATTGGGTTTGTTTGAATTGTCATAACTTCCATTTATTACACCCCCATGTCAATTACTGGTTTTTCTGCATCCTTTTTACCCACAACAAAGATGTAGTCTTCAATTGTAGTATATGTTCCCTTCTCAGACTCAATTGTAACCAGATTGGGTGCAGAACTTCTAACTATCTTGTATTCCTTAATTCTCCCCATTTCACCAGCATGCTTTCCTCCAATAACAGTAACCAAAGCCCCCTCCTCAAACTTTAGATGATCAACAATTTTCTTCTCAGGAATCTCAACCATAATGCTATCTTTTGTCTTGTACTCGTTACTTGCAAGGATGTTTGTTCCATCAAAAAGGTTAAGCTGGACGTTTCCACCTCTAACCATCGTCTTATCCAAAATCTTGTAGAGTTTGAGGTTAGAATCCTCAATCTCCCTTGGGAAATATCTACCTTTCTCATCAAACAAGATTCTATAGCTCTTATCCAAGTCGGGAATTGTTACAACATCAAATAACCCAACAGGGAACTTGTAATCCTTTCTTGGTATTCCATCTACCAAAATCTTACCTTTAGCAATAATTTTCCTTGCCTCTCTCGCCGTATCAGCAAGTTGCAAATAATCTCTTACCAAAACAAGTAATGGTATAGCTTCTTTGTTGTGCGGTCCTGGGGAAGTTTTAACTATCCATTTTTTGATTTTTCTTGGGATCTTTATTGTTCTTGGGGCTGACAATCTCTTTTGATGCATTCAATCACCTCTCAAGTATCTTTTTCCTCACATCATCCATTTCCAAGCTCGTAATCATCACGTTTGATGGATGGATAGGGACGCTTACTTCAGTCCCATCAACTTTTGTCGTTGTTACTCCATCAACCTTTATTCTAATCCTCTTCATATCCACTTGCAACACCTTACCTTCGTGTCCTGCAAATTCTCCCCTCATGATTTTAACTTTATCCCCTTTCCTAACTCTAACCGATCTTTTGCCATATTTCTTTCTCAAATCCTTTGAAAGGGTAGCATGCAATAACTTATGCCTCTCATGGAGCTTGGATGTTTTGTACAACCATCTTCTTTGTTTTCTCGGCTGTTTGGACTTCATAACACCACCTACACAATTATGGATGCTATTGTACCTATTTTCGGAAATCTTTCAGCAGCTTCTTTTGCTACTGCCCCTCTGATTTCCGATCCTTTTGGTTCTCCCCTCTCGTTTGTTATTACCGCTGCATTGTCACCAAATTTTACCCTTGTCCCATCGGACCTTCTGTACTCCTTCCTCTGCCTAACTATTACTGCGTAATGTATCTGCTTCCTTATGTCTGGAGTACCTTTCTTAACCGTAACAATAACCATATCTCCTACACCAGCAGCGGGATATCTTCTTCTAACACCCTTATAACCCCTAACAGCTATTATCTCTACCTCTCTCGCTCCTGTATTGTCTGTGCATAACAACCTTGCACCTGTTGGCAAACTCTTAGGAATTCTAGCCTTTACCGCCTTCATGTTCGACAACCTCCACAACTACAAAGCTTTTAGTTTTGCTTATTGGTCTGCATTCAGCAACTGTAACTATATCGCCAGGTTTTGCATTGATGCAAGATGGGTTGTGTGCATGTAACTTTGACCTCTTTTTCATATACCTCTCATACTTTGGAACATATTTTATTAGCTCCCTTTCAATTACAGCGGACTTTTTGTAGCTCTTCACAACTTTACCTCTAAAAATCTGCCCCCTTACAGGTAATATACCATGAAATGGGCAATTTTTATCATTACACTCCTTTTCAGGTGGTTTTACATCTAAACCTATATCCCTCATATCCACACCTTTCCTTTAGCTCTTTTAATCATCATTATTCCCCTCTTTATCCTGTCCTCAGGTCTGTAAGCGATTAAATCGCCCTTAACTTTCAATATTCTATCACCAAATTTAACTTTAAACGTCCTATATCTTTTTGCAACAACCTTAATTCCTCTATCAGTCTTGATTTTGAGAGTTTTCATCGTCTCATCAACAACCTCTCCTCTAATCCCAACCTCATACTTGTTTGGGCTATCTATTATCTCAACCTCCAATCCAATCCATTCATGAGCCAATATCAAAGCTGGGTTTGTCATACCTTGAACCCCTCCTCATTCAATGCTGTCTTAATTCTGGCTATATCCTTTCTTATTAGCCTAATCTGTCCCGGATTTTCAACTGCCCCTCCACTCCTAACCAAGGTTCTGAGCCTTATTAGCTCCAACTCAAGTTCTCTAAGCTTCTTTAGTTTCTCCTCCTTTGACATCTCCCTTATCTCCTGCATCTTCATGTTTTGCCACCTCAACTTTCTTTTCCTTTACTTCTTCCCCCTTCGCCTCTTTTACTTCTTCTTTTTCTTCTTTGATTTCTTCCTTGGTTTCCTCTTCTTTAGCCTCAACTCTCACGTCTTTAACCTCAAATTCATCTGGCAACACGACATCTGGAGGTATGATTCTAACACTAACTCCCAAAACCCCAAGCTTTTTGATAGCAATATCAAACCCCTTTCTAACCATTGAATAGGCTGGATCGCCAGTATGTACAATCGTTCCTGCAACAAACTTTTCTGTTCTTGCTCTCTCACTAACCAACTTACCGCTTATCTCTATCTCACATCCTTTAGCTCCAGTCTCCATTATTCTGTACAAGAACCTGTAACCAGCCCTTCTGAAGTACCATCCCCTCTCCAATGCTCTAGCCAATAAAGAAGCCATAAGTTGAGCGTTGAATTCGGGCTTTTCAATCTCATCAACACTAACCTGTGGATTTTCCAATCCAAACTCCTTTAGTTTTTCAGTCAGGGATCTTATTCTTCTTCCTCCCCTACCAATTACCAAGCCAGGTCTTTCAACAAACAATGTTACCTGTGTACCCAAAGGAGTCCTAACTATATCAACCCCTCCAAATCCAGCATTTCTGACTTCCTGAATCATCCATTCCTTAACCTTCAACTTTTTCATCCTATCTTCGACGAATTTTCTTTCGACCGCCATTATCGCACCTCAGCCACAAATTCAACTGTCGTTAAAACTCTAAACTTAGGCGTAGCTCTACCATAAGCCCTAGGCATGTACCTCTTCAATACTCTACCCTTCTTAGCTTGAGCGTGAATAATTCTAAGGTTTTCAACCTCCAATCCTTTATACTCAGCATTAGCTTCAAGGTTCCTCAAAACTTTGAGTATTGCTTTTGCAGCTTTTTGAGGATACCTCCCAGCATACCACTTCTCCAACCCACCTTTATGTGCAACTTTCTTTTTGTATTTCCTAAATGGCACAGCCTTTCTCATTGCAACAACGTCCTCCAATAACTTCATCGCTTCATTAATCCTCTTGCCTTTAACTGCTCTACAAATCTCCACAGCATGTTTAAAGCTAATTGGCATCTCATACCCCATTGCTTTTGCAGCTTTTGTTTCATCTTGTGGTTTGTAAGCGTAGCTAACCCTCGCCATATGCATCACTTCAATGGCACGTATTTACTGCTCCTTGTAGCCCCAACCCCTGGCCCACTATGCTTCTCAAATCTTCTTGTCAATGCAAATTCACCAAGTCTATGACCAATCATCTCAGGCTTAATCTCAACCCTAACAAAATCCTTGCCGTTGTGAACAAATACTACCTTACCAACCATTTCAGGCAGAATTATCATGTCCCTACAGTGCGTCCTTACTGTATCCTTCCTCTTCAACTTTCTCAACAACTTTTCCTCTTGTTCATTAAATCCTCTTTTTAGCTTTCTCCTCTCCCTTGCAGGTAACAACTTTACTAATTCCTCTAAGGGCATGTTTTTCAATTCCTCTAAGGTGTGACCGCGATATCTAAACTCCTTTGGCCTAACAACCTTACTTTTTAACGCCATTACTTCCTCACCCCCGTTCTTCTTGCAGCAATACTACCAACCTTTCTGCCAGGTGGTGCGTTTCTACTGACTGTCTTTGGCTTACCAACATGCTGATGCTTTCCACCGCCAAATGGGTGATCAACTGCATTCATAGCTACTCCTCTTACTCTAGGCCACTTCGCAGCTTTACTCTTCATCTTGTGATACTTCTTTCCAGCCTTTATGAATGGTTTATCTGTTCTTCCACCACCAGCAACAACCCCAATTGTTGCCTTGCACATTGGATTAAACCATTTTAATTTCCCAGATGGCATCTGAACCAAAACTCTATCCTCTTCATGAGCGACAAGGATTGCAAATGTACCACTTGCTCTCGCAAACTTTCCACCATCTCCGGGCTGATTTTCAATGTTACAGATCGGCGTACCTTCTGGAATGTTTTTGAGATATGTTGAATTTCCAAGTTTTAAGCTAACGTCTTCGCCATACTCAATTAGCTCTCCAATTCCTAAGCCTTCAACAGCCAACACGTATGTTTCTTTGGAGTCTGGCAATTTTACTAACGCTACAGGGCAGTTTCTTGCGGGATCATGCTCTATATCGATTACCTTAGCTTTTAACGTGCCTTCAAACTTTAAATGCCTTATATCAGCCTTATACTTGTGAGATGGGGCTGTGTAAGTTGGCAATCCTTTTCCTCTATTTTGTGAAATTATCCTTTTACCCATCTTACCACCTCAGAACACACCTAATTTTGAGAGTAATTCTTCAGCCGAATACTCAGGCTTCAACTTTATGTAAGCCTTCTTCTCTCCCTTGGGCGTTATTAAAGTGTTTACCTTCTCAACCTCAACCTCAAACAGCCTTTCAATCTCATCTTTAATCTGCTTCTTCCTCGCCCTAACATCAACTATTGCTGTTAAAATGTTCTTTTCCAATTCAGCAGTTGATTTTTCAGTAACAAGGAAACATTTGATCAGCATAATCTCTCCTCCAACTGCTTTAAGGCTGATTTTGTGTAAACCGTCAGTCTGCCAGCATGACAGCCAGGAGCTAACAACTCAACGTTTAGATCTTTAGCCAAAACAACATCAACGCCCATTAAATTGTTTGCAGCTTTAACAATTCCATCATCTTTATCAACAACAAGTAAAACACTTTTCTTTGAAATGTATCTCCTTCCTCTCATTTTCCCTTTTCCGGCTCTCTGCCTTTTCCTCTCCTTAGCTCTTTCAATATCAGAATAAACGCCCAAAGCCTTGAAAACCTCAATAACCTCTTTTGTCTTCTTTAAAGAATTAATATCATCAACAACAATTTTTGGTATTTCGCCTTCAAACAAATGATTGCGCTGTTTAACAAGTTCCATGTTGGCGGTAGCAGCAATAGCAGACCTCAAAGCCTTTCTCATCTCCTTCTTGTTTATCTTCTCCACCCAATTTTTTTGAACTTTTGGTGGGTGTGCTCTTCTTCCCTTAACAGCCTGTGGCACAACAACAGCCCTTCTACCGGTCTTTATTCTTGGAACCCTCGCTACCCCATGTCCAGGCCCCCAGTTCTCCCATGCGTAGTTTATTCCACTTAAAGGACTTGGTCCATAAGGCTGCCTTCTTTTGCTCTGTATTGAATGGACTGCTTTTTTAATTATGTCTGGTCTAAACTCCTCATTAAAAATGGAAGGTAATTCGATTTCATCCACAACTTCTCCACTCAAATCGTAAACCTTAGCTTTCAAATTTTCAACCATTATTTCACCCCTGTTTTGAAGTCGTACTTACGTAAACGAGATTTATGCCATCAAATTCCACTTTTGGCTTTCTCATTGCATCCCTCATCCTAACAAGTCTTTTCACACTTCCAGGAATACTACCAGCAATTAAGACGTAATCACTCCTTATTACACCGTAGTGAACAAAACCGCCGTCGGGTGTTACTTCCTCTCCATTCTCACCGATTTTTATTATTCTCTTGTTATATTCGGTTCTCTGATGGAATCCCATTTGTCCGTATTGCGGAACAGTCCACCTTACGCGGTGCGGATTCCATGGCCCTAATGTACCCACTCTTCTGTGTTTACTGCTCCTTGCATGTTTAGCATCTAAAGTTATAACTCCCCATCTTTTGACAACCCCCTGAAATCCTTTGCCCTTGGTTATTGAAACAACATCAATTATTGTCCCTTCATTAAAAACTTCAGAAACTCTGATTTCCTTACCTAATTTATCCAAGGCGTATTCTAAAGCCTTCTCAACATCTCCACCTATTTTATTCTCCATCAACTCGGGAACCTTCTTTGGCACACCCGTAATTAAGTAGGGTTGGGTGTATGTGATTAATCTAACTTCATCAGCATCAGCATCAATATCTTTATTCTTTATCTTTTTAGGTAAGTTAATCCTTCTTGCAAGTTGTTTATCCAAATCTTCGCTCCAAACCTCCCCAACTATCTTCAACCCGTACTGGGTTTTTTTGTACGCTCTAACACCAGCTATCTTCATTGGAGGTGTTTCCAACACCGTTACAGGGACAACTACCTCTTCTCCATAAGTTAGGGAGTTCTTCCTATCATCAATCATCACTACGTGGGTCATGCCAGCCTTATAGCCAGCAAAACCTTGCATTCTAACCTCATCACATTCAGGCCAACTCCTAATTTTAGGAATGATACTCTTAGCTCTCTTTCTCGGCGAGAAAGCTAAGGATCCTCTCCTTGGTCTGTGAGTCTTCATTCTTTACCACCCCAATATTTTACCACATTTATTATCGCCAAGGTTGCAAATATCGCTTCTTCAAACCTTACAGTTTTACTGCCTTGCATAGGTATTGTGTTCCAGCATTTTTTGCTTTTTATTCGAATGCCAAGCCTCTCTGCAATCTCAAAAACCCCATCCTTGGGGTTCCCGAACACCACCGTTGGGTTGTCTACGATGTTTACATCTTCGATACTTGGCGTTTTGCACCTTCGCGACGTTATTACGACGTTTTCTTTGTTTAATATCTTCTCCAACTCCACTTTTTTTACCTTATACCCCCAGTAATCAGGAGGCTTTGCTTCTTCTACTACCAACGGGTTCTTCGAACAGACTCTGACGGTCACGCGGGCACCCCTTTTGTACATTCCTTTCAGGGATGCCAAGGGCTTTACACCTATATCAACCCACGCCGTGCCGTCAGTGCAACGCCTTACAACCCCTTCCCTCACTTCATTGATTTTTAAAGTTTTCGGCTTGTGGGACGGTATTTGCAAAGGTGGTAACAAACCAACATATCTCAAAGACTTCTTTATCGGTATTATCTCCTTTCTGAGGTATTGAGGCGTCTCTAAATACTCCAAAATGTCTTTAATTAAGTTCGATTCGTCTAAAATTGGATCACGATAAATCAAAATGGTGTTAACTCTGAAAATTGAGGCTGCCCTTGCAATCATCCCAATTTTGTAAGTCTTGATTTTTTCATCCTTTTCGTTTATTAAAGATGAGGAGGGTATTGCTATCTCCATCCTTTTTTGTTTTGTGATACATAATATAACTTTATTGACCTAAGATTAGTTAAGTAATTGCATTAATTATATTGATGTTCAATTCCTAAAAGAGGTTTGAATTTTCCTCTTTGAGAAAATCCTATATACAAATTCGATTACAAACGATACACCAACCATAATCACAAGAATTAGTAAATTTCCTGGGTCGAGCATAGTTGTTTGTACAACTAATACAGATAGGGCAACAACACACATCAAAGCTCCAATCAGTGGTATAACTCTATTACTCCTAGTTTTGCTGTACAATTTCATATTAGCCAAGTTTACACTTGCGAAGATTAGCAAAAATCCAGCACTCCCCATTGTAGAAATGCTTGAAAGGTTCAAGAAATTAGCCATTAGTAAAGTCATCACGCTCGTAATCAAAAGACCTTCAATCGGCTTGTTCCAAACTTTTCTTTCCAGAATTTCTGGCAACTCACCATCTTTAGCGATTATGTAGCTCACCCTTGCCGAACCATAGAGGGTTGCGTTTATTGCTGATGTTGTAGATAGTAAAGCTGCAATGGCTATCAAAACAAATCCCATACTTCCAAGAAATGGTTTGGCTGCTGCAGCAAGTGCATAATCCTTTGCTTGGACTATTTGATCATAAGGCAGATTCCCAACTGTTATAATAGCAACCATGATGTACGTAAAGATGACAAACCCAACTGCCGTATAATAGGCTAATGGTAATCTTTTTGGATTATCAACATCAGCAGCAGTGTTGGCTATAAGCTCAAAACCTTCGTAAGCTAAAAATATAATCATGCCTCCTAAAATCAGTTGAATAGGGTATGCCCACTCACTTGGCATAAATCTATTGACCTTCACACTCCACAATCCGGTTATTACAAACAAGAAGAGTATTGCAACTTTAAAGGCTACAATTCCCTCCTCTGCTTCTCCAACAACTTTAGAGCTTAAGAGATTTAATATAGTTATTAAAATTATGATTCCAGTAATAAAAACATGCTTGAAAAACACTGAACTTCCAAAGAAGCTTGCTGCATAACTTCCAAAAGCGTAGGAGTATAAGGAAAGTATCACAATATAGCTCAACCAGAGCAAGATGTTTAAGCTACCAGTAAAAATTCCCGTCCCAAAAGCTTGATTCAGAGATTCAACTGTCCCCCCTTGGCATGGATATGTTAGCGATAACTTTGCATAGGAGTAAGAAGTAACAAATGCAATTATTCCAGCCAATGCAAATGCAATTGGCGTTCCACCCTTAGCCAATTGAACTGCTAAACCCAAAACTGCGAAAATGCCACCGCCAATCATTCCTCCTACACCAATTGAGAACACAGACCAAAACCCAAGTTTGCCTTCTCCCATTTTATCCTCTCATTATTGTTATTCAAGCGTTTTTCAGCCTTTTAAATGTTCTTCAATTTGTTATAATGATTCAAAGAAACAATCAGTCTAAATTACCGCTTCTCCTTTTTTGGGACTAATTGGAATCCTTCTTTCGAAACCACAGTTCAAACAAGTGATTATCACTCTTGATTTTCTTATTCTAACTCTAAACTTTCCCAATTTGTAGGGATAGTAACATTTCTTACAAAATTTTATTTTCAATTCTTTTGGGATTCTAACCTTATATTTCGTTGAAATTTTTCTTGCCAATTCTACATATCTCCTAGCTAACTCATAATCCTCAAGTTTGGTTTTCTCTGCTTTTTCAATTAATATATTGATTCTTTCATTTGCAATTTTTTTCTCCAACTTTTTTTCTCTTTTTAGCATTACTTGTACTAATTGAGGATGCTTAAAAATTTAATTTCTAATTTAATGTGTAGTTTGGACTATGATAGGGCAAGTAACTAGATAAGACCAAAATCTCTTTTTAGAACCTCAGCTACCTCCTTTCCAGCCTTGATACTTCCATTCATACTTCTTTCAGGATAGTTAGGTTTCGACGTCATTCCAGCAATGTAAAAACCTTTAATTGGTGTTTTATAGTCCGTAATTTTTTTAAGATAACCTTTTTCGAAAATGGGGCCACTGTATTTGGCTTTAAAAATTTTAATCCAATTAATATTCCTTTCATCCAATCCAAACTTTTTCGCATCCTTTATGTACAATTTTTCAAGCTCATCGACATTTTTATTGAATAACCATCCATCAGGTGTTGAATAACTTGCCAAATAAATTAAATGCTCCCCATAATCTTCTAAAGGCATGAAGTTAGTGTGTTCTATTAAAGCCCCAAAAATTGTCTCTTCTTTTACATTCGTCCAGTAAATGTTTGTTAAACTGTCTTTTAAAGCAATTAAAGCACAAACAGAGCTCTGATATTTTATTTTTGGCAAATTTAAAGCATTTCTAAATTCCTCACCTAATTCTGGGATTGGGGCGGTATATATTACGGCATCAAATTTTTCTCCACATACATCAAATCTTCTAAATCTTTCCAGCTTCACAACTTTATTTTCAATTTCTATCCCTTCCCGCATTCTTTCAATCAATTGATGAAATCCCTGCCTCAAATAACCCAATTCTTCCCCACTATACTTCCTATTGCTCCTAATCGACACTCTTGCGAGAAGCCAAGCGTAGCTAACTTCTTTATAGTTTTCTCCAAATTTACTCTTCAATAGCGGCATAAAAAAATTGTTCAGAAGTTTATCACCAAGTTCTTTTTTGATGCCATCAACTACACCCCTTCCATCTTCCAAAACGTAATCTCTTTTTCTACTTTTAATTGTAAACATGGCGAGTTTGATTTTATCGTAAAAACTAAGGTAAGGAAACCTTAAAATCTCAATGGGAGTGTTTAAAGGATAGATTTTGTCATCAACTGCATATCCAACTTTTGCTACTTTCCATACAAGCTTGTTTGAGAGTTTAAGTTCTTTAATAAGTTTAAGCAACTCTTCATCCTGCCTAAAACAATGATGGTAGAATTTTTCAATACAATAATGATCCTTACAGTACGACGAAGCTAAACCACCAACATCATCTTTTTCAAATACCTTAACCTCTGCATGTTCTCTCAAATTCATTGCAGCACTCAATCCTGCTAAGCCAGCACCGACTATTGCAATTTTCATTTGTTAAGCTAAAACTCAAGAATAAAAATTGTTGCTATTAAAAATTTAAAACAAAAAATTCATAAAATTTCAAAGTTTGTCTTCGGCGTGCTGGATGCCTTGCTAATAGGAATTGTTCTAGGCGTAATCAGCGGTTTAATGCCTGGAATACACAACAACACATTTGCAGCAATAATTGTAGCTTATTTACCCCTATTATCCAACTACTTTACACCTGAGGAGCTGGGCGTAATCGTTTTCACAAATGCCATTGTCCACTCTTTTATTGACATAATACCATCTGTTTTAATAGGTGTTCCTGAAGAGGACACAGCAATTGCTGTTTTACCAGCCCATGAAATGGTTTTAGATGGAAAGGGTTTTGAAGCAATCTCAATTTCTGCTATCTCAAGTTTTGCTTCATTCTTGATTTCAATTCCCATCTTTTTGTTGTTCATATCTTCTTTAAATAGCACTTACAGTCAAATTTACAGTTTTACACCCTATTTTCTAATCTTAGCATCCATATTCGTTGTGATGACTGAGAAAGCTGAGATGTTTGAAGGTAGTCTTGCGGTGTGGAGGAAGAGATTATACGTTTTACTCGTTTTCCTCGTTTCAGGCTTTTTGGGATTTGTGGCTTTTAAACATCAAAGTTTAGCTGAAATAAGTATTGCATCATCGATTTTTATTCCTTTGTTAACCGGACTCTTTGCTGCTCCAACTTTAATTGTAAGCTTCAAGAGGAGTAAAGTGCCAAAGCAAACAGTAAACATCAAACTGCCCTCCTTTCCCAGCATTCTTCCAGGAAGTTTATCGGGAGCTTTGGTAAGTCTATTTCCAGGTGTAAGCTCCGGTGTTGCAACAGTCATGGCATCTTCTGGTCTAAGAGATAGAGAGAAATTTATTGCAGCCTTAAGTTCAGCAAACACTTCAAATGCCTTTTTGTGTTTTGCCGTTCTTTTTGCAGTTGGAAGGATAAGGAGTGGGGCAGCATCTTCCTTCTCTAAACTTGGTGTGGATAATGACATACCATTAATCTTGTTTTCTGGAATATTCGCGTCATTAATCTCTGTTTTGCTTGTTTTAATCTTATCCATGCTATTCTTAAAGTTTATCGAGAAATTGAGGTTTGATTACTTGTCATTTGCAGTTTTAGCCTTTTTATTCCTAATTGTTTACGTTTTGACAGGGACTTTTGGTTTAGCAATTTTTATGTCAGCCATTCCCATTGGATTGTCAACTATTTTCCTAAAAATAAGAAGGATAAGCTGTATGGGGTGTTTGATACTACCATTGATTTTGAATTATTTTGTTTGAGATTTTGAGATTATACTATGTGTGCTAAAATGAGGAGATTAAAATTAAAATAGTCGTCAATAAACAAGCATTATGGTAAAATCTATTCGATTACTTAAAAAAGCAATACTGTCAGCATTGTTCTTCATATTCGGAGTTCTATCCTTCCTAATCGTTTTTTACTCTATGTTTGGTTCGTGGGAATTCAATCAGACTTTGATATTCGTAGCATCAATGGTAGGAGTTGTTTGTCTATATATTGCTCTTCATGTTTTGAGAGGCTAAGAATTTTTGATTGATTATTAACTTACTCTTAGATATATCTCGGATATGTTTTCTTTGCTTTTTCTGCTTCCTTCAAATCAATCTCAACTGTGACAAAAGGCTCACTTTTTGACGTGTAGGCTATCATGTCACCATCCGGAGAAACTACGCATCCAAACCCATTAAAACCAATCTCCCCAATACGGTTGGATGACAAAACATATGAACCAGACACTATTGCTGCTATTTGTAATGCAACCTTCCAC
>Ga0180300_10000803_pt1 | contig 14221 bp, 10 predicted proteins | sample GuaBasSediGuay15_FD_121798 | JGI IMG/M metagenome (GOLD analysis project Ga0180300, IMG submission 121798) | Subseafloor sediment microbial communities from Guaymas Basin, Gulf of California, Mexico - Guay15, Core 4569-2, 21-24 cm | ecosystem: Environmental > Aquatic > Marine > Hydrothermal... | reverse complement strand
TCTTAATGGAGGACTTTTCTCAAAGATAAAAGGTATTGATGACCAGGGATTTAAATTGACTGATGAAGATATGAGTTCAATAATTGATGATTTATTAGAGCAGTATAATTTTACCATTCTGGAAGATACCCCTTTTGATCAAGATATTGCAGTTAATCCTGCGATGTTAGGAGAGATATTTGAAAGTATGGTCAATGTGGGAGAAGAAGTTGATGAGAGGCATCAATTAGGAATATTTTACACTCCCAGAATTGAGGTTGATTTTATGGTGAGACGCTCTCTGGTTGAGTATTTATACAATAGGACCAAGATTAATAAAGATAAACTTTATGAATTTGTATTTTATGAGGAGAGTGAGGAGCAGAGAATAGGGATTTCAACTCTGGAAGAAGTTCAGAAAATAAAACAGGCACTGGAAAAGGTAAAGATTGTTGACCCTGCCTGTGGTTCTGGAGCGTTTCTGGTAGGAGCTTTAAAGGTATTGTTAGAGTTAAAAAATGCTCTGGCTTATATATCAAAAGAAGGAGAGCTTGATCAGTTTGAGGAAAAGAAAAAGATAATAGAAAATTCTCTGTATGGTATTGATGCTAAAGAATGGGCAGTTGAGATTGCTAAACTTCGTCTATGGCTTGAGTTGATTGTAGATGCAGATGAGAGAAAAATTGATATAAGAAATAAACCTTTACTTCCAAGTTTATCTTTCAAATTGCGAGAGGGAGATAGTTTGGTGCAGGAGATAGCCGGAGTATATTTTCCAGTAAAACTCGAATATGAATTTTTCCCGCCTGAACTAAAAAGAGAATTAAAAAAATTGGAAGCATTAAAAAGAGATTTTTATTATGGAAGAAAAGAAGTAAAGGAGGAAGAAATAAAGAAGATAGAAAAAGATTTTTACTGCCAAATAATTGATTACAAAATAGAGAAATTAAGAGAAAGTTTAAGAGTTTGGAAAGCAGAAAAAGAAGGACATCCAGAGTTCGGAGATATTGAGGAGACTTTTGGGAAAAGTGTTAAACAGAGAGAACTTGCAGGTAATATGATAAGAAGGATAGAAAAGGAGATAAAAGATTTGGAAGAACAAAAGAGGCTAATTCATAAGAAGAAACATGCTTTCTGGGCAATAGAGTTTGCAGAGGTGTTTCTGAAAAAAGGGGGTTTTGATATTGTTATTGCTAATCCCCCATATGTAAGACAGGAGAAGATATGTGATCCCTACAAGCCAGAAAGTACACTGGAAGAACGAAAGGAGTATAAAGAAAAATTAATGAAGGCAATGGAGGAGGATTGGGGAAAGAGGATAAATAAGTTGGATAAAAAGGCGGATATTTATGTTTATTTTTATCTTAAAGGGCTGAAATTGTTAAATCCAGAAGGAGTATTCTGTTATATTTCCTCTAATTCCTGGTTGGATGTGGGTTATGGGAAAAATTTACAGGAATTTTTGTTAAGAAATGTTCCGATGATTGCTATTTATGATAATCAGAAAAAACGTTCCTTCAAACAGGCGGATATAAACACAATAATTGCACTTTTTGGAGCTCCCAGAGATAATGCATTGGAGAATGTGGTTAAGTTTGTGTTGTTTAAGAGAGCATTTGAAGATATATGTTATTCAGAGTATATGATTGAGATAGATAAAACAAAAGAAAAATTGAATGATGAAAAATACCGGGTGATTCCAGTAAGTCAGAAGGAACTTTTAAAAGAAGGGATGGAAACAGAAGATGAACTCCATAAAGAACATGGTGTATATGTTGGTTCTAAATGGGGTGGGAAATATTTAAGAGCACCGGATATTTTCTTTACGATTTTGGAAAAAGGGAAAGATAAATTGGTTAGGTTAGGGGATATTGCGGAAGTCAGATTCGGAATTAAAACGGGAGCAAACGAATTTTTTTATGTTGAGGATGTTACTGATTTGATTGAGGATGAGTCTTAAAGATTTTTATAGACGATTTGGAATTGAGATTAATTCTAAAGAAGCGATGGAGAAATTTATAGTGCGAGTAGATGTTAGTATTTTTAAGCCAATTGAAAAAAGTCTTATATGGAGACCAGATTTTATACGGTGGTTAAGTATGAAATTAGGAGAAAGGTGGCATCAATATATTGGTCGTACGATACCAAAAAATGAGGAGTATATTGCTTCAGATTTGACTCTTTTGAGAATTAGTGGAGGAAAATTTTTAAGATGTCTTCATATTCTAGAACTTATTTACGAATATTTAAAAATTCAACATAACAGTTATGCCGAGAAGAAGGCTGAGGATTTAGATAGGAAAGTACAAGAATTAATTGCTGAAAGTGAAGTAAATTTGGGTATTCGGTGGAAAAAAGGCAAGTTCTATCCTTTAGGCGTGAAATATTTAGATAGGAAGTTGATTGAAGATGTTTTAGATTGGCTAAATAATTTCCCTAATGAAAAAAAGGATTTTGAAAACGCTTTAAAAGCTTATATGGAAAAGAGATATAATGATGTCATTATAGAGTGTTATAATTGTGTTGAAGGGATAACAAGAAAAATTTTAGGAAATAGAAGAGTGTTAGAAAACAATAAAATAGACTTGATTAAGAAGTTAAATCTTTCTCAACAGTGGTGTAGTTTTTTGAGTGATTTTATCAATTATGCTAATGAGTTTAAGAGACATGCGTCAGAAAAAAGGCATAAAGCTGATCCAGATGAAGTTGAGGCATACCTATATTTAACTGGTTTAATTACGAGACTATGTATTCAAAGAGGATAAAATGAAGTTTTCAGAGATTAAACCAAAAATTAAGAATTTGGGTAATTTCAAGTCATTAAAAGAGATAAAAAAAGCTGGGTTGCGAATTGTTTACAACAGAAAAGATGATTCTTACTGGTTGATTGAGAAGGAGTTTTTAAAACCAGTTATAAAAAGTCCACGTGAATGTAAATCAATTTTAGTAAAACCAGAGGATTTGAAATATAAGGTTTTTATGTGTCATAAGTCTAAAAAAGAGTTAAAAGGGACAAAAGCGCTGGAGTATATTAAATGGGGAGAAAAACAAGGTTATCATAAAAGACCAACTTGTGTATCTCGACCAAGATGGTGGGATTTAGGAAGGCGAAAAATATCGGAGATAATTTGTATGATGAGCATAAATGATAGACATATTTGGTGGAAAAACGAAATAAGTGTGGTAGACGCGAGATTGTATGATGTTTTCTTAAAAAATGAAGGAAAGTTTGATAACGATAATATAATTATATCTCTCAATTCGTCCTTGACACCATTATTTATAGAATTAGGAGCGAGAGCTAATTTGGGTGAGGGAGTTTTGGATTTTAAAGTGTATGAAGCTAGTGAAGTTTTTCTTGTTATTTTAAAAAAATTGAAAAGTTCGGAAAAATATCTGCAACAATTTTTTCATCGAGAAATAAAATCCATTTTTGAAGAACTTGGTTTTGATAAAAATAAGCCTATTAGAGAACAGGAGCCAAGTCCCTTACCAGACAGGAAAGCATTAGATGATATTGTTTTTGATGCTTTGGGTTTAACTGAGCAGGAGCGAAAAGAGGTTTACTGGACAGTAGCAGAGTTAGTAAAAAATAGACTGGAAAAAGCAAAGAGTGTATAAATTATGAGTTTATTTTTTATTGATGAAAGTAAGAAAAAGTAAATTTTGGGTTTAGGTGGAGGTATATATCTGAAAGATAATGAGGTGAGTAAGATGAGAGTAAGAATTGTGGAAAGAGTTGTATAAGAGAATAAATGGCTGAACAAAATAAAAATCAAGTTTCGAAATGGGAAAGATATAAAAATAAATATAATCCTGATTTTTGTATATTTAGGTTAATCACAGAAAATACTGAATGGAAACCGTCGAAAATAATCAATTCATTTGAAATATTAAAGTGGTATGAAGAATGTGGAAAATGTAATAATTTTATAGATGGAAAGTTCGAAGAAAGAGGAGAAGTCTAATAAAGAATATTTTTAAAAAAAATGAAAAGGAGGTTTAGATGAAAGGATTGTGTATGGAGTGGATTGTTGTTTCGTCTATTGTTTCGGCAATCGCAACTTTAGCAATCGCTATATTCACATATCTCAATTTTCGAAAAGATAAAAAGTTTAAACAAGAACTAAAAGATTTGTATCAAGCAATTGTTATAGCTACTATTTTAAGTGGACCAACTTCATATGGTGAATTTGAGAAAGCTAAGAATGTGTTTAAAGAAGTGTATAAAGGTAAAACTGATATATTTTAAAGAGTGAAAAATTTGTAAAGTGGAAATATAAGAAAACAGAGTAGTAGCAGAGTTAGTAAAAAACAGGTTGGAAAAAACAAGGAATGTTTGAAGTTTGTTTGATGGGGGGAATTTATGAAAAAGAAGTATCCATTTCTGTTAAAAGAATTTGAAAAAAGTTTAGAGAACTGGGTTAAAAGTGGGGAATTAAAATCCTCCACAAAAGAAAACTATTTAAATGCAGTAAGTAGAATTCTTGAAGCAGTTTTACAAGAACATACAGTAGAAGAAATAGGTGCGATGATAAAACGAAATGACCCTGATATAACTCAGGGCTGGTATGAAGAGATTTTGAGGGTAACTCGCTTATTATGGCAAATTGCGCAGGTTCATAAAAGAATTTAAGGAGGGTTTAAGTGTCACATGATATTATTGATAATCGGGAAGAGAAGTTAGTTGAGCATATAAAAAGATTATTGGACGATTCTAAAAGAGCAAAATTTGCTGTGGGATATTTCTTCGCTGAAGGGCTTAAACCAATCATTGATAAACTTAAAAATCTGGAAGAAATAAAGTTACTTATCGGAAGTTCTACTACTAAAGAAACTCTTGAAGCATTGGCTCTGGGGTATAGAAGGTTGGAGAAGGCTAGGGAGGAAGTTGAAAGGAGAAGTTTTCTTACCTATCAAGAAAAGAGATTAGAATTAGAGAAGGACCGAAAATTTATTGAGAGAATTGTAGCAGGTTTGTCTCAGACTGATGAAAATGAGAATTTGATTAAGAAAATAGCGCATCTTGTGGAAAGGGATAAATTAAAAGTAAAAATTTATCTTAAAGAACCTTTACATGCAAAAGTTTACATTTTTGACTTTAAATCAGGTTATTACTCAGGAACCGCAATAGTTGGTTCCAGTAATTTAACTCTGGCAGGGTTAGTAGGCAATACTGAACTTAATGTGGTTGTTTCTGGTAATGAAAATCACGCAAAACTTACTCAATGGTTTGAAAGGCTCTGGGATGAGGGTGAGGATTTTAAAGAGGAACTGATAAATGTTTTGAAAAATTCCTGGGCAATCAGTGAACCATCTCCTTATGAACTTTATTTAAAGGTGATATATGAATTGGTTAGGGATAGATTGGAACTGGAAGAGATAAAGATAAGAAGAAAAATTAGTCTTCCGGATCTTTATCAGTACCAGAAAGATGCTGTGGCTCAGGCAAAAGAGATTTTAGAAAGGTATAATGGGGTTTTTATTGCAGATGTGGTGGGATTAGGAAAAACTTATATTGCATCAGCTTTACTTGCTCATTATTGGGATAAAGAAGGAGCAAGAGCGCTCATTATTTGCCCTCCGAAGTTAATTCCCAATTGGGAAAGGGTAACTTATGGTTTTGGAATTCCCATGCAGGGAAGAATTTTTTCCACGGGAAAAATTGATAAAATTCTTGAAAATGAACAGTTGATGCGGGAGACCAAAATTGTAGTTGTAGATGAATCGCATCATTTTCGTAGTCCCACCGCTCAGAGGTATCAGGATTTGGCAGAGGTTACTTTTGGGAAGAAAGTTATCTTGGTTACGGCAACACCTTACAATCTTTCTCCGGATGATATTTATCATCAGATTAAATTATTCCATCCTCAGGAATGGACCGAAATTCCTATCGATCCTCCAGTTCTTAGAAAATTTTTTACTAAGGTAAAGAATGGAGAAAAAGATTTAAAGGATATTTTATGGCACATATTAATCCGCCGAACTAGAAGAGATATAAAGACCTATTATAGAGAGGATATTGAGAGGAGAGGAATTAAGTTCCCTCAAAGAAAAGGACCTTATCGGATTGATTATAGTATAGATGAAGTTTATCCAGGAATTTATGATGAGGTGATTTTTTATTTAAAACAACTTAAATATGCCAGATATAATCTTGGGAAATATGTAAAAAGACAGTATAAAGATGAGGAAGATTTACAGCTTCTGCAAAGAATATATCCACAATTAAAGGCGATTTTAAGATGTGTAGTTTTGAAGCGTTTTGAAAGTAGTGTAGAGGCATTCAGAGAAACGTTGGATAACTTCATCAAGATTTATAAAGCTTTTTTGAAGGCGGTTGAAGGAGGAATAATTCCGGCTGGTCCAGAGAGTGAAGATTTGATTGAGGCTTTGATAGAGGGAGATGATGAGACATTTCAGAAGCTTGCTAAAGAACATGGTGTGAAATATCCAATAGAGAAATTTAATATCAAAGAATTAAAGAGTGATTTAGAGTATGATATAGAGATATTAAACAAGTTGTTTTCTTTAGTGAAAAATTTAAAACCAGATTCAGATGCTAAGTTACAAACACTTATAGAAAGGTTAAAGAGGAAAGAATTTAGAGATAGAAAAATTTTAATATTTACTCAATTTGAAGCAACAGAGAGGTATCTTGCTCAGGAGTTAAACAAAGTTTTTGAAAAAGTGGCAGGGGTTTCATCCGATACCTCCAAGTTGCACGAAGTAGTTAAAAGGTTTGCTCCAAAGGCAAATAATGTTAGCGTGCTACCAGAAAAAGAAATTCGGATTCTTGTTTCTACAGATATTCTAAGTGAGGGACTCAATTTACAGGATTGTAACGTTGTTATAAATTATGATTTGCATTGGAATCCGGTTAGGTTAATTCAAAGAGTGGGAAGAATAGATCGTGTTTCTACAGAGCATGAGGAAATATGGGTGTATAATTTCTTCCCAGAAAGGGCAGTGGATAAACATTTATCGCTTGCTGATAGAGTGAAAAGAAGAATGCAGGAAATTCAGACTTATATAGGAGAAGATTCTAAATTTTTGACTCCAGAAGAAAAAATACAAGAACATCAATTTTTCGCTATTTATCAGGAAAGAGCTAATGCTTTGGAGGAAGAAGAGGGAGAAGTTGCTAATTTTGAGAGTTATGTTCAGAAGTTAAGAGAGTTAAAGAAAGAACACCCGGAATTGTTCAGAAAAATTAAGAGTATGCCTCCCAAGATAAGATCCAGTAAAGTATATGAAGGAGAGAAGGGGATTATTGTATTTTGCAAATATGGAGATTTTTACAGATTTTATTTTGTGTCTGAAGGACAAAGAGAGATAGAGAATTTAGATTTTATAAAAGCATTAAAGATTATGGAAACCTCTCCTGGAGTTAGAAGAGCAAGACTTGCTCCAAATTTTAATAGAAAAGTTTTAGAGGTTGAGAAGAGATTTGAACAGGAAGTAAGGAAATGGGAGCAGGAGCTGGAAAACAAAGAGAACGATCCTTTGATAAGAATAGTTATAAACAAGTTAAAAAGCATGATAAGAGGTGAGAGTGATAAAGTGAAGGAAAAGATCACTCAGTTAAAGGTGATGATTTTAAATCAGGTGCTTTCTTTAAGTCAGAGGAAAGCCATAAGAAGATTGGTACGCGATAAGAAAATTTCAAAGTCAGAGTTCTTTCAAAAATTAGAAGCTATTCTTCAAAAGCATCAAGAGGAAGTGGGGTCTGTTGTATCAAAAAAGGAGAAATTTATTGAAATTGTCTGTAGTGAAAGTTTGGTTTAGAATAGGCCTAAATAAGTTTCCTTATTCTTCGTCGCCCCAAACCCAGTTTCGAAATATTTTTCCCTCTGTTTTAACTCCCTTTCCTACAAAAGATACTTCCTTAATTTTCTTTTCCCCAAAAAAAAATCAATTAAACCATACCAACTCCTCAATTGACATCCTCTGATTTTTGTGGTAAAAAATAAGTGAGATGAGAGGGAAGAATAGGGTTCAAAAGATTGTTAAGGAGTTTGAAAAATCTATTTTAGATTTATATGGAAGAAGATTGAAGAGAGTTATTCTTTACGGTTCTTGGGCAAGAAGAGAAGCAAATAATGATTCTGATATAGATTTGGCAGTTGTTTTAAGGGGTAAAGTTAATCCAACTAAAGAAATAGACAGAATGATAGATATAATTACTGATTTTAATTTAAAATATGGAGTTTTACTTTCTGTATATCCGGTATCAGAAGATAATTATCGCACTCTCCAATCTCCTTTGTTGATCAATATACGTCGAGAAGGTGTTTCTATATGAAGGAAATTAGAGCTCTACTTAGAAAGGCAAAAAGATATATAAAGAGTGCTGAAGTTCTTATTCAGGAAAAAGATTATGCATCGTCTGTTTCCCGTAGTTATTATGCAATGTTTTACTGTGTAGAAGCACTTTTATTGACTAAAAAGTTGTCTTTTTCATCTCATAAAGGGGTTATATCTGCTTTTGGTGAGCATTTTGTTAAGACAGGAATTTTTCCTAAAGAAATGGGAAGAGAATTAAATAGGGCTTTTGAGAAAAGGCAGTTGGGAGATTATGAATATACTTTGGTAATTTCCAAAAAAGATGCGGAGAGTATTCTTATTAGTGCGAAAAAATTTTTTAAAAAGATTGAAAAGTATTTGAAAAATACCGGATATCTTTAAAAATCCCTCTGGAAAAATTCCAGAGGGAAGTTTGGTTCTGTCCTACCGTAGTAGGACATTATAAGTATATATTGTAAAAAGAAAATTGTCAAGTTTATACATTCGCTATTGGATTTTTTGGAAAGAATTTGTATTATATATATACATAATGTAAAAATACATACATGGATTTTCTGTTAATTTTTATTATTGTTTTGCTTTATTTTATTCTGAAGGAGTTAAGGTCAAAGTAGTTTTATGGTTTTCTCTCTTTTTCTTATAGGTTTTATTGCTCTTTCCTCTCAGATTGTCATTTTGAGGGAACTTCTTATAGTTTTTTATGGAAATGAGATTACTCTTGGAATAATTCTTGGTGGATGGCTTGTAACAGGTGCTTTTGGTAGTTTTATTGCTGGAAGGTTTATTAAGAGGATAAAGGATGAACTCTTTTTTTATAATTTACTTCAGGTAATTCTTTCTGTTTATCTTGTGTTTGTCTTTTATCTTATAAGAAAAATTCCTCAGGTTCTTGGTATCTCTGTTGGAGAGATTACATCTGAAATTCCTGTAATATTTACTTCATTTCTTCTTGTTCTTCCTATAAATGGTGTTCTTGGTGCTCTTTTTTCTGTCGGAACTCAGATTTATAAATATCAAGGAAAGGACTACATTCCTATTGGATATGTTTATATACTTGAATCAATTGGAGCATTTCTTGGAGGGATTGTTACAAGTTTTGTCTTTCTTCCGCTTTTTGATTCGTTAAAAATTTTAACAATTCTTTCAGCACTTAACATAATAGCAACAGTTTTTCTTTCACAGAGAAAGGTTTTTAAAGTTGTCTCTGTTCTTGTTCTTTTTTCATTTTTTTATATTTTTCCAAATTCAGATTTTATAAATAAGAGTTTGATTGAAAGTATTTATCCTGAATATGAACTTGTTTTTTTTAAAAACTCATATTTTCAGAGCATAATGGTTCTTAAAAGGGAGGAGGGAGTAAGTTTGTTTACTGATGGAATTTACAATTTTACATATCCTGACCCATTTCCACATGAGATGCTTTGTCATGTTTCAATGGTTCAATCGTTTTCTCCTAAAAGGGTTCTTCTTATTGGTGGAGGACTTTCAGAGATTGTAAAGGAGATTTTGAAGTATCCTGTTGAAGAACTTGTTTATCTTGAGATTGACCCTGTGATTGTGAATGAGGTGAGGAGGTTTTTTCCAGTTTCAGAGGATAAAAGATTTAAAATTGTTATTTCAGATGCAAGGTATTATTTGAAGAAAACAGAGAAAAAGTTTGATGTTGTGATACTTCAACTTCCTCCTCCACATACACTTCTTTTGAATAGATTTTACACATTTGAGTTTTTTTCTTTAATAAAAAAGCATTTAAATGAAAATGGAATACTCTCCTTTTCATTTCCATCTCAGCCAAACTATCTTTCTTCAGAACTTAAACTTTTTTTCCTTTCAATTAAAAAGACACTCTTAAAGGTTTTTCCTGAGGTTTTAATAACTCCAGGAGATACTGCATATTTTATAGCATCAAAAAATAAAGGTGTTTTAATAAAGGATTGGAGAGTGATGATGGAAAGAATAAGGGAAAGGAAAGTTAAGACGATCTATTTCAGGGAGTATTATCTATTCGGAATATTTTCTCCTTTCAGATTCAAAATTCTTGAGGAAAGTTTAAGTGAATTTAAAGGAAGGATAAGAATTAATAAGGATTTCAATCCCATTTCATTTTATTATAACAGCATTCTCTGGGCAACACAGTTTCAATATGAGTTATTCAGAGATTTTTTGAAAAAACTTGATTTCAGAAAAATCCTTGTTGCATTTATTCTTTTCCTTTTGATTTTTCTCCATCCCTGTTTTTTTAAAAAAGAGGCATACTCATACAGGATTCTTGCAGTAATATCATCAACAGGTTTTGCTGAGATTTCATTTCAGATAATAACACTTCTCTCATTTCAGATTCTTTATGGAAAGATTTTCTGGAAAATGGGTTTGATTTTTACATCCTTTATGTTTGGTCTTATTTTTGGCAGTATCCTTATTACATATCTTGAGAAGAGAAGAGAACCCGGTTACAGTTTATTTTTGATTACACAGATTTTTATAGTGATTTATCCTCTCGTGCTTCTTCTTTTCCTGAAATTTTTTGAGAAAGGGTTTTATGGTTATGCAATTCTTCCTCTTCTTCCTTTTATTCCCGGTTTTATAGGAGGGTTTCAGTTTCCTCTATCAGTTGCTCTTTATTATAAAAGAAAAAAGAAAAAAAGGGCAGAGGTTGCAGGTATTTTTTATTCTGCTGATTTGATTGGTTCTTTTCTTGGTTCATTTGTTTTAAGTTTAATAATTATACCTGTATGTGGAATTTATCCTGCAATATTTTTTGTTTTTATTCTGAATCTTGCAGGACTCTTTCTCCTTTTAACTAAACCTTCCGGGAATTAGATTTCCACAGTAAGAGCATCTGTTATTCTTTATTTTAATCTCATGCACCTTAAAATGTGTTCTATGTATGATTCTTTTACCACAATTTGGATCAAGAAGAGTAAGGAGAATTCCACCAGCCCATTTAAAGAAGTTCCTTCTTTAAACCCACATTCAGTATTATTATAATAAAACTTGTTGAAATTTTTAATAGGTTTTATTAAAATATAATGCTCAAATGCGCTATAAATTTATCGGAAAGAATTTACTGAGAAAGGACTCATACAGTAAAGTAACTGGAACAGCTCAATATATTGCTGATTTAAATTTTCCAAATCTTCTTCATGCAAAAATTCTTCGTTCTCCTTTTCCTCATGCAAAAATAAAATCCATAAAAAAGGAAAATGCACTTTCTCTTGATGGTGTTGTTGCTGTAATTACAGGAGAGGATTGCGGAATCAGGTACGGAGTAAATATAACTGACCAGCCACCAATTGCAACTGGTAAGGTTAGATTTGTTGGAGAGCCAGTATGTGTTGTTGTTGGTCAGGATAAAAATGTTCTTGATAAAGCGACATCTCTTATTGAGGTTGAATATGAGGAGTTGCCTTGTGTTTTTGATGTATATGATGCAATAAAAGAGGATGCTCCACTTGTTCATGAGGAAATTAATTCTAATATATACTATCATTACAGGTTAAGAAAAGGGAATATTGAGAAAGGATTTAAAGAAGCGGATTTAGTAGTTGAAAATGAGTTCTTTTATCCCCATATAAGCCATACTCAACTTGAGACACATGGTGGTGTTGCAAGATATACAAGGGATGGTAGTTTTGAAATTTATTCAAGCACTCAGGCTCCTTTTGTTGTAAGAGATATTGTTTCAAGAATGTTTAAGATTGATAAGTCAAAAATAAGGGTGAATGTTCCGTATGTTGGTGGTGGTTTTGGTGGAAAAAGTGATGTGACTATTGAGCCACTTCTTGCTTATATTTCAACTTTTGTTCCTGATTATTATGTGAGGTTAATTCTTACGAGAGAGGAGGCATTTAAGGGAACTGTTCTTGGAAGGGGAATAAGGGCAAAAATTAAAACAGGAGTTAAGAAAAACGGAAAAATTACAGCTGTTGAAATTAAAATGTATTTTAATGCAGGTGCATATGGTGATTACTGTCTTCCAATTGCATATGGTGGTGGACAGAATTCTCCAGGTCCATATACTATACCGAATATAAAGGTTGATTCTTATGCTGTATATACAAATCTTCCTTATGTTGGTGCTTTCAGGGGTTATGGTCATCCTGAAGGTAACTGGATTACTGAAAGGCAGATTGATATTATTGCTGAAAAACTTGGAATTGACCCTGTTAAGTTGAGATTGATAAACTGCTGGAAAGAGGGAGATATAAATCACATTGGTGTAAAAGTTAAAAAACATTATGGAAATCTTCCTCTATGTATAAAAAAGGTTGCGAAATCAATTGAATGGGATAAATGGAAGAGGAAGGAAGAGGGAAACAAAGTTATATCAAAGAGTGTTGTAACATTTATGAAATCTCCTGTTATGGCGAATAATGCTGCATCAGGTGCAATTGTTAAACTGAATGAGGATGGTTCTGTAAATCTTTATGTTGGAACAATTGATATAGGCCAGGGTTCAATGACAGCACTTTCACAGATATGTGCTGAAAAACTTGGTATTCCATTTGAGAAAATAAGTATTTCACCTATAACAGATACTTATTTTTCTCCTTATGAATGGCAGACAGTTGCAAGTAGAGGAACATGGAGTGTTGGAAATGCTGTTATAAGTGCATGTGAGGACTTAATAAGAAGGATTAAGGAAAATGCTTCAAAGGTTTTTAATGTTCCTCCTTCAAAAATAGAGTATAAAAACGGAAAACTCTTTTTAAAGAAGAACCCTAATAAAAAAATTGATATGAAGGATATTGCACTTGGTTATATGTTTAAAGATGGTCATGTAGAAGGTGGCCCTCCTGTTGGTTATGGTTATTTTATGCCAAATGTTAAAAGACCGGATCCGAAGACAGGACAGGGAGATTGTGTTGCTGAATGGACTGGAGGTGCTGTTGGAATTATTTTAAGTGTTGATAGAGATACAGGAGAGATTGATATTAAAAAAATTTCAATTGCAATTGATGCGGGAAAGATTGTAAATCCTCTTCTTGCAAGAGGACAACTCATAGGAGGCCTTGTTCAGAGCTTGGGACAGGCGATAATGGAGGAAATAGTTTATTCTGAAAAAGGAGTAATGAGAAATGATAGTTTCACTGATTATAAAGTTCCATCGCCTGAAGATGTATTTGATACTTGTTTTGATGTTATATTTGTTGAAACATTAGAAGAAACAGGGCCTTATGGAGCAAAGAGTTTAGGTGAACATGGTGCAATTGCTGTTCCAGCAGCAGTTGCTAATGCGATAAAAAGAGGTATAGGAGTTAATATTTTTGAATTGCCAATTACAAAGGAGAAAATTGTAGAAGGATTGAAAAATGGAGTATTATAAAGTAAGAAGTATTGATGAGGCAGTAGAATTACTTTCAGAACTTGATGATTATCATATTCTTGCAGGAGGAACAGATTTGGTTGTTGATATGAGAAAAGGGAAAAAAATGCCCAGAAATATTGTTGATTTAAAGGGAATAAAAGAATTAAGTTTTATTAGAAAGGAAGATAATTTCATAGAGATAGGAGCATTAACCTGTATGAATGATATAGCAGATTCTGATGTTCTTACATCTCCTTATTACGGATTAAAAAAGGCAGCAGATATTATGGGTTGTTATGAGATAAGGAATAGAGCAACAATCGGAGGAAATATTGTAAATGCTCGTCCAAGTGCTGATACAGTTGTTGCACTTTATGCTCTTGAAGCAGAAGTTGTTCTCATATCAAAAGAAGGAAGGAGACAGGTGAAAATTGAGGATTTTATAAGAGGCGTTGGAAAAGTATCTTTAAGAAAGGGAGAGTTTCTGGAAAGAATTTTAATTCCTGTGTGTGATGAAAAATCAAAAAGTGTTTTTTACAGGGTTCAGAGAACAAAGGGAATGGACCTTGCTGGAATTAATGCATGTATTTTTTATAATAATAAAGAAATGAGGTTGAATTATTCAAT
>Ga0180300_10000802_pt1 | contig 14230 bp, 11 predicted proteins | sample GuaBasSediGuay15_FD_121798 | JGI IMG/M metagenome (GOLD analysis project Ga0180300, IMG submission 121798) | Subseafloor sediment microbial communities from Guaymas Basin, Gulf of California, Mexico - Guay15, Core 4569-2, 21-24 cm | ecosystem: Environmental > Aquatic > Marine > Hydrothermal... | reverse complement strand
GGGAAGGGACCTTTTGAAATTGGAATAAGGGAAAAAAAGCCCATACTTGTGAGCCTGAGGGATGATGAGGTTAGAGTCAAAAATTTGGAGAGGGTAAGCGAAGTTCTGGATGCAAAACCTGTCATTGTGAAGGAGGGTAATCTTGAGGAGATTCTTTGATAATAAAATTTTTAAACAACCACATTCCAAGGTAAAATGAATTTGAATATAGTTGGAGGTGAGATGATATGGCAGAGGCCGGTATGAAACAACCGATTTTAATCCTGCCTGAGGGAGCCACAAGGGTAATAGGGAGAGACGCCCAGCGAATCAACATCATGGCAGCGAAAGCCGTTGCAGAGATTGTAAGAACAACACTGGGTCCCAAAGGAATGGACAAAATGCTTGTGGATAGCTTAGGAGATGTGGTGATAACCAACGACGGTGTTACAATACTTGACACAATGGAGATAGAGCACCCCGCCGCAAAAATGATTGTGGAAGTTGCAAAAGCGCAGGAGGATGAAGTTGGGGATGGAACCACAACAGCAACTGTGCTCGCAGGTGAGCTTTTGAAGAGAGCTGAAGAGCTTCTGGATCAGGATATCCACCCTGCTGTAATTGCCCATGGATACAAACTTGCAGCTGAAAAGGCAATGGAAATCGTGGATGAAATCTCAACAGAGATAAAACCTGAGAACAGGGCGATGCTGAAGAAAATTGCAAGAACGAGCATGAATGGCAGAGGCACGGAGAGCGGGATAGATTATCTTTCAGATCTGGCCGTGAAGGCTGTCATGAAGGTTATGGAGAAGGGGGACGGAAGGATTGAAGTGGATGTTGATGACATCAAGATAGAAAAGAAGGCAGGGGGGAGCTTGGAGGACAGTCAGCTCATCGACGGAATTGTACTTGACAAGGAAAGAGTTCACCCTGGAATGCCCAAGGTTATTGAAAATGCAAAGATTGCTCTTCTGAACGTGGCGCTGGAAGTAAAGGAACCGGAAACAGATGCCCAGATTCAGATAACAGCACCGGATCAGCTTGAGGCATTTCTTCGGAAAGAGGAGGAAATGATAAGAAAAATGGTCGAAAAAATAAAAGAGGCTGGGGCAAATGTGGTCTTCTGCCAAAAGGGAATAGATGACATTGCACAGCATCTCCTAGCGAAGGAAGGCATATTCGCCGTGCGCAGGGTAAAGAAGAGTGATATGAAAGTGCTCGCAAAGGCAACAGGTGGGAGAATTGTAACCGACATAAGGGACCTGAGTGAAAAAGACCTTGGAAAGGCCGCTCGTGTGCAGGAACGCAAGGTTGCTGGTGAAGCGATGGTATTTGTAGAGGGCTGCAGAGATCCGAAGGCCGTTACTATACTTCTGAGAGGAGGCACAGAGCATGTGGTGGATGAAGCAGAGAGAGCCCTCAAAGATGCTCTGAAAGTTCTCGCAGTGGCACTGAAATACGGGAAGGTGGTGGCTGGAGGGGGTGCGGCAGAGATTGAGGTCGCGATCCGGCTAGCTAAATATGCTCCAAAAATCGGCGGAAGAGAGCAGCTTGCCATTGAAGGATTTGCAAAGGCCATGGAGGTCATACCAAGAAGTCTTGCGGAGAATGCAGGACTGAGTGCAATTGATCTGCTTGTCGAGCTCAAGAGCCAGCATGAGAAAGGGAAGAAAAACGCAGGAATCGATGTGTTCAAGGGAAAAGTGATTGACATGTTCGAAAATGGAGTAATAGAGCCGGCACAGATAAAGAAGCAGGCAATAAAGAGTGCAAGTGAGGCGGCAATAATGATATTGAAGATAGACGATGTGATAGCAGCGAGCAAACTGGAGAAGGAAGGAGAGAAGGAAAAGGGAGAGTTTGAAAGCGGGGGTGGAAGCGAGTTCTGATTTGATTTTTTAAATTTTTAAAATTTCTTTAGTCTAAATAATTTCAAGGATGACAAGAGGGTCAGCTGAAGAGTGATGACCCCTCACCGAATCTGACTATATGAGCTCTTCTTCTTTTTCCTCTCTCCGGCTCATAAGAAAAGCTCCAGTAACCACAACAATTGCGAGAATCACCCTAACAGGAGTTTCTAAATTCACTGGGACCTTCAAAATTCCAAATCTTGCATAGTAAATTGCACTGATGTAATCTCCGATCTTGTAGGCTTCGACAGCTTCTTTCAAATATTTTCCAGCAATTCTTCTCGTCAGAGGATTGTTCAGCATACCCTTCAGTTCTTCAATTGCGATTCTGGCATCTTCCCTGTATTTCAGGGCAGTGGAGAGGTACGCGTTCTCTCTGTTTTTCTCCGCTTCATATATTTTCACTGCTTCTTCTTGTTCTCCTCTCTCGAAAAGCTCTCTCGCTCGGGAGTAGTTTACTTCCACACATCTCGCCCGGGGCACATAGTATCTCGCCCTCACTTCTTTCACAATGAACTCAGGAAGACATCCGAAAACTCGCGAATTTTCCTCCATTCTTATTTTACTCTCATCTCCCAGCTTAAATTCCTGAGAAAGAGAAAAGTTGGAGGTTGTATCTTCAGATGGCGATTTCACTTCCACATCACGGAGAGCAAGTTCGTCTTCAAGAAGCACCAGTTTTTTGGAACCCGAAACAGAGAAGCTTGTGTTGGGATCACCTGAAACCTCAACAAAAACCGGAAGCTCGGTATCCACGATTTTTCTCAGCAAAGTTGTTCCCTTCTTTTCCACAGCCTCATAAGCCTGACCTGAAAATGTAACAGAGAAGGGAGAACCGCAGGGAATCCTCAGAGCTATGTGAGTGGAATTGTAAAGCCAGTAGGGAGATGATGAGTGCATCACATGAGTGGAGAAAGGATGAGGAAGTATGGCGTAGGCGTTCTCTGTGGGGCAGTTTGCTTTTATAAGATAGGTGACAGTATATTGCGATACATTTACACTTTCTTTTACTTTTTCCACAGCAGGTGGAGGAAGAAATGTCTTGTACTTGAGAAGTATAACAGCTCCTCCTTTGATATTCTTCCATTTTACTCTCACATTTCTATCCACTCCAACAAGTGACTCGAGATTTGCGATATCTCCGCCCACAACTGCTCTTCCATCGATAGAGTCCACAGGAAAAGGTAGAGTAACAGAGCTTGAGGCAGATTTTAATGGTTCTGGCCAAGGATTTGTAGCATTTATTATACAAGAGGCTGTGAACTTCACACCCAGAAGAGGGGTGAGACAGTGGACGCTGGTAGGAAGATTGGATGATAGGCTGTCTCGCACAGATTTGAGCGATAGTTCAAATTGATCCAAAGACTGTTTGTTTTCCATGAGCCTCAAAACATCAACACACATATCCTCCAAGTGGGGCTTCGAGAAAAGGTTATGAGGAACCGAAAGGTTGGTCTTCCAAGCCGAAGCCAAAAAGTGAAGGTGGGCGAATTTTCTCCTCAGTTCCTCTGCCTCTTTTCCATTTTCCGTGATTAAAGCCAAGCAGACATCGTCCTCAAGATCCTCCAGCTCCCTGTTGATTTTTTCGAATTCTTCAACTCTTTCCATAAGGTTCGCCTCAGCTCTCCTCTCCTTCAGTTCCTTTCCAAAATTCCCGACAGCTCTTGAATTCAGAAATGGGGATACTCTGTAAATGAATAACTCCAGATCGTGAATTTTGGATAGAAGATACTCTCTTCCCTCCCTTAAGATTTTTCTCTCTTCTCCCCTGGCTTCTAGGTAGGCCATATAAGCGAGGATCGTGTTCCGGGCAAGTAGCTCCACATCATCCGGAGTTTCAAATTCACACATCACTCCTTTCCTGCTTTTTTCCCTGTAGAGCTTGCATGCAGCTTCAAGGAGTCCAAAATTTTCGTCCAAGACTGACCTGTAACTTTTGATGTTTCTTTTTAACCTTCCCACAATCTCCAGTCCCTTCACATACGCCCTTGCTCTTTTCCCAAGACTGCCATTTGTTGTGGCAAGAGCTCTGGCCAATTTTGCTGCATGCCATTCCGGGGTGCTTTCTCCAGACCGAATAATTCCGGTTCTGCTGGCTATTTGAAGCGCGTGAAGAACTCCTGAGTTGTTGAATACCTTTATCTGTTTTTCCAAGCGGGAAAGTTCCTCCTCCACTTCCTCTACTTGGTAAAAGAGCTCCTTCTTCTTATTTTCTGTGTATCTTTTTGCTCCCTCTGTGAAGATCGAAAGAGACGAAAATAACAGAGCATATGAGGGTAGGGAAGATGTGGTTTCTACGGAGATTGCTTCTTGAAGTATCTCACGGGAAACGAATACTGGTTTTTTCGTGAAGACAAGATACATCTGGGGATGATAGTATCTCAGGTAGCATGGAAGCTCTCCGAAAATCTCTGTGTGATTTCCTGAGGAAAACCTCAAAACACAGGCATCCTCGGTTTCGGGCTGGAGATCGGTAGGGATACGTTCGAGTTTCTCCAGTTCAGGAAGAGCTTCAATTTCATGTTCTATCTGGGAAAAAGTTGTGTTGTGAACAGAAATGAGACCGGAAAAATTCGTGAGAGAGTAAAATGTGGAGATGGAGTTAAATACATCGTTCATTTTCTCTTTGGTCATTGAATTGTGGAGCTCAACCCATCTGTTGTATCTCCCGACTGCTTTACCAATCTTTTTCTCATACTCAAGTGCGTCAATCTCTAAAAGAGAGAAAAAAGTTCCTCCATCCGCATTTGCTGAAAGCTCTCTACCAAGCTCATTCAGTTCGATCGCTATTCCATTCATCTCATTTATTTTCCTGTAGACAGCTTCATATCTCCTGAGAGCATTTCCATCAAAGCCTGTTTCATGAGGAGCTGGAAATTTGAAAACTGGTAGGCGAGCCATTTTTCTCCCAAACTCCCTCATCATCTCTCTGTCCCTTGCGAGCTGTTTTTCTATACCCACTGAAAATGAAGAAACGAAGAGGAATAGAACAAGGAACCTAAGTTTTTTCAATCTTCCACCTCCAGAAAAGAAAGGCAGCAAAGGGAAAAAGCGTCATAAGATAGATAGGGTTGAAACCCTTTCTTTCACTATCATTCAGAACCATATCCTCGCCATTAATGGTCACTTCGCCGGAAAAATCTGTTGAAGGGTCTATTTCAAGTTCCCGACCAATTTTTATCACCGAAACTGGTTTTTCCTCACCATCTGGCAGGAAATAGTAAGTGTCGTTTCTTATTGCAAACAGAACAGCCTCCCTGCCATTAACATAAGTCTTTATTGGACAGTTTTCCGCCACATTTCTCAGTGCTGCTTTGAGAACTTCTGAAAAGTTGGTTCTTTCTCTATCCGCCTCCTCTAGCATTGTCTGAATGCATTGATGGCAGAGAGGAAAGTCAACACCTGCTTTGGCCCCCATTTTCCGGGAACTAATTCTCGAACTTGTGAGTCTGAATTCAGAGTATGAAACAGCTTTGATTTTTCTTCTGTTGCTTTTCTTTAAGATTTTGTAAACCTCTGCAAGTGTGCTTCTCCCAGAACATATATCACTCTCATAATTCCTGAGACCATATCCATAGTAGATTTTAGCGGCTTTTTCCACTACTTCACAGTCGGCCCCAGATGCGTACCCGTTGGCAATCAGATTGGCCATTGCCCTTTTTGTATCTTGATAACTCATGGCTCTGGGACTTAGAGCGTCTGTATAAATCTCTGGAAATTCAAGAGAGAGTGTCAGAAGGAGATTCTCCCCACCAAGCAAAAGCTCCTTCACCAGTGAAAGTTTGACCATCTTGTCAAGGTACCCTTTGATTTCTCCCGGGCAAAGTTTTCTCATAAACACATAGGAAAGGGAATCAAAAATGTCCGACTCCTCAAAAGCTGCAGCCTCGAGAGGGACAGGTTCAAGAGGCGGAGGATGTTCTTTCAGAAATTTGTGGGCATAATAGGTGTTGCAGGAAAAGGCGAAACTCAACACGATGAAAGCGGTGAAGATTTGTTTATGCATAGCGGTGATTTAAGAATGCCGAGGGTTTTAAACCCTTTGGAATTTACGGGAAGAAAAAGACAGGATGAGTGGTTTTGATAGGCTTCCATCACAATCTTTTTCTCATAAATTTTTACAATTTCCTGAACGAACTCATTGAATTCTTCATCGACCTGCACGCATTTTCCCTTCAGTTCATCGTAGTAACCGTAAACTGGTCTCCAGTAATCATACCACTCAATCAAATTCCCCTCAACTGCTGAGAGAATGAAACTGGATTCGAAATTTCTTGCCCTGTAAAACACTTCCTCTCCATCAAGAACTTTAGAGCTTGTGTTGAGATAGCTTCGCCAGAATTCCGAATGTATCGTATAAAGATTTGCGAAGATTCCGGCTATGAGAAAGAAACTTAAGATGGAGAACATTCCGCGAGGCAGATTCTCACCTCCCTCCCAGCACTGGGGATGTATCTAAGAGTGCAATATTTGAATGTGTAGTTACAGTAATAGATACTTTCTCCATCAATCCAGAGAGCATGGTTGGGAACCGCTGGCGGGGAAAGGCCATAGGAGTAGAGCTGGGCTATATCATGGCACAGCTCGGCCGTCTCTCTGGGTAGTATAACGGGGGGAGTACTTGCAAGGTATCCGATATAGGGAAGAAGAAAAAGAACGAACAGCGCCTCAATCGCAAAGTATCCCTTCATTTTATCACCATGGAGAGTATGGCCCGCAAAACTAACTCCCCCTTTCATCGCATGAGCGAAATGCTCGCTCCCAGGGGTGACCCTCGTTGCGGGCCTATATGGAGCGGGGGTGACTCCCTCTCATTCCTCGAGGGAGGACCGGTCCGCTCCACCAGACAATATGCAGAGAATGTTTAAATGTTTGCTTATCAGATATTTTATGTGTCTGAAAAAAAGTGGTGGGAATACATCCGTGATGGCGAGTTTGAGCTTTCCTGCGCATTCCTCGTGGGAGCTGATCCAAGCTTTCCCACATACAAGCGACCAGTGGTGAGAAGCTTTCAGTCACACATTCTCCGGCATGCTCCGGACCTCACTCCCAAGGGTGGATACACCCCTCCACTTCAGCCCATTGTTTTTATCGTGGAATCTGATAAGCCACCGGAGGATTTCGTGAAGGAGTGGGTGGACACATTTACTGGCTCTGGAGGACTAAGGCTCAATGCTATAAAACTTCGAGAAAGGTTTGCTTACAGTCCGTCTTCCTCACTGCATGGGGCGATGCTTCAGAAAATACAGTATCAGAGAAATCAGGCAAAGGAGCTTCTGGCCACAATTCAGAATATCAAAACCGCTATAATAAACATAGAGAGCGACCTTGAAAAGCTCGGAGAACAAATAGCTGGATTCAGGAGTGGGGACTGGGGTCAGATAAAGGGAATCTTTGTGGATAACTATGGGGGGCCTGATAGAAGCTGGACCGCAGCTGCAAGACATGTGCCGATAGTCCGGCTTGCTCTCACATGGTTCCTCAGGCTTGGTGTCCCGGAAGAAGTGCCTCTGAAAGATCTCTTCTCAATAAAAGTGAAGAAAAGTGAGGATAGAAAGAAACTCGAAGAAATAAAGAAAAAGGTGAAAGAGGCGTGTGAAAAAAATAAGAAAGCTATGAAAAAGGAGGTGGATAAACTTGTTGAAGAGGAGAAGATGAATCCAGCACTTGGCAACTATCTGAAGAGGAAGCTTGAAGAATTCTGGAACTGGGTCGCAAGCTATTCGATATGGTTGAAAACAACATACGACCGAATAGAGGAGAATCTCATACAGCAGAAGGCAAATCTGAAAATGTATATGAAATGGGCTGCCGATGCGATAAAGAATGCGGAAAATATCACAACCAACCCTGAAGAATTTGAATATGGTGATTTTGTGGGGTATTTCAAAAAGTTCACACCGAGTGAAGCTATGTCAAGCGAGTATGTGTTTGCAGCGGATAGTTCCAAAAGGCCGGAGATTTTCGACAGAACAAAACCGTATGTGCCCGTAATCCTCTGCAATATACAGGTGTTTCAGCGGGTTGAGGTGCAGAACCGCCTGTGTGATGTTGTGTTCGTGATCTGGCATGGATACATGCATATAAATGATTACGAAATGCTGAAAGAGCTTGCAGGGAAAGGTGCAAGAAATCTCATTGATGTGATGATGAAGGCGGGGGCAATAACAAAGGAGGAAGCGGAGAAGATTTTCACAGAAGAAGAATTAAAGGAACTTGAACTTGTGCCACCAAAAATTGAGAAGGGAACAAAAGAGAAAATGGTTGAGCTCTGGGAGAATTTTGTAAATCTTGTCTCGGCTTTCATGAGAGTCTTCGGCTTTGAACTCCCAAAGGAAAGTCTGCCCTGGATAAGAACTATAAGAGCCGCCTCTCATGCTTTTACACTAGTTATAGAAGGAATTAGAAGGTATAAGGAAAGCTATGGGATGTTACAACTTCCTCTGTGAGTAAAGCATAAATAACTTCTTCCTTTTTATGTTCTATGGCAAAAAGGCGAAGGGTTTTACCACAGGCAGCGGTGGAAAGGCTCATGAAGAAGGCAGGAGCTAAAAGAATCAGTCCAGGAGCCGTTAAGGCTCTTGCTGACATACTCGAAACTATCGCTGAGGACATTGCCACCAGAGCGGTTAGATATGCAAATTATGCTAAAAGAAAAACAATAACAAGAGCAGATATAGAAATAGCCGCATCAGAATGAAGGTACTCATCCTTTGCGTGGATAGGGATAATGATTTAGGTAGGAAGACTTCTATCAAAGGTCCCGTCATCGGTGAAAAGAAAGTTCTTGAGGCAGCTACAAAACTCCTCAGAGTTGACCCATCGGAAACCGATGGTAACGCCATGTTTGCGGCTCTCAAACTTTATGACGAGCTTGAAGGGAAAAAGGAAGTGGCCGTAATAACCGGCTCTACGCAAGTTGGATACAAGAGCGATATGGAGATAAAGAAACAGCTCAATGCGGTGTTGAAAAAATTCGATGCTGAGGGTGTGATACTTGTAAGTGACGGAAAGGAGGATGAAATGGTGATTCCAATAGTTGAGTCGCGTGTGCCGATTGTGAGCATTCACAGGGTGGTCGTTCATTCAGGGGAGGAACTCAAGGGTTTCTATTACAATCTGCTGAACTTTCTCAAAAAAAGTGCGGAGGACCCCGGAATGGCAAAGATCGTATTTGGAATACCCGGCATGGTGGCTTTGGTATATGCTCTCCTGGGACCGTCAGGGTGGAGGCTCCTCTCGGGTTTGCTGGGAATCTACCTCATAATCAAAGGGATAGGTCTTGAAACCAACCTGGCGAAATTTGCGGGCTATGTCAAAAATTCGTTTCTTTCTCTCAGCATCTCCTTCTTCCTCTACCTCCTCTCTTTTATCCTCGCGGTGATAGGGTTGGTAAGGGCAACCTCGGTTACAGGAGTCACAACCACAGATATACTGGCAAAAGCAGCATATGTGTCTTCATTTCCCTTCCTTTACAGTGCCCTCCTGCTTATAGGTGGACTTGTGATTGATGCGTGGCCTGACAAACGAAAGGCGATCCAGCTCATCGGGATGGGTGTGAGTCTGGGAGTTTCACTGCTCATCTTGAGAAGCCTGAGTAACTGGCTTTTAGACCCCACTTATCCGTTGTCATATATAGTAACCACTGCAGTGTTAGGTTCATGTGTTGTTCTTTTAATTAAGATAATTGAAAAATTTACTTTAAAGTAATTAAGTAATATTGCTTTTGAATATATATATTGGAAAAAGCATAATATATTAAAAAGGTTGGTGAGGAATCTCACTAATGAAGAGGACCACGCTTGAAAACCTGTTCCTTCATAGAAAGCCGGCAAAGTTGCTGGTAAAAATAAAGGAAGGAAATGGAAAAAAGTACGCATCCCAGCTTGCCAAGGAGGTGGACTGCACCTATTCTCACTGTGTGCGACTTCTTCAACAGATGAAGAAATTTGGATTGATAGAATTCGAAAGAAAAGGCCGGATTAACACCATAAAACTGACAAAAACAGGTGAGGATGTGGCTTTTGCTATTGAAAACCTCATAAGGGTTCTGGAGAGAGCTACTCAGTAAGTTTTCTCACATATTCCTCAATTCTGTCTAATATTTCTCCAATCACGTATCTCTTGAAAATTAAAAATGCGATTTGAAGGTCTCCTTCTGCAATCCTGTATTTCCCTCTCCCCTCAATGAGCCGCAGCTCTTTAAGTTTCGTGATATGGTATCGAACAGCCGACTCGCTTACGCCAAATTTTTTGGCAATTTCAGAAACAGTAACACCTTCTCTGGTTGAAAGAATCTCAAAGAAAAGTTTCTCGGCAAGAGAATCTGCATCCCCGGGTCTTATTATTCCGATCGACAGGAGAAAAAATCTCAGGTTTTTTCTGAAGTTCTCTGTCGGAGGTTCGTATTTTCTGAGCGACACCTCTATGAGTGGCTTTGTTCCCATATTATTTCGCATAACTGCGAAACTGTTAAACTTTGCTATTTTTACCCGTTAACCCCCATGACCCACAAGAAGTTTTGGATGAGGTAGGTTTGCAATTGAAAAGAAAAGTTTTAATATTTGCGAAAAATTTTCCATAACAGGTGAAAAACTGGGATAACCTCATACCCCAGCGAAATTTCGCAAAATTAAGAAAAATTACGGGTGGTTGAAATGCTGGAGATCTGTATAAAAGAGGTCCCTTTATCAGGTATCAAAACTCCGGAGCAACTGGCAGCCTTTGTGATGGAATCACTGGGATTAAGCGAACTAAAGGATGAACGTGATGTTCGCTTTTTTCTTGCCTTCTTGGAACATAAAGAGGGCCTGAGAGCGGAGGATCTTATGAAAATTTCGAAACTCGGACAAACAGCAACATATGCGAGAATAAGGAAACTTTTGAATGCTGGAATAATATACAAAGCCAAGGGAGGTGTTTACAAGCTAAGGGAAAGGACACTGAGCGATACTTTAGATTTCAGAGTAAGGAAGGACATCGAAAGGGTTTTTTCCTCCATCGTTGAGGTAGCCGAGGAGCTGGATAAAAAGCTCCTTGAAAAGAAAAAATAACAAAAAGTTATTGAAAATGACAAAAAGTTATTGTTGTAATTTTAGGAAATGTTGTTCTGAAGTGTATATATCACTTGGGAATTAACCTTCAAAAATTTAAAACTTCTGAATGGTAATTTTATTGAAAGAATCGCAAAAAGAAGCCCCGTGGTGTAGTTTGGTCAAGCACGCCGGCCTTTGGAGCCGGAGACGGGGGTTCAAATCCCCCCGGGGCTATCTTCTATCATCTTCCATTATGTTAACTTCACATAGCTTCTATCCTAGAACAACTGGTCAATATTTCGTTTTGAATGATATCAAATGAGATCACCCACATAATTTGGTTAATGTTAATTAACATCAATGATATTAATTTATATGAGATTCTCAGGATAATTAACATTAAATAACATCAAATGGTCTCAATTAACAGCAATAACATCAATAATCTGTATTTACTTTTTCGTATATTTTTTATTTAAAATAAATGTAGGTAACAGGTGATTTAAAAATGGAATGTAAGTGTGAGAGTTATGGTAGAACTTGGAAGTGAAATCGATAAAATCGTGAGAATGTTTGGAATACCTGCTTTGACTCAGTTTCAAAAGGAGAGTATTATGCATATACTCAAAGGTGAGAATGTTCTTCTTATAAGTGAAACAGGGAGTGGAAAAACTGAAGCAGCTGTGATACCTGTTTTAAAACTTGTAAAGAATAAGAACCCCATTTCTGTGATTTACATAACTCCTCTGAGAGCTCTGAACAGAGATATATTCAGAAGGATCGTAAAAATCGGGAAAGAGATTGGCTTAAATATTGAAATTAGGCACGGAGACACCCCACAGCACATCAGGAGACAGCAGCTCAAAGATCCGCCCCACTTTCTGATCACAACACCTGAAACATTCCAGATTCTTCTTGTAGCACCAAAGTTCAGAATGCTCCTGCAGAATGTGGTCTACATTGTGATCGATGAAATTCACGAGTTCTGCGGAAATAAAAGAGGTGCTCAATTAAGTGTTGGTCTTAAAAGGCTGGAAAAGTACGCCGATTTTAAGATTATAGGACTCTCTGCTACGATATCGGAGCCAGAAAAAGTGTTAAACTACTTTTTCAACGGGAAAAAAGTTCAAATTGTAATTAACAGGAGAAAAAAGGAAAAGAAGGTAAGCGTGGTCATTCCGCGAATCACGAAAGAGGTGGCCGCCTTCTCTAAGGAGCACGAAATTTCACTCGCAATTGCTTCGAAAATATTGACATTAATTGATCTCATTGATAACAGAAGCACCCTTCTTTTCACAAACACAAGACCAGCCGCTGAGATGATCGCGACTTTTCTCAAAAAATTCGGAAAAATTGAAATCCACCATGGAAGTTTGAGTAAGGAGCACCGAGAGAAAGTTGAAAAAGCCTTTAAGGAAGGGGCTCTTAAGGGGGTTATTGCCACAAGTTCTCTTGAGCTCGGGATCGATATCGGACATGTAGAGCAGGTAATTCATTTCGGCTCACCAAGGAGAGTGGATGTATTCACACAAAGAATGGGAAGAAGTGGACACTGGATTGAAAAGCCGTCAATTGGAACCATTGTCTGCGACCTCTACGAGGCACCTGAATCAGGGGTAATTGCAAAATTCACGGTGGAGGGAAAGCTGGAAAAGATGAAGCTTGTTGAGAACCCTCTTGATGTTTTAGCACATCAACTGGTCGGCCTTGCCCTGGAAAATGGTTTTGTAGGGTTCGAAGAGGCGTTTACGCTTGTAAAAGGAAGCGGGGCATTCACAGGTCTGACAAGAAAAGAATTCGATACCGTAATTGAGCTTCTTAACCATCTCAAGCTTATTAGAGTATCTGAGGATGGATACCGGAGGCGGGCAGAGGCTTGGAAATATTATTACAGGAATGTTTCAATGATTCCGGAGGAGAAGTCCTTCATATTAATTGATATCAATTCGGGCAGAAAGGTGGCCACACTTGACGAGTCATTCGTACAGGAGCTTGATATAGGGGACATATTTGTTGCGGGAGGGGAAAGCTGGCAGCTTGTGAAGAAGGAAGGGGAGCGTGTGTATGCTACAAGGTATGAAAAAATTGGAGATATTGCGGTATGGGTTGGTGAAATAATCCCAGTTGAGCGATTTATTTCAGAAAAAATTCCTGAAGTTATAAAAAATCCAGAAAAATTTTACCTTGCGGAATATGCCGAGGAGATAAAGTCGCTGGGTGATTTTGAGAAGAATAGAATATATGTGGAAAATTACGAGGACTACACGATTTTCCTCACATTTGCAGGGACAAGGATAAACAGCACACTTGCTGCTCTGATGGGTTCTTATCTGGCCCTCCAATTCGGGGAGACGGCAGAGGTGAAAAGTGATCATATTGGAATTTGTGTCAGAGGTTTCATACCTCGGAATTTTATACAACAAATAGATGAAGAAAAAATAGAACACACCCTGAAGATTTACATTCACAATATTCCCTCCTTCAGAAGGTGCTTCGTTCAAGTTGCTAAGAGGTTTGGAGTTGTTGAAAGAGGGGTTAGTGAGGCTGAAATTGGCGTGAAAAAACTTGTAAAACTCTGGAAGGATTCTCCAGTGTATAGAGAAGCTGTTAGGGAATTTTTGACTGAAAAGTTTGATATAGAAGGGACAAAAAATTTCTTGAAGGAAGTGAAAGGTGGAAAGATAAGGGTAATAAGGAGGGGGAGAGTTAGTAAGTTAGGTCGGCTTTTGGTCGAGAGATTGTATCCAGAACTGATAGAGAGCGAAAGGCCGACTGCAAGAATTCTGATGAATGTGAAAGAAAGGTTGCTCCGGAAAAAATTCCCCCTTTTTTGCTTTTACTGCAAAACTTATCTTGGCACATTCACCGTGGCTGGAGCACCGGAAAAATGTCCCCTCTGCGGCGCCAGATATATTGGAATTGTTTTCGATTTGAAAATGCTTAAAAAAAGAGATTTAAGCGTGGAGGAGAAAAGAAAACTGGAAAAAGCTAAGGAGACCGCTAATCTTTTCCTGAGTTATGGAAAAAAAGCTCTGCTGGTGTTGGGAGGTAGAGGAATTGGGCCCAAAACAGCTGCAAAAATACTCTCAACTTCTCAGGATGAACTGGAAATGCTTGAGAAAGTGCTGGAAGCGGAGAAGCTTTATGCACGCACAAGAGCTTTCTGGGAATAGGGGGAGTTCCACAGCTTTTGTCCATTCTACCATATCTCTGAAATTCAGCAAATTTGTAGGTCAGAAAATGTATTTTAATTTATGTAAAGAAAAATCTAATTCAGTTTTTTATTGTAATTCTAATTTTTTG
>Ga0180300_10000801_pt1 | contig 14231 bp, 13 predicted proteins | sample GuaBasSediGuay15_FD_121798 | JGI IMG/M metagenome (GOLD analysis project Ga0180300, IMG submission 121798) | Subseafloor sediment microbial communities from Guaymas Basin, Gulf of California, Mexico - Guay15, Core 4569-2, 21-24 cm | ecosystem: Environmental > Aquatic > Marine > Hydrothermal... | reverse complement strand
TGCTGCACACGCCGTTGGTAAAGCCCTTCTCTTCACAACAGCAGGTGTACTTATCGTCCAATTGCATGGATTAAGAAGTATAAGCAAAATGGGTGGAATAGCTCCTAAAATGCCGCTTACTGCCTCATTAGCCCTAATAGGCTTCATGCATATCACTGGAATCCCGCCATCCCTCGGCTTGTGGAGTGAAGTTCTCATTATTAGTGGAGCTGCTGGTAGCGTCCTTAGCAAGAGCGCTATAGCTTTCATAGGATTGCTTATTGCTTTGCTCATAGGTATAGGTCTCTCAACAGCATACGCCTTCCTAACTATGAAGAGAATCTTCTTTGGCCAGCCCTCAGAGGCGGCATTAAAGGCTAAAGAAGCAGGATGGAATCTTCTGGCCCCCATGGCTATTGTAGCCGCTGCAGGAGTGCTCCTATTCATCTGGCCAAGCATATTGATAGATCCCTTGGTTTCGCTCCTGAGTTCCCTTCTGGGATAAGGTGGTGATTTCCGATGGAATTAGCGCAAGCCTTGGCAGTCGCAACTTGGATGATACCCTACGCTGGAGCTTTAGTTTCATTGCTTCTGTCAAGACTAGGTAGGATTAGGGATTTCTTAGCGGCTTCTTGGCTTGGAATGTCAGCCATCTGCATGACCTTGTTGCTTCGAGAGGTATTGACATCAAGCGAGGGCGTAATAGCATGGTCAGCCCCTTGGATATCGGAACTTGGAGTTAACGTTGGCATTTACGTCGATACACTCTCTGCTTTCATGGCCCTTGTAGTGGCTTGGCTAAGCTTTATGATCGGAGTTTATAGCCTTAAGTACATGGAAGGAGACCCCGGTCTCACTAGGTATTGGTTCTTCTTTGATTTCTTTGTAGGAAGCATGCTTCTTCTGGTATTAGCTGACAACCTCCTTTTGATGTTTCTTGGATGGGAAGGTACGGGACTTGCCTCATACTCCCTTATAGGTCACTGGTACACAGATGAGGAAGAAAGGTGGGTAGGAGATCCTGGAAGGACCGCATTAGGAGTTCCGATGTATTTTCCACCTAGTCATAGCGGTCTAAGAGCTCTAACATTCACTAGGCTAGGAGATGTTGGTTTTCTGGCTGGCATAGGTGTCCTTTATGCCCTAACTGGTACTTTTAGCATCCCAGAGATTGCAGAACATACTGGAGAGTGGGCCGGTTGGCTAGCTTCCAAGGGATTGTTATTGCCGTTCTTGCTGGCTTTCTCTCTTGGAGCTCTGGCAAAAAGCGCCCAGTTTCCATTTCATGAATGGCTTGTCACGGCAATGACTGGTCCAACTTCAGTAAGCGCTTTGATACATGCTGCTACGATGGTAAAAGCTGGAGTGTACTTCCTGCTTAGATTTGGTCCTATATTTAAGCTAGCATCCCATGAACTGGCCTCTTCTATGCCAATGGCTTCATCTAGCATAGAAACATATTTCGCCATAATTGCAACCATAGGGGGCTTCACAGCCTTCTTCATGGCTACACAAGCCCTAGTAGCCAGGGAATTAAAGCTCATACTTGCTTTTTCTACGGCTTCTCAGTTGGGCTACATGGTAATGGTGTTGGGATGCTCTGGCTTAGTTGAAGAGTTCGCAAATGGATTGCTAGCTGGTTTCACTCATTTCATGAGTCATGCGATCTTCAAGGCAGCTCTATTTCTTGGAGCAGGTGCGGTGATACACGCAGTTCATTCGAAGTACATAGATGACATGGGCGGGCTCTCAGGTCACATGAAGATTACGTTCTATTCTATGTTAATAGCTGCTCTAAGCCTATCTGGAGTACCTCCTCTCATGGGATTCTGGAGTAAAGATTTTGTTGTGGAGATTGCGAGAGAATCTGGGCTCACAATAGTATACGCTCTAGGGATAATCACCGCGGCAATGACAGGTTTTTACTCAACAAGATTAGTAACCAGAACTTTCCTTGGCTCTAAATCTCATCATGTAGAGCATCTAGAGGAGGAACACAAGGTCCACGAAGCCCATCCAGTTATGGCTTACACTTACATGATTCTAGCTATAGCCTCGCTTCTACTAGGCCTCTTCTGGCCTATGATCGGACCAAGGTTCTTTGAGGCAGTATCTGGTCATATACTTGCGCTTGAAGAGGTACCAACTCATTTTGAGGTACACCTTGATCCTACCTTGTTAGCCATGTCTCTTGGGATGGTTCTCTCAGGCATAGGAATTGGTATTTTATTGTACCTTACGAGACCTGGAAAAGCCGTTACGTCAGCAATCTCTAGATCTAAACTCCTTTCAGCATTTCAGTCGTTGCTTTATGATAGGTGGTACATTAACTCAATTTATTACAGGGTGATAGTTGGGGGGTTTGCAGGGATTTCCAGGCTCGGGTCCAAGTGGTTTGATACCCTGATCATTGACGGGTTCTATCATAAATTCATTCCGGGAATCACGAACTTAGCTAGCAGGCTCGGGTCCAAGTGGTTTGATACCCTGATCATTGACGGGTTCTATCATAAATTCATTCCGGGAATCACGAACTTAGCTAGCATATTGGGATTCAGGTGGATTGAGACAGACGTTGTTGATGAGAGCTATCACAAGAGATTTGTGAGGCTCCTAACCGGAATCGGGAGCGAGCTAAGAGGGCTTCAAACAGGCAAGGTTAATCACTATCTCATACTGTTCTTTGCGGGACTGGGAATGGTGGCATACTTTCTGATATGGGTGGTGTGAAGGATGGGTGATCCTATTACTACGTTCAAGGGGATCTTGATCCTGCTATCTTTTACAGGACTTGTTATTCCTCTCTTTGATCATAGAAAAGAATCTAGAAGAAAACTAGGTTTTTACATATGCATTTGTTGTCTAGTGGCAACCTTGGCTCTCCTAACCTCCCTAACATTGGCTCTGTCAAATTCATCAGAATCGGTCTATGCATTTAACGATTTACTACGCCTAGACACATACTCTGCCTACCTAGCTATGCTTGTCACTTTTGGAGCCTTACTAGTCGCAATAGCATCGTCCGCCGAGATGGTTCATTGGCCAACAGCCTTGAGCTCCTATTCTCTAATGATATTGGCCTTGGCTGGAATTAATGTGATGTTATTCGTTAATGATGCTTCCGTTTTGCTCGGAGCATGGGCATTGGTTGCAGTTGCCTCCTACGTCCTTGCAGGCATCAAGAAGGACTTTAGTTCGGTGCAAGGAGCAGCTAAATACGGAATTATGGGGGCTGCATCGTCTTCTTTGCTAGTATATGGGCTAGCGCTGGTCTTAGGAATTACGGGTACAAGTCAATTTGCATTTAACCTCGATCTCATCCCTGCGAACGCGGAAATAATCTTTCTTGGAGCTATGCTTCTAGTATCCTCTTTTGGATTCAAGCTTGGAGTTTTTCCATTTCATGGATGGCTACCGGATGTTTATGGAGGAATTCATCCTATCTTGGTATCTTACATAGCTGGTGTCGTTAAGATGGCTGGGATAGCGGGACTTTTGAGGGTTGTAGTTCCGCTATATGGAGTGGTTGGTACAAAATGGATACCGACTTTGGCTGTGTTTTCACTGGCCACAATGACCTTTGGGAACTTGGTAGCTTTGCTTCAAAAGAACGTGCAAAGAATGATGGCCTATAGCAGCATTGCTCATGCAGGGTACATCTTGATCGGATTTTCAGCTATTGCAGGACCAGAAAGTGAGTTGGCATTCCAAGGTATAGCACTCCATCTTACAACCTATGTCCTGGCTAAGATCGGAATCTTTGTAGCCTTGGCTTACTTGATGAGAAGAGGGGTTAATCTCAGCCTAGAGGGTATGAGCGGACTTGGAAGAAAAATGCCAGTGATCTCAGGCTCTTTATCGATCTTAGTTCTGAGTTTAATGGGCTTTCCACCCTTGTTAGGATTTTGGAGTAAGTTCATGTACCTTTTCCTTTCTGCATCAGACATTGCTCCATGGTTAGCATTAGCTGGTGTGCTAAACAGCGGGATCTCAGTGGGATATTACGCCCAAGTGATCAGATATCTTTACTTCAAGAGCCCAGCAGAAGAAATTAGAGAAAAGAAGGGAGATCCTGAAGTACTTGTAGCTGTGATAGCTGCCCTACTTACGATACTTCTTGGTCTAGGACCTTTCTCCCTCATTCTTTCTGTAATACAGTAATCTTCTTGAAAGGCTGATCTAGTAAGAAAAGAGTGTTCATAGGTAGTGATTGGTAATTATAAGGGGAAACTGTTCCTTATCTTAGGCAGTTATACGCCAAAGTATGATCAAATGAACGGTTTCTATATTCGGTCATCGTGTTAAGAAGAAGGGGAAGGATCTTTGGCAAGGGTATACGTCAGAGAGATCTTCGCTAAATCTATTGTATCCAAAAGCGGCATTATAGGAGTCGATTACACCATAAATCCCTATGTAGGCTGCTCTCATGGATGTATTTACTGTTATGCAAGACTTTACACGTCCAGGTTCTGGGAAAAATTAGTTGGAAACCATGAATGGGGTTACTTTGTCTTGCCAAAAATTAATGCTGCTCAGCTACTTAGGAAAGAGCTTAAGAAGAAAGAGGGTGGGTTGATACTCTTAAGTAGCGTGACGGACCCTTATCTTCCACAGGAAAGCTCCTATAAACTGACGAGGAAAATACTCAAGGTCCTTGCCGAATATGAGTTTCCGATTTCAATCTTAACAAAGTCTCCACTAGTTATACGAGATCTGGACATCATATTAGGACTAAAAGATGTTGAAGTAGGTTTCTCAATTAGTGGTTTAAATTCAGCTCTGGTGTCTCATTTTGAACCTTATGCTCCGAGCGTTAAATCTAGGCTAGCAGCCTTGAAAAGATTGTCTGAGAAAGGAATAATGACTTATGCTTTTATCTCACCAATACTTCCTGGGTTAACAGATAGCCACTTAGATACCTTATTTAAAGAGATAAAGAAAGCAAATCCGGATAGAGTCATGGTGGATTTGCTGAGAATAAGGCCTCAACTGTGGAAATACATTAAACCAGTTGTAGAAAAAGCTCTTCCTGATTATATAAAGCTCTATAACAAGATAAGGTTTGATCTATCTTACTTTTTCGAGATTAGAGAGATGTTCAACCAAATAGCATCAAAATACGGCTATGAGCTTGAATGGATGTATTAACTCTAGTTAACTTAGATAGGGTTCGAGATGCTGTCTTCTCGAGATATCCCTTAAGGTGACACTTATTCCTCTCCAGTACTTCAGGGGAATGTTTAGAAATGAACTTACTAGCCTCAGAGCATCCTTTAAGTCTTGGAATTTCTCAGGTCTCCTTTTTAGAGCTGCCCTAACGCTCTCTCTTACAAGCCACACCCCTAGTGGGAGAAGACTGTCTCTATGTATTTCTCTTAGCACTAAAACAGTTGCTTGCCGGCCCTCTTCATTAAGTTTTTCCAAGACTGCCAGTCTAGCAGCATAATAACATCCTCCCATAGAAGCATATCCTTTTCTTCCCCAGTGCTCTTCATAGTCGGCTATGAACGCTATGCTCTCCCCGTCGGGATTCCAAGTAGTACCAGGATACCAAGCTTCAATGGATTCATACCTCCAGGGTCCTGGAATCATAATTAATGCCCATTTGTTACCATATGCTTCCAAAAGATAGACTCTATACTCGTCAAGGAAGGGCTTGTCCTTCACATACCTTTCTCTAAGCCACACTCCAAGAATATCATCCACTGCAGTGATGCTCCACCTGGTAGGAACAAGTCTCCTTTGGGTTTTAAGTCCAAATGCACCTACACTAAAGGCTCTCTGTATTCTGCTTACCTCTACACCGTTTCTGTATAGCTCAACTACGGCAGTTTGGGCCTTCAAATCCGTGTCCTCGAAAGCCTTCTCCATCCTCGGATCAGATCGAATTGAGTATATTTTCATGTCTTCAAGGGGAGCTAGGGGGCCCATCGGCTGAATTTCATCGTCTAGCAGGAATATTTTCTTTGGCTTTTTCTTGAACTTAGTTTCAGAGTCAACCGATATCTCAGAGAGAGCCATCTCAAGGGTACCTTCCATCAAACGTCCAGCTTTCTCAGGCCTTCTGACGTCAACGGGGAAGGTTCCTCTCACCAATCCAAGCCTAAACTCTAAGATGGATTCTAAACTCATCCCAAACCAAGCCTCTGGTCTGTCGTACAAGGATGTATCACCAAGCTCCTGAGGGATTAGTGGACCTGCTCTCACATATGGATAACCTACCCTTCCTACGAAAACTGCTGGAGGGGAACTTCCCTCAATATGCTCGGATTCTAGCAGGTTGAGTTTCTCCGAGAACACCTTGGCTTTCATAAGGATTGGGCATGTGGGTCTCCCACAAAGGAGTTTTGAGCCCCTACAGAGAAGACAGAGGTTCTTTCCAGCCCTTAACTTTAGATTTTCGTGAGATATTGGAATTATCTCTCCTATTGCTGGTGATTCTGAGACGTGTTCCAGCCAAGGAAGCCTTGCCTTTACTTTCTTGGTGAATTTCTTCCTCATTATCTGATTATTCGTTCCTTTTAGGTCTATTTAACGATTTACAGAAGAATTTGATGAAAGTTTTCTTCCATGCACTCATGCCATTAGATCTCCCGTAATGGGAATTTTCCTCCCACATCCGGGGCACGTCATTTCGTTTGTCAAATTAGATCTTACAACTCTAGGCCCAAATCTTCTTATCAAGAGCTTGCCACAGTCTGGACAATATGTGTTCTCACCCTCATGTCCTGGCACGTTTCCTATGTAGACAAAGTTAATTCCAGCCTCAATTGCCGTATTCCTAGCATATTCTAATTTCTTTATAGGAGTGGGTGGTTTTGTGTAAAGGTGAGCTGGAAAGTAACGTGTAAAGTGTATCGGGACTTCAGATCCAAGTTCTCTCAGATGCATATCCACAGCCAAAGCTATATCTTCCTTCGAGTCATTTACACCAGGAACCACTAGATAGACTATTTCAACATGAATTCCGAGCATCAAAGCAAGCTTTGCGTTCCTCCAAGGTATCCTCCAGTCGGCGCCTCCAATGATTTTCCTGTATGCTTCTTTCCCACCCTTCACATCTATCTTTAAGCCGTCCATACCAGCAGAATGTAGCATTTTAAGAGCTTCTTCGGTCATGTAGCCGTTAGAAACAAAACAACAGTACATACCTTCTTTTCTGGCAAGTTTGAATAAATCCAAGCTGTATTCGAACAGCAGGGTGGGTTCATTGAAACTCACGCAAATTCCTTTGTCCTTAGCCCTTTTTGCCCTCTCGATCACGAATTCTGGAGGTGTGAACGTTGCTGTCGAGGGATCCGGTAATCTTCTAGAGAGATGCCAGTTTTGACACCAAGGGCAGCGGAAGTTACAGCTCCAAGTCGATATGGTCATTGCGGAGGAACCGGGCCAATAATGGTAGAAGGGTTTGATCTCTATTGGTCTGCTCTCCATGGCGCTTAAGTCTCCATAAACGACTGTGTAAAGCTCCCCATTTATGTTCATTTTAGTCCCGCAAAAGCCCTTTTGGCCAGGTGAAATGCGACATCTTCTCTCACATACTTTGCAAATCACATCTTCGCCAACGGAGTCGTATAACGGAGTTTTTCTTGTCGTTTCTGCTTCGCTCAAACTAATCATGTAGTCATTCGTTGGTTATGATTTTTCTTTTTTAGCAAGTATAGTCATGCTACCATCTATATTTGATCTCGCTACCATTATCCTTAGCCCTGTTCCCTTGATGACAGATGTTATTTCCTTCAGGTTCCAACAATTGACAGGGAATCCCATCCTTCGGAGTAGTATCTCTTTTATCCTTGTCGTCAACCTTCCTCTGTCCCAATCTAACACGGCTAAGTACCCTCCCCGCTTAATTATCCTCTCTGCTTCTTGGAGGGCTAAGACCTTGTCAGAAATCTCGTCAAATGAGTCGTGAAAATAAACCAGATCCGCAAAATCATCGGTGAATGGCAGGTTGAGGGCATCGGCCAAAATAGTCTCAACATTCTCAAACTCATGCGTTTTACTTCTTATTTTCTCTAAGAGAACTGGGTTCTTTTCAATCAAGTACAAAGTCCCTACTGCTAAGTGAATTAGGTCAGAGATAATGCCATATCCTGCCCCTATGTCCACTACCGTTCTTAGAGGAGGTAGATACCTGATAACTCGTAATAACCTGCTATAATGAGCGACTTTTGTCAATCGGAATGAATCAACATAGGAGTAGAGTAAACGATACCCTATCGACAACAATCCCCTTTCTCTACTTTACCTTAGGAATTCCAAAACTTAAGGTATGAGCATTTTTAGTGACTTTGTCTAAAAACTAGAATTACAACTAAGAAGGGACTTGTGTTTTGATGTGTAACTCCTTACCCTAAAGAGAAAGAAGAGGAAGGGTTTAGTAAAGCCTACCCAATGCCAGATTCCCTACCACTCCTCTTCTTCCCACTCATCCCATTCTTCTTCCTCTTCTTCCTCCCATTCCTCCTCTTCGGTTTCTTCCCCTATCTCTGCGACGCTCCTTAGTTCTCCACCTTCAATTAGGACGTAGAGAAGTGCTCCGCACTCAGGGCAGACTACTTCGTCCTCAAACTCTTTCTCGTTTATCTCGAAATCGGCTCCACATACCGGACATGAGACAGTGGGCATGTTTACCTCTAAGGAGCCAATTGGCTGGTACTAGTTATATAAAAAGTAAAAGGTCGGAACTCTCCAACAAGGGGTATTCAATTTTCAGAGAAGAGCAGGAGGAATTAAAATGCTATGATGCTTCTTCTCTATTTTAAGTTTGAAAACAGAGTTTCTTCACCAGCCATCTGTTTCCATAAGAAATTTAGGTGATATATTCCCTGATCCTTTGATGAAAGATTACTATTTTGGGTTACTCAAGAAGCTAGTTTCGTTAAACACGGATGCTGTTAAGAAGTTAAATTATGAAGAAGCTTCCTCTTTAATAGCAAATGAGTTAAAAAGGCTGGGACTTGACACTAAAATTGTCGGAGAAAAAGTGCCAAATGTCGTAGCTAGGCTGGACGTTGGAGCTGAAAAGGATCTAGCAATAGTTAGCCATTACGATGTGGTTCCCGCAGAGGGTCCTTGGATTGTAGATGGAAGAGAGATCGATCCTTTTCAGCCCTTTGAGCTTAACGGAAGGCTCTATGGAAGAGGTTCCGCAGACGATAAGTCGGCTATTGTGGCCTCCATTTGGGCGATGGCAGAACTCAAGGACAAGAGGATGAAGTACAACCCTTTGCTCATCATTACTGGAGACGAGGAGGTAGGTGGAACTGGGATAAGAGAAGTTGTTTCGGCAGGAATCACAGGAGACCTGGTTTTAGTAGCTGATGCGGACATAGAGTACGTCGGCATTGGTGCCAGTGGGGTTGTACATGGTTGGATAGTTGTCGAGGGGAAGGAGGGACATGCTGGATATCCACATAGGGCAACAAACCCTGTTAATGGATTGATTTCTCTTTGTTCTAACCTCATGAGATTTGCGGAGAAAAGAGCCTTGACTTTTTCAGGGTTAGATTCACCTCCGGACTCTCCTATTTCGAAAGTATGGGGGAGATTCACGTTTACGATATTGCAAGCAGGGGGAAAGCATAACGTCATCCCTAAAGAAGCTAAAGCTGGTTTTGACATGAGGATCGTTCCTGGAGAGGACCCATACAAGGCGATCTTGGAATTAAAAAGTGAGTTCGAGGCCATCAGACAGAGACTTGGATTAGATGCAAGACTAGAGATAATAGAACCCATAAACGAGGGTTGGATGACAGATCCACAACATCCCTTTGTCAGGGAAGCTTTAAACATATATGAGAGATTATTTGGCTATAAAAGAGTTTGTGGAGAGCTTGGAGGTAATGATGGATACATATTCTCAAAAAGAGGGAAACCGACCATAACACTTGGAGCTATGAGAAAGGAAAACAACATACACGGACGTAACGAGTTTGTATATCTAAATGATGTTGTTATGCTAAAGGAGTTCATCAAAGGTCTCTTGAAAGGGATTTAAACGAATCCCTTCACAGTCAAGGATTTCACTGTAATTTTGTTGCCTTTTCTCTCAATTCTTATCCTGGCATCTATCAGATCTAAATCCAATTCGTGTGACAGACTATCAAACAATTCCGTAAGAGGACTCTTGCCTAATATCTGTTCTACAGGAGCTTCAATTTCATATTCGAAAATCATTGTGCCTTTTTGATCTGATTTATCCTTCATTTGAGTTAAACTTTTCATGATTGCTCAAGACATAATATGATGAAACGGATCTAAAAGTAAGTTGGTTGATTCATTTTGAAACTTTGCGAAATGATTCAAAAACTAAATGTGAACGAAATCTCTAATAGATATCTAACATAATTCCCTCATAAAGGAGCAGAAATATGATTAAAAAGGGAGGAGATTCATGTTTTGCCCTTAATAAAGGCTTCAATCATCTCTTTAGCGATTGTGTCTGGATATTGTTTTGGTGGGTGCTTGAAGAAGTATGCACTTATTGGAAGCAATGGCCCTGCAAGCCCCCTATCTATGGCTAGCTTTACCAGCCTAATGACATCTATAGCTACACCAGCAGCATTTGGAGAATCCATTACGCTCAATTTCACGTCAATAGTTAGTGGAAAGCCTCCAAACTGTTCGCCCTGAATGTGTATGTAAGCTATCTTTACGTCCCCTAAGTGAGGGACATAGTCACTTGGACCAATTCTTGCCTTTACCTCATAGGGGAACATTGTTGTAACAGCTTCCGTCTTGCTCTTCCTCTTTGTCTTTAGTCTGGCCTCCTCTATCATGTTCAAGAAGTCCATGTTTCCTCCTATGTTCAGTTGGTATGTTGATTTTACCCTAACACCCCTATCTATGAAAAGTTGAGCCAAAGTTCTGTGTAGAATGGTAGCACCTAATTGGCTCTTGAAGTCATCCCCTGCCGCTGGAATTCCTTTTTCCTCAAATCTTTTTCCCCAGGCTGGATCGCTGACGATGAACTCTGGAATTCCGTTGATGAATGCCACATTTGAATCTAAGCAGGCCTTCGCGTAAGCCCTGCTAGCTTCATACGATCCCACTGGGACTAGATTCACTAACACATCAGCCCCAGAGTCCTTTAGTTCTTGAACAACATCTACCTCCTTTTGACTTTCATCCACCTTGAAGCCCTCTCCGTATTGGAAGTTTCTCATGTGAGGGGCCACTCCGTCGAGAACGGGGCCTTTCTTCACTTCTACTCCAAGCTTTGGTACCTCTGCGAATTTTGCAAGGACATTTGGTGGGGAGAATATCGCATCGCTTAAGTCATTCCCTATTTTCCTTACATCAACGTCAAACGCTGAAACGAATTCTATGTCTGAAACGTGATATGGTCCTATTCTTACGTGCATTAGACCTGGTACGACTTCATCATCTGGAGCATCCGCGTAATAGAAAACCCCCTGAACTATAGCTGAAGCAACGTTACCTATACCCGCCAGAGCAACTCTAACTTTAGACATATGCATCCCTCCCTTTGATCTGCAAGTAGCAATTCTCAGTAATTATCTCCAAGATTTAAATAAAAAGGTGGATGGGAGTTAGGTATACTCTACTAGAAACCTGAAAATATCGTTAGGATCCGAAAAGGATCCATAAGCTTTACCATAAACCTTGTTTCCTCTGTACTTTATAATCAGAAAGCCCCCTACCTTAGGGTATAGTACTAATTTCATGTCCCCTTTGCTGGCTTCAACTCTCTCAAGCGACTTCCGTACAATAAATCCTTCCTTAAGAAGCCTTGCAGTTATTTGATCGATGTCAGAACTCATTGTTACCACCATAATTGGTCGCCTATCCCTCCACTCGGTATTTCTAGGAATTACTAAATAGGCTTTAGGTGTCGCTTCAAGTAAGAGGTAAACTCTTTAACATTTCGATGATCAAACCAAGAGGTGCTTATGGTGGAAGAAGTCCCCAAGATAGTTGTAGAACCGCCCGGCCCAAAAGCTAAAAAGTTACTTGAGAGGGATTCTGCCGTGATATCGCCCTCTTATGTCAGATTTTATCCGTTAGTTGTGGATCGAGCCAGGGGCTCAGTGATCGTAGATGTTGATGGAAACAAATACGTCGATCTAAATTCTGGACTAGCAGTTATGAACGTAGGACATAACCATCCTAAGGTGATGGAAGCCGTAAAAAAGCAGTTGGAGAGGTTTGTTCACTATTCGAATACAGACTTTTATTACGATACATCAGTCATGCTAGCTGAGAAACTGGTTCAAATAGTTCCTGGGGAAAAGAGAAAGAAGGTTTACTTTGGTAACAGCGGTACCGAGGCAGTAGAAGCGTCTCTTAAACTCGCCAGGTGGTATACAAAGAGACAGTACATCATTGCATTCATAGGAGGCTTTCATGGTAGAACTTTTGGATCATTAAGTCTCACTTCCAGTAAACCAGTACAAAGAGCTGGCTTTTCTCCATTGCTACCTTGCGTGATACACGTTCCATACCCCAACCCATATAGGAATCCCTTTGGAACAAAGGATCCTGAAGAGGTAAGCCAGCGTTGTCTGGCTTATATCGAGGATTATGTTTTTAACAAGTTTGTCCCACCGGAAGAAGTCGCAGCTATAGTATTTGAACCTATCCAAGGGGAGGGTGGATACGTTGTTCCACCAGACTCGTTCTTCCCAGGGTTAAGAAAGCTGGCTGATCAGCATGGGATACTCCTAATATCCGATGAGGTACAAGCAGGGATGGGAAGAACGGGTAAATGGTGGGCTATAGAGCACTTCGGGATAGTTCCCGATATAATAACTTCGGCTAAGGCACTGGGAGGAGGATTCCCGCTTGGAGCCATGATCTCAACTGAAGAGATCATGTCATGGCCTGGAGGATCCCATGCATCGACGTTTGGAGGCAATCCTGTCTCTTGTGCAGCTTCGCTAGCAACTATTTCCGTCATAGAGGAGGAAGGGTTGTTAGAGCGAGCCTCAAAACTTGGTAATGAGATCATGAAAAGGTTGAAGGAAATGATGGAGAGGCATCCCTTGATAGGCGATGTCAGAGGGAAGGGTCTCATGATAGGCGTAGAATTAGTCAAGAACAGAAGAACAGGTGAACCGGCAAAGAAAGAGGCAAGCGAGGTTATGCTTAGGTCTTGGAAGAGCGGTGTGGCGATGATTACAGCAGGAGTTAGCTCGCTTAGAATTGCTCCACCCCTTAATATTCCTGAAGAATACGTCTGGAAGGCGTTAGACATAATAGAAGAGAAAATCGGCCAAGTGGAGAGAGAAAAGGGAATATCTAACTGAAGACCTCAGAAGAACTCTCTAAAATCCGAATATCCTCGCATAGGGCAAACAATCGCTTAAATAATTCCTCTTAAAAAAACTTTACTCGATTAATGACCTTATAGCTGAAATTTCAAGTTCTCTCATTTCCCTCGAATCTGATGCGGTAGCATATAGGTCAAGCCTATCTTGATTTATCCTCAAGAATTCTGGCCCCCACTTAAATTCATTAAGGACTTTCTCAGCTTCTTCTGAAAACCCTAAGATGTACAAGGCTGCAGCTATTGCTTCTGCCGTTGATAGTCTAAACGGTTTCCCGTAATTTATTGGATTCGCTGCTATAAGAAATGGAAGAAGTCTCTGTACTCCTCTTGGCCACCTAACCTCGGCAATTCTTCTCCACGATGCATCAACTGCGAGAAGTCCTCTTTTCTCAACGATCGGCCTATCTCTTTGTGAGATCAACATCTTAGCTTTTGGGTTAAGAACTAATGGCGATCTAGGCCTATCTTTTTTGGCATCCTTAGCTATCCTCCTCCTGAGTAACCTAGCGCCCGTGGCCTTTTTCGGATCATCATGAGGAAGTCTCAGCACGTAAATATCGATCATCTAAAGGACCTCTTAAGAGGCATTCTACAAGCAGAGAATGGATCGGTAGCTTTTAGTTTTTAGTTGTTGAGAAATATAGCAAAATCGAATTCAAAAAATAAGGTGGGGCCGGAGGGATTTGAACCCTCGATCTACGGGTTTCTCCCAATACTCTGGACATCCTCCTCGATGCTCCAGAGATAATCTCTGGAGCCCGCCGCCCTTCCTTTCTAGGGGATCCTCATATCATTGGAGGAGTCCCTGGCTAGGCCACGGCCCCCCACCTAGCCAGTTCTTACTATGCATCGTTAGCTTTTATAATCCTTGCCCTCAACCCTTTGAAGTAGACTCTACTGGGAAGTTATGGTATATGGAGTCCTCAAGAGCCAGGAGTTTAGATTGTCCTAAACT
>Ga0180300_10000800_pt1 | contig 14239 bp, 12 predicted proteins | sample GuaBasSediGuay15_FD_121798 | JGI IMG/M metagenome (GOLD analysis project Ga0180300, IMG submission 121798) | Subseafloor sediment microbial communities from Guaymas Basin, Gulf of California, Mexico - Guay15, Core 4569-2, 21-24 cm | ecosystem: Environmental > Aquatic > Marine > Hydrothermal... | reverse complement strand
CCCCTCAATCCAATGGAGTGTCAACAGCCGAAAATGACCGACCAAGAACTGCAGACCCGAGCTATCAATGCAATCCGGTTTCTCTCAGCAGATGCTGTGCAGACTGCCAACTCGGGCCACCCGGGCATGTGTATGGGTGCCGCCCCCCTCATATACACAATCTGGATGCGTCACATGAGGTTCAACCCACGAGATCCGAGCTGGCCTGACAGAGACAGGTTCGTCCTGTCAGGTGGGCATGGCTCAATGCTGATCTACTCCATGCTGTATCTCACGGGGTACGACCTCACACTTGAGCAGATCAAGAGGTTCAGGCAGTGGAACAGCGGTACTCCGGGACATCCAGAGTATGGGGTGACGCCGGGAGTCGAGGTCACCACAGGTCCACTTGGACAGGGTGTCGGAAACGCCGTGGGGCTGGCCATTGCCGAGCGGCATCTCGCGGCCACATTCAATAGGCCAGGACATGAGGTCGTGGACCACTACACCTTCGTGATAGCAAGTGACGGCGACCTCATGGAGGGCATCTCCTACGAGGCCTCATCGCTGGCGGGCCACCTTGGGCTGGGAAAGCTCATCGTGCTGTATGATGACAACAGGATCTCCATCGATGGGGAGACCAGCCTGACGTTCACAGAGGATGTCTTGGCGCGGTTTGAGGCGCAGAACTGGCACGTACAGCGCGTGCAGGACGGTAACGATGTCGAGGCCATCGACAGAGCGATCGCCCGTGGAAAGGAGGACCCACGACCCTCACTGATTGCCTGCAGGACCCACATCGGTTATGGATTCCCCACGATACAGGACTCTGCCGCCTCGCACGGCGCTCCACCAGGTGAGGAGGAGCTCCGTGGCGCCAAGGAGCGACTGGGCTGGCCCACTGAGCCGAAGTTCTACGTTCCCGAGGAGGCGCTACAGCACTTCAGGCAGGCCATCGAACGCGGTGAGCGGGTGGAGAACGAGTGGAGAGAGAGATTCGAGTCATACCGGCAGGAGTTCCCAGACCTGGCAAGGGAGTTTGAGAGACGAATGCAGCGGCGTCTCCCTGAGGGATGGGATGAGAGGATACCCTCGTTCGCCCCAGACCCAAAGGGGATGGCCACACGTGTGGCGTCCGGAGAGGTCCTGAATGCCATTGCGGGTCTGATGCCGGAGCTCTTCGGTGGCTCAGCCGACCTCACCCCGTCAAACAAGACATGGATAGAGGGCAGTTCGTCGTTCCAGAGGGACTCCCCTGAGGGGAGAAACGTGCACTACGGGGTCAGAGAACACGCAATGGGCGCGATCACGAACGGACTGGCTGTGCACGGTGGACTGCGCCCGTTCGCGGGGACCTTCTTCATCTTCTCAGACTACATGCGCCCTGCAATCCGCCTGTCAGCCATGTCCCACTACCCAAGCATCTGGTGGTTCACCCACGACAGCATAGGACTGGGAGAGGACGGCCCCACTCATCAGCCCATCGAACATCTTGCGTCACTGAGAGCCATTCCTAACCTGTGCGTGATTCGTCCCGCAGATGCGAATGAGGTGGCAGAGGCCTGGCGCGTGGCTCTACAGAGAGTTGACCGTCCAACTGCATTGATCTTCACAAGGCAGCGTGTGCCGGTCATTGACAGGAGCAGGTACGCGTCCGCCGCCGGCCTCAGTCGGGGCGCATACGTCCTTGCCGACCTGCCCGACGGGGCGGGAGATCCCCAGATCGTTCTGATGGCCTCGGGCTCTGAGGTACACCTGATTCTCGAGGCCGGGGAGAGGCTGGCAGAGGAGGGCACCCGCGTGAGAGTTGTGTCATTCCCCAGCTGGGACTTGTTCGAAGAACAGCCGGCCGAGTACAGGAACAGTGTGTTGCCACCCTCGGTGAGGGCGCGTCTGGCTGTCGAGGCTGGCGTGTCACAGGGTTGGAGACGCTGGGTGGGACCAGATGGCCAGACGATCTCGATAGAGGAATTCGGCAAGAGTGCACCCTACAAGGTGCTCTTTGAGAAGTTCGGCTTCACCGTGGAGAATGTGGTAGACGCTGCACGTGGGATGCTATGAGATGAGGGGCGAGGCATCGACAAGGACTGCCTCAGATGCCCCTCAGCTGATAGCGGGCAATCTTCTCAACATCGAGCCCGAGCATCTCAAGTCTCGTCGCCTCGTCAATGGGCTCCCCTGTGTTGGGGTCTACGGCCACACAGGCGCCACCCACCATGCGCGTCTTCAACTCGCCTCGTGCAATGGAGTTGCCTCGCAGATGAGGCGCATCCAGTACACCCAGTTCGACCGCACGGACATACGTCCGCGGGTCAGTGAGCGGGTCTGGGACGTCCGGGTCTGCAAGCGAGGCGATCGCCTTGACCAACAGCCTCGCCTCGCTCACCAGCTCGTCCTTTCGGCGAAGTATCTCCCGGTCTTGCAGTGGGTCTGGCAGCCCGTGCAGACAGTCATGTATCACTCGGCGGGCCAGCTTGCAGCTCTCGATGACCTCATCGGCTGTGGCGGCATGGTCGGCCTCGCAGTATCCCACAACATGGACTATGTGCGGCTGAAGCATCATTCCGGTGTACACAGAGGCTGCCAGCTGTCCCTTGCCCATGTCAAGGTCGGGTGGGTACGAGAATAGTCCAGGTCGGACCTGCCGGAGTGACGTGAACGTTGCGTCATGAAGGGACTCTACAAGCTCGATCTTCGCCAGCATCTTGGCAAGGTCGTTCCGAGGCGAGGTGCCGAGCGGTGTATTGAGCATGTATTGGGCCACGTAGACACGTACACCCGCAGCCTTGGCATTATATGCAGACAGGTACGCCATGGCGACCGCGATCGTGTCGTGGGCGCTTCGCAGACTCCAGTGATGAGGCTCATTCAGCTCGACTGGGATGCCTCGTTCCGCATGCCATCTGTGATTGGCATGGTTCTCTCGAATCGCCTCTTCAAGGGGTCGCTTGCTGCGGCCGTCCAGCTCGCTGTACCACACGAGCGGAGTCGCACACCAGGCATTGTTGATAGTCTCGTGGAGCATCTCGGCCCACTTCAACAGGTCCCGAGTTCCACTGTAACAGCGTAGCAGTGGATAGTTGCCCCGCCGAGATGCCTCGTATATGCGGCGGAGGTCGTCGGGATCACGCAGCGGCACGCCTCCATCGCCGACAAGGTATTCGCGCATCTCCTCAGGACGGAAGAACGACTCCTGGGCATTCTGGTCGGGACCTAGAGAGATCACATCCAGTACACGGGCCTCTGCAATCTTTGCAACACCCTCAATGGTCTCCTCGAGTGATGGTAGACCGAAATGATGACGCAGCACTGGCACTGGAGCCTTGACGGATACGCGCGAGACGAGGTCCTGAGGATACTGCTCGGTCGGGCTCATCCGTGTGCGGCCACGTAGAAAGGACAGCGTGTCATCCGCGGTGGAAAAGCCTGTGAAGACCTCCTCGAAGATTCCAAACCTCTCGGCCACAGGTTTGACAGGTGCAGTGCATCCGAGGACCCACCGCTTGTGAGCCAGACCCTCGCGCTCAATGGTCCGCTTCAGTTCTTCGAACAGCCCCTCTGCACTCTCTGCGGTGAGCCGGTAGCTCACACCAATCATGTCAGGGTCATGTTCCTTGACCTTCTCAATCAGCGCCTCAATCGGCGTGGCAGGGCCAAGGAATATCGTCTCGTGACCCTCAGCCTCCGCTTGGGAGAGAAATGACAAGACTCCCGCCACATGGACGTCATTTCCAATCGCAGCAGCCAGTATCTTCATACCTCGTCCACCTCCAGTCCGTATATGCTCCACATCTCCTCCAGCAGTGTCATCTCCACAGCCCGCACTCCGGTGTTCACATAGTCAATCACCTCGGCCGGGGAGAGCCCACGAAGACCCAACCTGGTCAGGTTGCGCCCCTCCTTCCAGAATGAGCGTTCGTAGAGTTGGCAGGCCATATTGACAACAGCGTCGATTGCTGGGGTGTCAATGCCCACAAGTCTTCCAAGATGAGATATGGGGACCAGTCCGGTGGGGATGTCCTCGAGCACATACCGGTGTTGAAGAGTTGTTGGGGACCCGACTCCGCGATACGCCTCCACACGACGAATTGCATCGTAGAGATTGTCGCCAACAGCACCATAGGACTGCTCCAGCCACTCAAGTAGTGTCATCGGAAAGAGGGACAGTGCACGTGCCACCTGCACCCGTTCAGCATCCATTCGCTCAATTAACCTTGCAACGGTGGGGGAGATCGCCTCATGGTAGTGGTTGTACCCACCATGTCGGGACTCCAGTAGTCCTGCACTCAGTATTGTGGGCGCCGGATGAAGCATTGCACCGATGTTGTCCAGGCCAGTCTCAAGGACATTGCCAGCCAACTCAAAGGGCAGAGGAAGCCTCCGTAGACGTCGGATGAATCGCCTGTTTGCGACTGCAGGAAATGCGCTCACTCTCACAAAGTTCTTGATCTCAGAGATGTGAACGGACACGTCACCCGTCATTCTTGACACGAATACGTAGGTCTGTGCCTCACCCAGCAAGATCTCACTCGTGCACGACATGGTGGACAGGACCTGGGAGAACTCAAGAGCCCCACCAGTCCGACCGGGCATCAGTAGAACGACCTGTCCGGTCTCCAGATGAGGCGCCATCTGCTCAGCAATCCAGCCATGGGCATTTGCGGGAACTGTCACCAGTAGGATGTCACGGCCAGAGATGGCAGAGGCCATGTCATCCGTCACCAAGTGCAAGGGGGCAAACCCCTCAACGACTCCTGTGACATGTATTCCGCCGCATCTCCGTATGGCATCTACGTTTGATAGGGTGCGATTGTAGAGTGTCACCTCATAGCCATGCAGTGAGAGATAGGCGGCGAGTCCACGTCCGCCATGTCCAGCACCCACTACGGTGACACGCACGGAGCCCGGTCCTATATCCTTACGTGGTGTCCATGGCAAGGGTACATACCTCCCGTGTTGCAAGGCCTACCTTGGGCCCTCGCCAGCCGCTCTGGCGTACGATGCACACCCGAAGTCGAGCCAGCTTCCATGCGGGGGTCCAAGTCCCCACTCTCTGAGTGAGGTGCCGAGTATAGCAAGTACCGAGTCTAGTTCGTCTGAAGCAATTATTAGGTTTTCGGGACTTCGACAGGTGTCGAAAAATGATATGTGATAATATATGAGAGGAGGCGCCACGGACCGTCTCCCTGCAGAGATCGCTCAACTGGCACAGCACGACATCCTTGACAGGTCCTTGTCGAGAGCAAGAGCCGCCAGTTTGAGTCCCTCCACCATTGTGAGATACGGGAACAGCATCTCCCGAAACTCGTCAACGGTCAGTCCATGCAGGTGCCCCATGCGTATTGCAATGGAAACACTCTGAATGATCTCTCCAGCCTCTGCGGCAAGAACGTGAGCCCCAAGTATCGTGCGCCGTTCGGCATCGACTATGATTCTGATCAGGCCACGTGTGTCCCCAGACGTGATTGCGCGGGGAACGTGTCTCAGCGGGAGTTCGGCCACCTGGACCTCCAGCCCTTGCCTTCGGGCCTCATCCTCCGTCAGAGCAACTGAGGCCACTTGGGGGTCTGTGAAGACGACCTGGGGGACTGTCGAGAGGTCAAGCTCATGCGTGGTCCTCAACACGGCGTTCTCAGCGGCCACTCTTCCAGACGCGGCAGCCACATACACAGACTTCGGTAGTGTGGTGACATCACCAGCCGCCAAGATGTGCTGGCTGGACGTTCGCATGTCGGGACCCACGATGATGTGACCCGCCGCATCCAGATTGACACCGACATCCGCGAGGCCAAGACCCTCGGTGTTCGGCACGCGCCCCAGTGCCATCGTGACACGCTGTGCCCGGAATTCCTGTTCCACTCCCTCAGAGTCGTGAACTGTCACAACAACATCATTCTGGTCTTGGCGAAGGGAGACGGGATTGACACCAGTCACTATGTCGATGCCCTCCGCACGAAGTGCCTCGGTGAGAGCCATGCTGATACTGGGCTCATGGTCGGGGAGTATTCTCCCGCTGCGCTGCAGTACTGTGACACGGGTGCCGAGTCGAGAGAGCGCCTGCCCCAGCTCAAGCGCGACGGACCGACCCCCAAGAATGATGAGAGAGGAGGGCTGCTCTCGGAGGGCCATCAGAGAAGTACTGGTTAGGACCTCCACCCGGTCTACACCAGGAATGTTCACAATACGCGGGCGGGACCCCGTGGCCACAATTGTGTGTGGAGCGCTCAATGAGATTCCGGGGCCGTCAACGACGACAGTTGTGTCAGAGACAAACTTGGCCCGACCACGCACAAGGTGAACTCGGTCGCCATACGAGGCCAGAACCGCGAGATACTTCTCAGCACGCAGAGCCTGAACTATCTCATCTTTCTGCCGTATCAATGCAGACCAGTCCACGGTGACATCGCTCGCTGTGATACCATTGAAACGACCGCTGCGGGCAAGATGGGCCACCTGAGCGGCCCGCACCAATACCTTGGAGGGTATGCATCCAACATTCACACACGTGCCGCCGACAACGCCTTGCTCGACTATGGCCACACGCCGACCTAGTTCGGCCGCCCGAATTGCTGCAGCGGTCCCGGCCGCTCCAGTCCCTATCACGAGGAGATCGAATGCACTTGCAGTTTCAGGGGAGTACCGGTCATCCATAGTCTGTCTGAACGCCGACGAGTCCTCAGTCTCTGCTGAATACCCGGCTCCACGAATCGCGTCAATGAGTCGGTCGGCACTCACATCAGACCGGACAATCACCCTTGCACGCGCATCTCTCCAGTCTCGCAGGATGACTCGCATGACTCCATCTACAGAGAGGAGTGCACTTCGAACGTGCCGCGCACACGCATCGCAGGTCATTCCGGAGATCCTCAGACGTATCTCGCGTTCGTCGTTCAACTTCTCATCATACCTTTCTTAACGATTGTTTAGAGAACATATAATGTCTCCGCCTGACACATGAGAGGCGATTACGACAAGGATAAATATGCCACATAGTCTCCGCCGTTATGCAGGTACAGACATAACGGTAAGGGAGAATCCGCATGCGGAGAGAGAAGAGAGTACTCGTTGCGATAGTAATCGCGTCGACCCTGCTCGTGTCGATACTTGGATACATGTATCTGACCGAGATTGGTCAACGGGAGACGGTCTATGTGGGAACGACAACGAGTCTGTATGACACGGGCCTGTTGGACGTGCTCAAGGAGGAATACGAGGCGGATCATCCAGGCACCAACATCGCATTCATCTCGGCTGGCACAGGTATTGCCTTGGAGCACGGAAAGAACGGCGATGTCGATGTGCTCCTTGTGCATTCTCCCGCACTGGAGTACCAGTTCATGGAGGAGGGGTTTGGTGTCAATCGAAAGATCTTCGCCTACAACTTCTTTGTGATTGTCGGCCCTCCTGAGGACCCGGCAGGAATCAATGGTACGGGCCCAACGGAGGCATTGCAGACCCTCTTGGAATACGGAAGGTCGACTGGTGGTCCCATCTGGGTGAGCAGGGATGACCGGAGCGGGACTAATCAGAAGGAGATAGCGCTCTGGGGCGAGGCGGGGTTTGACTACGACACAATAAAGCAGGAGGGATGGTTCCTCTCATCCGGTAGCGGCATGGGCGCAACGCTCCAAGTTGCAGACGAACGTGGGTTGTACACCCTGTCGGACATCGGCACGTACCTGAAGTATCGTGCTGACGGGCTCATTGGTCTTGAGAGGCTCGTAGAGAACGATGAGACTCTGATCAATGTATACAGCGCGATTGCGGTCAACAACACCAGGGTGTCACACGTGAACTTTCAGGGGGCCATGCAGTTCATTCAGTTTATGGTGAGTCAGAGAGTACAGGAGATCATTGCCGAGTACGGGGCAGACACCCTTGGCAGGCCCCTGTTCAATCCAGCGGTCGATGTCCTGAGGACGGGGCAGCCCGCGGACGTGGCGGGTTGGATAAGGTCGTATGCGTACTTCGACGTTGGCGGGACCCTCTATGAGTGTCCCCCGCAGTGGCGCATTGGCGAATACGGACTCTATTCGTGAGGGTGTGCTTGATGACCGTGGAAGAGGAGATAGTGGCCATCACGTTGAGGTCTCTTGCAGTCTCAGGAATGGCGTCGCTCTTGGCTGCAGGGATCGGTCTGCCCATTGGAGTCCTGCTTGGCCTCAGACACTTTCGTGGACGGGACACACTGACGAGTCTCTTCAGAGGGCTGATGAGCCTGCCAACAGTCGCTCTTGGTCTGATACTGTATCTCATATTCTCACGGGCAGGCCCACTCGGGTTCCTCCGCCTGTTGTACACACCCGCCGCACTGGTGATAGGACAGGCCATCTTGGTGCTACCAATCATGGTGAGTATCACCACAGAAACCGTCGAGAACGTCAACCCATCCATCCGTGACCTTGCACTGACGCTCGGGGCGGATGAGAGAGGAGCCGCGGTGTCGGTCATGAGGGAGTCGCTGGGAGGGATTGTACTGGCCCTGTCAGCCAGCTTCAGCCGTGCGATCTCCGAGCTTGGTGTGGCACTCATGATAGGGGGGAACCTCCAGGGACTGACTCGCGTGCTGACAACGTCGATTGCACTGGAAACGACCCGAGGGGAGATCATGCTGGGGCTGGCTCTCACAGCAATCCTGCTCTCACTGATGATAGTGTTCAACATCCTCCTCAATGTGGCGGAGCGGCGCGTGAGGTGGTGGCTATGGGAATAGTCCGTCTAGAGGAGGCCAGTGTGGAGTTCGGCGATGTCCGCGCTGTCGACTCGGTCACTCTGGAGGTTGACTCCAGAGAGTGCCTGGCCATAATAGGGCCCAATGGTGCAGGAAAGACGACCCTTCTCAGAGTCATTGCGGGCCTTCAATGGCCAGACCGAGGCAGAGTGTACGTCCGTGGCGAGCTGATAGATCAGGCGGGCCTGCCAACACTACGGAGTAAGACCACAATGGTCTTCCAGAAACCAGTGCTCTTTGGCACGACCGTGTTCAAGAACGTGGCGTATCCGCTCCGGCAGAGGGGCATTGAGGAGAGGATTGTTCGTCGGCGAGTGGCGGAGATCCTTGCGCTTCTCGGCCTTCAGGAGTTGCAGGACAGATACGCGCGCAATCTCTCAGGAGGAGAGCAAAAACGGGTGGCAATAGGGATGGCACTCGCTACGGACCCAGAGGTGCTCATCCTAGACGAGCCGACAGCATACCTTGACGCACACGGAACCATGGTAGTTGAAGAGCTCCTCAGACGCCTTCAGAGGGACCAGTCTGTTGCCGTTGTGATTGCAACACATGACATACTTCAGGTCAGCAGGCTCGCAGACCGCATAGCAATCATGGAACACGGCAGGCTGGAGGACACTGGAAGGTCACTTGAGGTTCTCAGGGTGGGGCTGGAGGAGATCGTCATGAGAGAGGGACCCTGTAACGTGTTCAACGGGACCGTAGTCGATGGCAGAGATCACGGTGGTCTTCGTCTCGCAGAGGTGAGGCTGACCGACGACCTCACAATTGAGGCCATAACGAACAGGACGGGAGAGGTGACAATAAGGATACCACCAGAGGACTTGATCGTGTCAACCCAACCAGTATTGTCGAGTGCGAGGAACCGTCTGCAGGGCTCCATTGAGGACATAGTAGTGGAGGACGATACTCTGGTCAGACTGACTGTGGACGTAGGAGTCCCATTGACGGCGGTCATCACAAGGGACTCGCGGGACAGACTGAGAATCGAGAGAGGCGACCGGGTGTATGTCACGTTCAAGGCCTCGTCTGTGAGGGTGTACTGACATGCCGAGATGCACGGCCAATCATAACAGTTATCTTCAGGGTGGAGAGGCAAACGGTAATGAACTCCTCAACCAGTGAGACTGGCTCACGAGATGCAGCGGAGCAGCACCAGCTGATCGACAGATTTGGAAGGCCTGTGAACTACTTGAGAATATCTGTGACTCAGAGGTGTGACCACCGCTGTTTCTTCTGTCACAGAGAGGGGGAACGGCATCCCGAGGAGGAGATGACAGCTGACGAGATAGAACGGCTCGTGCGGGTGGCTGTTCAACAGGGTATCAGAAGAGTCAAGCTGACTGGGGGAGAGGCACTCCTGAGAGAGGACATAGTCGACATAGTCTCCCGCATCTCGCCAGTCCTGGACGACCTCTCGCTCACAACAAATGGGTCGCGATTAGCGGCCCTGGCAGGCGACCTGTCAGAAGCAGGCCTTGACCGCATCAATGTCAGTCTCCATACGCTGGACAGAAGAACGCATGTCAATATCACAGGCACCGACGATCTTGAGCAGGTCAAACGCGGAATAGAGGCGGCCGTGAGAGCAGGTCTGTCCCCTGTCAAGATCAATATGACCATCCTGAGAGGATACAACGACACAGAGATTCCGCAGATGATGAGATATGCCATGTCCGTGGGAGCAATCCTCCAGCTGATAGAACTTCAACCGATGCCGGATGACCCCGCATGGATGACAGACCTGTGGTACGGACTGTCAGACCTCGAGCAAGCGATTCAACAGAGAGCACTACGAGTCACAAGACGCAGCCTTCACAACAGGATGCAGTATGAGGTGCCACTGGATGGGGGAACTGTCAGGGTGGAGTTCGTGCGGCCTCTGCACAACAGTGAGTTCTGCAGCGCCTGCACAAGACTCCGGGTCACATCAGATGGCCGACTGAAGCCCTGTCTTCTGAGGAGCGACAATCTTGTGAACGTGAGGGCCTGTCTCGCCAGCCATATTGACTGGGAGGTGGATGTGATACGGGCTTTGGAGGAGGCAGTCGCCCGAAGAGAGCCGTTCTATCAGACGTGAGGTGATCGCTGTGATCGAGATGAGTGGAGAGAGTCTGAAGATTGAGGAGATAGTTCGTAGAACAATGCGCCCCGAGATGGGGTGCGCAGTCATCTTTCTCGGCGTCGTGCGGAACCAGACGGAGGGGCGGCGTGTACAGCGGCTGAAGTTCGAGGTCGATGAGGAAACGGCAGTTGCTGAGCTGAAGAGCATACGTGATGAGGCCATTGAGAGGTTCGGTGTGGAGGACATCTCGATAGTCCACAGAACTGGCTCGTTGGACGTGGGCGAGAGTATTGTGATGATTGTCGCAGGTGCTGCACACCGTGAGCCTGCCTTCAAGGCGTGCAGATTTGTTATTGAGGAGTTGAAGCGTCGAGCGCCAATCTGGAAGAAAGAGGTCACAGACACGGGTGCCTATTGGGTAGGTGGTGAAGACCATGACCGAGAATGACCCGGTGCGGATGGTGGATGTGACTGAAAAGCAGGAGGTGCTGCGGGTAGCCGAGGCCAAGGGGTGCATCGTGCTTCAATCGAGCACTGTACAGGCCATCAGGACGGGACAGACAAAGAAGGGCGATGTGCTGACGATTGCGGAGATTGCGGGGATTCAGGCGGCCAAGAGGACAGCAGAGATAATTCCCCTCTGTCACCAGATTCCACTGACATCCGTTCAGTTGGCCTTTGAATTCGGCGAGGACCATGTCGAGGCGACCTGCACTGTCCGCGCAAGGTACGCCACGGGCGTGGAGATGGAGGCGCTCCTTGGTGTCACAGTGGCCCTGCTGAATATCTGGGACATGGTGAAGTACCTGGAGAAGGACGAGAGAGGGCAGTATCCGAATGCACGACTTGAGGACATCAGGGTCATCCGGAAGGAGAAGATCACGAATGAATGAGGAACATCGACGAGACCAGAGGATACAGACTGGCTTTGCAGTATTGACCATCAGTGATAGCCGCACCATTGACACGGACAGGTCGGGCCGTCTGGCAAGAGACCTCATAGAGGCAGATGAACACAAGGTCCTTGCATACGAGATAATTCCGAACGATGCGGACAAGATACTGGCCTCCGTGAAGCGGTACGTGCGGGAGCCGCAGATACGTGTGATATTGACCACCGGAGGAACTGGTGTCGGACGACGCGACCTGACCCCACAGACATTGGAGGCGCTGTTCAGTCGCTCCTTGCCAGGATTCGGGGAGCTCTTCCGCAGACTCAGCTACGAGGAGATTGGACTTGCGGGCATCTACAGCAGAGCCACGGCGGGTATCATAGATGACACCGTCGTGTATTGTCTTCCAGGTTCAACAGGAGCTGTCGAACTCGCCCTGCGTAGGATCATCCTGCCAGGCCTAGGTCATCTGCTCTGGGAGGTGGACAGACGGTGACGGGGATGAGCCCATTCAGGCTTCTTGTGACTCATGAAGAGGCTGAGAGGCTACTCATGTCACATGTCAGGCAAGTGGAGAGGACTGAGGATGTGGGTCTGTCCGATGCAGTGGGCAGAGTTCTCGCACAGGATGTGGTTGCGGGGGAGGATGTCCCCCCATTCGACAGGGCTGCCATGGATGGTTATGCTGTAGTTGCACAGGACACCTATGGTGCCAGCACTGACAGCGAAGTCATACTCAGGGTGATCGGGGCGGTCCATGCAGGTGCGCCTGCCGACCTTGAGGTCAGACAGGGACACTGTGTTCAGATTGCCACTGGCGCGCCGCTGCCAAGAGGGGCTGATGCTGTCGTCATGGTGGAGTACACCGAGCGGCGAGATGAGGGTGTGGCAATAACAAGACCCGTGTATCCTGGTGCGAACATCTCAAGAGCGGGAGAAGACATCCATGCGGGAGAGGTTGTGCTCACAGAGGGGAGCTATCTGAGCCCGGCACGCGTCGGAGTGCTGGCAGCCCTTGGACTGACCAGCGTCAGAGTAGTGGCACGACCGCAGGTGGTCGTGATTCCAACGGGACATGAGATCGTCAGTCCGGGGGAGAGGCTCGAGGCGGGCCAGATATACGATGTCAACTCATTCACCCTAGAGGCTATTCTGAGGCAGAACGGGGCTGCCGTGAGACGGCACCCGATAGTCGAGGATGACTATGATGCGCTTCGCAAGGCCATCCAAGAGGCCGTTGATGCGGACCTTGTGGTGTTGACCGGCGGCTCATCAGTGGGAGAGAGAGACCTGATGGTCGAGGTGCTGGAGGACCTCGGACGCGTGCTGTTTCATGGTGTCCAGATAAAGCCGGGAAAGCCCACACTGCTCGCAGTCGTGAACGACACACCCGTGCTGGGAATGCCGGGGTATCCAACGTCATGCCTGAGTAATGCGTACATCTTCCTCGTCCCTGCAATACGTAAGATGGGGAGGCTGCCGCCGAGGACACCTCGCGTGGTCACAGCCCGTATGGCCAAGAGGTACGTGTCAGGATCAGGCCGCAAGCAGTTCCTGACCGTGCGTGTTGAAGACGGCCTTGCACACATTGTGTATCGCCACTCTGGCGCGATAACCAGCATGTCCAGAGCGGATGGATACATCCTGCTGCCGGTCAACCTCGATGTCCTTGAAGAGGGTGACCAAGTGCAGGTGACACTGTTTGAGTGATACGGAATAGATTAAGAGAGACTTTGCAGTGTCAGCAGAGGAGGCCATGACTTCGAGAGATACGAGACTCGAGAGATACTCGCGAATGCTCGCGCTCCAAGACTTTACAGAGGATGATCTGGACCAGATACGCGGTGCACTTGTCACTGTCGTTGGAGCAGGGGGCCTCGGAAGTCCTGTGCTACGGCTTCTCACAGCCATAGGATTTGGCACTGTGAGGATAATAGACCACGACATAGTCGACCTATCGAATCTTCAGAGACAGACGATATACACGACTGACGACATCGGACGACCCAAGGTTGAGGTGGCCGTAGAGCGACTTGAGCGTTTCAACCCGGACGTGCAGTTCGAGCCTATTCTCGACTCGATAACAACGGGCAATGCGGGGGAGCTCCTGAAGGGCAGCGATGTCATTCTTGATGGCTTGGACACTATTCACGCACGACGAGCAGTCAATCTTGCCAGCCAGAGGCTCGGCATTCCCTACGTCTACGGGGGGGCAATCGAGTACTATGGCAACATCTCGACATTCATTCCACGAGTGACAGGATGCCTGCACTGCCTCCTCGGAGATGCACAGGATGACCCAGCACGCACATGTGCAACGGTGGGCGTGATTCCGACGGTGCTTGAGGTCGTGGGGGCAATCGAGGTACAGGAGGCAATGCTCATTACCACAGGACAGGAACCCAATCTCGCCGGCAGACTGATGCACGTTGACGTGAGGACGCTCTCCTTTGAGTCGTTCGAGATTCACCGCATGGCCGAGTGTCCGGTGTGCAGCGCACCTGAGGAGGTAGTCCCAGAGATGACCAGAGAGATCACCGTCACTATGCTGTGTACGAACAGTTTCAACAT
>Ga0180300_10000799_pt1:5000-14248 | contig 14248 bp, 13 predicted proteins | sample GuaBasSediGuay15_FD_121798 | JGI IMG/M metagenome (GOLD analysis project Ga0180300, IMG submission 121798) | Subseafloor sediment microbial communities from Guaymas Basin, Gulf of California, Mexico - Guay15, Core 4569-2, 21-24 cm | ecosystem: Environmental > Aquatic > Marine >... | reverse complement strand
CTTAAATGGATATCTTAATTTTAAAATAAAAAATTTTACTCCTTCAAGTTTCTTCCAGAACCTCAAAATCTCATTAAAACTCTTAACTTTAAAAGGTAAAAATATATTTTTAAGTAAATTCTTAAAAGCATCTTTTCTGGAAATTTTTTCAAGTTTTATACTTTTTGCTCTTTTGAGAAAAATTACATTTGATATATTCAAACTTTTAAAAAAATTCGGCTCTATTTCACTGTAAAAAAGTGGTGGAAGAATTTAATTCCATTTTACAATATTCAACTAATCAGAATACCTTATATCACAAAACTTAAGTATTATTGATTTTCTTGTTCCTGATTTTCCTATAAAAAGAAATGGTTTTCTTTTATATACAATAGCACCAGAATGAAGAAGAAAATATCCTTTTTTAAAACCTTCCCTTGCAATTTTTTTCCTTAAAAAGTTTTCAAACTTAATAAGACAAATATCCTTCCTTTTTTTCATCCCTCATTTATTAAATTTTAAAAATCTCTAAACTTACTCTTTTGGCAAAACAGAAATAGCAATAGCAAAAAGTAAAAGAATTACACTAATTCCAGCCCATACTCTTGATGGAACAATAATTGGAGTAAGTGTTAATCTTGAAATTCCACCGATAACTGCTGAAATCATTGCAACCCAGATTCCTGCAAGTGCAAGTTTCCTCATACATCACCTCCTTTATTTTAAACCTTCTCTTATGTAATAAAAAGGGTCTGTAAGTAAATTCTTTATTTTTCCTTTATTCTCTCCCTCTATTATCTTAATCCATGGTCTTGTTGGCTGTCCTTTATTCACTTTAAAAACAATTGCTACTTCATCTGTATTGAGTTTAACCTTTGAACCTATTGGATAAAATGAAAATGTGTCAATAAATGTCTTTAAAATCTCATAGTCAAACCAACCATCTCCTTCAAGTTTAATCAATCTCTGCACAGCAACACTTGGTATAAGAGCATCCCTGTAGGGTCTTGAATGTGAAAGTGCTTCAAATATATCAACTATTCCAAAAAGTCTTACATAGAAAGGGATATCCTTTCCTTTAAGTCCATCTGGATATCCTTTTCCATTAAATCTTTCATGATGATTCCTAACAATTGGAAGAATAAACTTCTTTGTTGCCTCTCCCAATCCCTCCATATTCTTCACAAGTTCATATCCCCTTACTGAATGTTCCTTTACTTTCATATACTCCTGGTCTGTAAGTTTTCTATTTCTATTTATGAGATTCATAAGATTAACCATCCCTACATCATGAACACATGCAGCAACTCCAACCGCAAGCATTTCAAGTTCATCCTTTCCAAGTTCAAGTAACATTTTCATAGAAAGAATTGCTGTATTTAAAGAGTGTGCTATTAAGTAGTATTTCGGTGTCTCCTCAAAAATAAAGAATAGAATCTCCCCCTTTTCTTTAAGATTATCCTTAAAAAATCTCAAAACCTCTATCAATCCTTGAGGAAAAACAAGTTTTCCAAGTTTAATATTTTCAAAAAGTTCCCTTAAAAGTAATATTCCCTGATTATATATAACCTCTGCTCTCTCAATATTCAAATCCTCAATAATTTTTTCTTCTTCTATCTCCTTCTCAAAATCAATCCTCTCCTCTTCCTCTTTTTCTATTTTTAGTTCTTTCTCTTCTACCTTCTCTTTCTCTCTAATATCCCTCTTTTTCTCTTCTCTATTCTCCTCTCCCTTTCCATAAAGATCCTGAATCCTTATCATAAAATCTGAACCTCCTTTCCAACTTCAATTATAATATCTTTATTTACAAACTTCTCCCCTCTTAAATATCCTGTTAAAAGTGCCAAATCACACACAGTATTTATCCTTCTTGGAATTCCTCCAGAAACTTTATAAATCTCCTCAAAACAATCCTCACCAAAAATTCTATAATCTCCTCCAGCAACCTCAATTCTGTGCTTGATGTAATTTACTGTCTCCTCCATTGGAAACTTATCAAGATGAAAATGCATTGCAATCCTCTGAATAAGTTGTTTGATATTCGCTATTCTCTGTCTTATTTCTGGCTGTCCAATCAGAATTAAAGTTAAAAGGAACTTCTCTTCTGTTTGAAAATTAAGTAACATCCTTAACTCTTCAAGAACCTCTTTATCCTCTATAATGTGTGCTTCATCAATCATTATAACTGTCTCCTTTCCATCATAAAAATTATTGAGGAGAATATCTTCTAAAATATGGAGCAAATCAGTTTTAACATGAGGAAGGTCAACCTTTTTTCCAAGTTGCCATATTATCTCTCTTAAAAGTTCAACAGATGAAAGTGCTGGATTCCTTATAAACGCATGAACATATTTCGGTGAAGAAAGTTGTTTTTGAAGAGTCCTTGCCACAATTGTTTTTCCACAACCAAAAACTCCACTCAAAAGTGCACACCCAAGTCCCTCTTCAATACAGTACCTTAATCTTGCAAGTGCTTCTTTATGTTGCGGAGAATAGTAAAAAAATTTAGGGTCAGGAGTATTCTTAAAAGGTTTTTCCTTTAATCTCCAGTATTCTTCATACATTCTAAAAAATTTTAGCAAAATTAAAGAACTCTTACAATTAAAAACTATCCCCTATAATTCCACCGCCGAGAACCAAATCATCACTATAAAAAACAGCACTCTGACCGGGTGTTGGAGAAAGAACAGGACTTTCAAAAAAAACTTTTGCTTTCTCGCCTAAAATCTTAACTTTTGCTTTCTCACCTTTATGGGAGTATCTAACCTTTACCAAACAATCAAACTCCTCCTCCACTTCTACAAGAAAGTGAAGATTATAAACCTCTATCTCCTTTTTATACGCAAGATTTTTATCTCCTATAACTACCAGATTTTCCTTCGGATCAATCTTTATAACATACATAGGCTTCCCAAAACTTCCAATACCCTTTCTCTGTCCAACAGTAAAATTGAATACTCCATTATGCTTTCCAACAACTTTTCCATCTGGAAGAACAATATTCCCTTCCTTTTCTGGAATATACTTTTTCAAGAACTCTCTATAATCCCCTTCTATAAAACAGAAATCCTGAGAGGACCTTTTTTGATAAACACCAAGCCCTTTTTTCCTCGCTATCTCCCTTACCCTTTCCTTTTTCAGTTCTCCAACAGGAAAAATAATATTTTTTAAAATATCTCTATTTAACCTGTAAAGAAAATATGACTGATCATAATTTGGATCTTTTCCCCTCAAAAGAGAAAATTTAGAATCTACTTCCTGTATTCTTGCATAATGACCTGTTGCAAGTTTCTCAATTCCATACTTTTTTAAAATTTCAAAAAGTTTTGAAAATCTTAAACAGGCATTACACACAACACATGGATTTGGTGTTCTTCCTTTTTTATACTCACTTACAAAATAACTAACAACAGTTTCTTCAAAATCCTTTTCAAGATTTATGACGTAAAAAGGAATCTCAATCTTTTCAGCAACATTCCTTGCATCTATCTCATACATCTTTCCCTCTTTACTGCACGGAACAATTTTTAAATGAATTCCTATTAAATCATATCCAAGTTTCTTTAAAATATAAGCACTTACTGAAGAATCAACTCCTCCAGAAAGAAGGATTGCTACTTTTGACATTCAGGCATTAGAGATTTCTGTCCTTGATTTGCTTTCATCCCATCTTATCCCTGAAAGTGGAAGATGAAGTTGAACCTCTTCAAGGTCCTCAAAACCTTTAAGAGCGGTTTTCACTCTTTCAGCATACTTTTTTTGAACAAAAACTCTCCAGCACATATATTTAACAGGAATCTCCTCTAATGTATTATTTAAACTTTCTCCAAGAATCTCATTTGTATGTGGATCATAAATTGAAATTGCCTTTATGTTGTCATTTTTCCTTAAATCTTCAATAGAATCAAACTTTACAAACTGATTTTGAAGCCTTACATCAACAATATTCACTTTTGCTATTATATCACACTTAAATTTAACTCTTGATTTCAAAAGCTTTAAAATAGCATCCTCTGTAGGAATCTCCTCCTTTCTTACAAATTTTGTATAAACCTTTTCTCCTGATAAAACTGGAACAAATGGAGTGGTTCTTGTTACAACTATATCCTCCCAGATTTTTCCAAGCTTCCTCTTTTCTCCTCTCTCTTCTCTTGACCATTTTATAAGAGTAGAAGAAATAGAAAAATCATCAAGAAAATAGTATCTTTTTAAATTCTTTGTAACATTTGTAACCCCCATTAATTCCAGTATTCTTGGAAGATAAAAACCAATTGTGGCTTCAAATAAATCCTTTTTTTCATGGAAATATATGTGTCTGAACATTGAAAGTCTCGTTGAAAGAAATCCCTTAAATGCAGGTATTGCATTTTTCTGCAAAGATAACCCACCCCTTGTTATAATTGACTGGTCAAGCAATCTTATCATATCAACACTTCCAAACTCCTTTGTTCCACAGTAATATTTATCCCTTAAAAGAAAATCAATTATATCAACTGAATATGGTCCAAGCATAATTTTTGCGAAAATCTGCTCCCACAACTCATAATTCTCAAAACTACTCGGAACCTTAATAAACTTTATAAGCTGACTTGCGGTGATTTTTTTCTGAAACTTTCCATTTGGAGAATGTCTTATTTTCTCAATTAGAGGTGAAAGTTCCTTTTCTATTATTCTGTAAGTTATATCCTCATGTGTTATTCCAAATCTTGGATAGGTATAAACATCATCAAGAAGATGTCCAAAAGGTCCATGTCCTATATCATGAAGAAGCCCAGCAAGTCGGAACACCTCCTCAACATAATTTTTTTCTGGAATACTTTCATCAGGAAATACAATCCTGAAATAGTCATAAAGTTTCCTTGCAAGATTTCCTGCGAGTTGCATAACACCAAGTGAATGTTGAAATCTTGTATGTGTAGCACCAGGATAAACAAGATAACTTGCCTGAAGCTGGAAAATTCTTCTCAATCTCTGAACCCACGGAGTATTTATAATATCTCTTTCAGCAATAACATCAGGAGAAAGTGATTCAGTGAAATAAATATAATCATGAATTGGATCCCTAACACATGCAACTCTTATCTCCTTAAGCATAGTGTTATATAATAGCAAATTTTTAGAAATTTATGAATAATGAATAACCTAAAGTTTCCTTCTTTAAATTTAAAATAAAGAAATATTTTACTCCAATATTTGGAACTGTTTCTAAAGCAAAATCAAAATAAAAACAAAATCTACTTAAATCATCTGAAAAGAGATATCCAGGAGAAAGTGTGAAATTTAAGTATTTTAAATTAAAAGGGAAAAGAATATTAAAAAAAAGAAGAAACTTTTTATCCTTAAAAATAGAAACACTAAATCCATTAAATGGGGAGATTAAAAAAGGAAGTGATGGTTTTAATAGTAAAGTAAATCCTGGAATAAAATTATTTTCTTTCAAACCAAGAAAAAATTTTGATTTTTTAAAAGAATAATCAAAGGCAAAATACTCTTCATCTTGAAATCTTCCATAATACATTGAAAGGAGTTGTTCCTTTTCGTTGTAAACGACAGGATATGCTGAAACTTCAAATAGCAGAATTTTTCCTGTTAAAAGAATATAGAGAAATCTGTAAAATTTCAAATGTTTTCCCTGAAAGAAGTTTTTGATTCAATTAAAAAAGCCCGGCGACGACCTACTCTCCCACACCCTTGCGGATGCAGTACCATCGGCGCTGAAGGGCTTAGCTTCCGTGTTCGGAATGGGAACGGGCGTTTCCCCTTCGCTATGGTCGCCGGGCAATTGCAAGTTCGGTGGTGCAGTCAAGCCGCACGGCCTATTAGGACTGGTAGGCTCAATCCCTTACGGGACTTACACCTCCAGCCTATCAACCTCCTCTTCTAGGGAGGGGCCTTTAGCTCCGATTATTCATCGGAGGGGAGACCTAATCTTGGGGTGGGCTTCCCGCTTAGATGCTTTCAGCGGTTATCCCGTGCGAACATGGCTACCCAGCTAATGCCGCTGGCGCGACAACTGGTACACCAGAGGTTCGCCCAGCCCGGTCCTCTCGTACTAGGGCCAGATCCCCTCAAGTCTCCTACGCCCGCAGCAGATAGGGACCGTACTGTCTCACGACGTACTGAACCCAGCTCACGTACCCCTTTAATGGGCGAACAGACCAACCCTTGGGACCTTCTCCAGCCCCAGGATGGGATGAGCCGACATCGAGGTGCCAAACCGGGCCGTCGATGTGAACTCTCGGGCCCGATAAGCCTGTTATCCCCGGGGTAACTTTTATCCGCTGAGCGATGGCCCTTCCACACAGAACCACCGGATCACTATGCCCCGCTTTCGCGCCTGCTCGGCCTGTCGGCCTCACAGTCAGGCTCCCTTATGCCATTGCACTCAACACCCGACTTTTATACGGGCTGAGGGAACCTTTGGACGCCTCCGTTACCTTTTAGGAGGCTGCCGCCCCAGCAAAACTGCCCGCCAGACACTGTCCCCCTTCCGGCTTCACGGAATGGGGTTAGAACCGCAGAATAACCAGGGTGGTATTTCACTGGCGCCTCCAGTCCGACTGGCGTCGGACCTTCACAGGCTCCCACCTATTCTACACAGGTTACCCCGCAATTCAGTGCCAAGCTGCAGTAAAGCTCCCGGGGTCTTTCCGTCCCGCTGCGGGTAGCCGGCGTCTTCACCGGCACCACAATTTCGCCGAGCCCCCCGTCGAGACAGCGCTCCAGTCGTTACGCCATTCATGCGGGTCGGAACTTACCCGACAAGGAATTTCGCTCACCTTTTCCTCAAGTTTTCACCTGAGGGGTGGACCATATCTTTATCCGGTCCCCTTTAATTCTTTTAAAATTGCTTTTGCTTTCTCCTTTTCAGCTCTGTTCATTAGAATCGCTGTTTCAAGAATCCTTATCATCCCTTCTTTTGTAAGATGACCTCCCTCTTTCATTATTCTGATTATTCTAGCAAAGCGTTTAAAATCTACATTCTTCTTTGTTTTCAATGGATGTGTCTCAAAAAATTCTACAACTTTAAAAAGGGAACTGATCTTTCTTATCCTCAACTCATATCTATCTTCTCGATTTCTTCTTACGACACCTACTCTAAAAAATCTTTTAAGTGCGTATAAAATCTGTATATCCCTTTTATGTTGGACAATACGAAACTCAGGGAGAATCTGAAAACCTTGGGTCATCTCTGGATGTCTGTAAACTCCAACATAGAAACAACCCTCTCCATCCACAAAACCCACAACCCAATCAGGAGAAAGTTCCATTTTTCCTCCTAAAGAAAGAGGACCGGATATCTGGCGTATGGTCTCTGAGGATCCTCCGATGATATATCGGAGTTTCCTGCGGGTTGCCCAATCTCCACCATTTTTACTCCGCTTGAAACGAAGTAGGTGGAGCTCTAAGGGGTTTCCCGCATACAGCCAGATATTGCCTCTGGTGTTACCACCAGAGCAGGCAGCATCCAGCTACCTTAGGACCGTTATAGTTCACCTCTTCCCCATGTCGCCATGAGGGGTGGACCATATCTTCATCCTCTACATTGTTGTAGAGGAGCCCGGCGTATGGCCTCTGAGGATACTTCCCTTTTAACACTTAAAACAATTTCACTCTCTTTATATCTTCTCTTTCCACCTCTATTCATTTTCCTTCTTAATTTTAGTATTCTTCTTATTCCTTCCTCTGTCTTATGTTCTCCTCTCCAGATGATTTCAACAATCTGTGAAAACTTTGAAAAATCTCTTTTTTTCTGCGATGAAAGAAAACGGAACTTTTTAAAAAATGGAATTACCTTTTCCACAATCGCTCTTAAATTGTTCACTTCATAGTACCAAACTCCATCCTTTCTCTGTCTCAAAGTTCCACATCCAAGATATCTCTTGAAAAGACAGAGTATCACTTTATCTCTATTTGAAACATTAAAACACGCGGAAATCTTCCATTTTCTTCTGTAATCACTCCTTGGTCTGAAAACAATATTAAAACTTCCTTCTCCATCAGCAAATCCTGAAAGATAATATCCTATATGGAGAGGAACTTTATCAACTGAACTCATCTTTCTCCTCCATAAAGGGAAGTCTTTCCTGCTGGTTACCCGCACCGAGCACATTGTCACTATCCTTCATAGGATAGTAGTGTCGGATACTACACCCCTTTTAGGGGACGGGCTTTCCAGCATATAGCCGGGTTTTTTCCCGAAGGTTACCCTTCGGGAGCCGCAACTTGCTTACGGCCGCCATTCACCGGGGCTTAGGTTTGGAGCTACGCTCCTCAAAGAGGAGCCTCACTCCTCCCCTTAACCTTCCGGCATTGGGCAGGCGTCAGTCCCTATACTTCCTCTTACGAGTTTGCAGAGACCTGTGTTTTTGGTAAACAGTCGCCAGAGCCTCTTCACTGCGACCTTTTCAGGATAGATTTCCACAGCACAGTATCCAAGGCTACGCTCTGGAAAAAGATCCAGAGTTTCACCTTTTCTCTGTACTGCTTCCATCTACCCCTACTCAGGCACCCCTTCTCCCGAAGTTACGGGGCCATTTTGCCGAGTTCCTTAACGGGGGTTAGCTCGCGCGCCTTGGCATATTCTGCCCGCCTACCTGTGTCGGTTTGCGGTACGGTCACCTGATAAACTCCCCTCTCTGGTTTTTCCGGGCAGCAGATAGCAATCAGTTCCCATAGGATTTTCCTAAGGTCCACTCCTAAAAGGAGTACCCCCTATTCCAGCAGGGGGATGACCACCATCCACTGCGTCCCCAGGAGGGTAATAGCGCTTATCAGGTGGCAGGGGAATATTAACCCCTTTACCCTTCGGCTACGCCTTTCGGCCTCGCCTTAGGACCGGCTAACCCTGAGCAGACGAACTTTACTCAAGGAAACCTTAGGCTTACGGCGGCTCCGATTCTCACGGAGCTTATCGCTACTTATGCCGGCATCATCACTTCCGCCTCGTCCAGCGCTCCTCACGGTGCGCCTTCATCCTACAGCGGAACGCTCCCCTACCGCCTCCGATATTAGATAATACCGGAGACCCACGGCTTCGGTAACTGGCTTGAGCCCCGGGAATTTTCGGCGCAGAGCCACTCGACCAGTGAGCTGTTACGCACTCTTTAAAGGATGGCTGCTTCTAAGCCAACCTCCTGGCTGTCTAAGCAGCTCCACGTCCTTTCCCACTTAGCCAGTATTTAGGGACCTTAGCCGGTGGTTTGGGCTGTTTCCCTCTCGACAATGGAGCTTATCCCCCACTGTCTCACTCCAGCAGCATACCCCGT
>Ga0180300_10000798_pt1 | contig 14258 bp, 16 predicted proteins | sample GuaBasSediGuay15_FD_121798 | JGI IMG/M metagenome (GOLD analysis project Ga0180300, IMG submission 121798) | Subseafloor sediment microbial communities from Guaymas Basin, Gulf of California, Mexico - Guay15, Core 4569-2, 21-24 cm | ecosystem: Environmental > Aquatic > Marine > Hydrothermal... | reverse complement strand
TCGAGGAGATCGGGGCCGCGGGCATGCTGGGCATGAGACGCTTGCACAACAAGGGTATGGTGATAGTGTCGAAGGACCCCCGGACGGGGGAGTATGTCCTGGTCGCCTCCAAGAACATTCGCAGGAGATGGCTGATGTTCAATGTCCCTGAGAAGACATGGAGGGGCCGGGGGTCGAGGGAGGAAGTGCTGGCTGAGTCAAAGCGCCTGCTGGCGGAGAATATCCTGGGCGACTAGCTACACGGTCCGCGCTGCACGTCGCGACCACGGGATCGGATGAAGTCCATATCCCCTGACTGCATGCTCGGCTTATGCTCACCGGATGAGCGGACGGGCGTCTTTGGGGTCGCCTATGGGGAGAGCGGAGGTGGCAGCGAGCCAGGCCCCGTTGTACAATAGTCTATACGCTATGAAACACAGAGTATTCGGTTTCTGGTTCGACGGACCCGGTTTGATCATAGCAGCCCCCGTAATGCTCCTGCTCTGGGGAACGGTGACCACTGTGATAGCGTTGGGGATCGCCCCTCTTGTCGCCACGGATGCCTTCCGAAGGAGGCGAATGCAGCCACGGTGAAGGCCACATGGCACCGGCTGGGCGCATTCGGTATGCGGCACCGTGCATGCGCTTTGAGCCCCTGTTAGCGAATCGAGGCGCCTCCCGCCGTGGGTGCGTGGCCAGTGCCAAGCCAGGCACAAGAAATCAGGCGGACCACTATGGCAGACCTGTTCCTGGACATAGCTGAGAGGGATGCAGCATCAGCGATCGATGCCATCAAACGGCGGGTATCCGTTAGGACTTATGCAGACCATCCCATCGAAGAAGACAAGAAACAGCGGATAGCCGCCGCTCTTGATTCGCCCCACCAGGGACCGTTCGGCAACAGGGTAAGGTTCGACCTTCTCGACTTGTCGGAGAGCGAGAAGACCGAGATCAAGACGTTCGGCACTTACGGCTTCATCAGCGGGGCCAGGATGTACATCGTCAGCGCCGTCAGGTGTGGTCACGGGGCGATGGAGGACGTCGGATACTGCTTCGAGAAGGTGATACTTGCCGCCACGACCCTGGGGCTGGGAACCTGCTGGCTGGGCGGCACCTTCAAGAGGGCCAACTTCGCCAGGAGGATAGGGGTCTCTGAGGATGAAGTCGTCCCGGCGGTCAGCCCGCTCGGGCACGCTCGCAACAAAAGGTCGGCCAGGGAGAAGGCCATCAGGCGCCTAGCCAGGTCTGACACCAGAAAGCCCTGGGAGGAACTGTTTTTTGACGGTAGCATCGGCGTGCCCCTATCCAAGGATGCCGCAGGCAAGTATGCCACACCTCTTGAGTGCGTCAGGCTCGGGCCTTCTGCCTCCAACAACCAGCCCTGGCGGGTAATCAGGGAAGAAGAGTGCCGCGCCTTTCACTTCTGCCTCAAGCGAACCTGGGGGTATGACAGGGCTTTCAAAAGCATAGATCTTCAGCGCATCGACATGGGAATCGCCATGTGTCATTTCGAGCTGGCCGCCAGGGAAACAGGTATTACTGGCGCATGGGAGTTGAAGACACCGCACCCCCAGTTCGGAGACGCAGAGTACGTTGCGAGCTGGACGGAAAGATGACCCAGCCGTCATCTGGACATAGAAGACACCGGGGCTGGTCGGAGACGCCAGGCAACTGGTGCCGCTGCCCCACTGCGCCACGAGGCCACCTCAGTGTACCCCTTCACAGCGCAGCACCGCCGCTACCACACGGCTGGCACCAGCAGGCCAATTCTCAAGACTCAGCGCGCCCCTTGAGAGCGCGGCAGTAGCGATCGAAAGCGCGCTGCAGCTTCTTGCCATATAGCAGGTTCACCAGCGGCGCCAGAACCCCGTGAAACTCCTCGTAATTGATGAAATGCGTTCGGTGGCCGTCCAGGGGCTGGCAGATTTGCCAGCGGAAGCTCTTTATCCCAGGCCTCCCTCTCGTCCTCGACGTCCCCCAGCACACCCTGTACTGCTCCGGCTCGTAGGCCAGGAACACCTCTTTCTCGTCCCTCAATAGCTGTTTCTCGGTCATCCAGCAGTCCAGGGTGAACTCTTTTCCGACCACTATGCTCTCCGCCCCTATCCTCGGAGTGAATGGGTTCCATTCCGGGTAACGTGCCAGATCGACCACTATGTTCCATACTCTCTCGGCTGGGGCGTCAATGTCGATCTCGCTCCGGACGACTTTCATCGGACCTCCCGTCCAACTGCTCAGCTAGTGTGCTGTCTCCTGAGACTATATGTCAGTTGGGACGCCCAGCCGGGGTACTCCTTTCGCTGCCCTGACGTCTCCGCCAAGCCACTGACTGCCGGGGAGGCGGCGCGCCTAACGTACCCTCAGTACAAGAGGCTCTGCCGCCACGGCCAGCGCTTCGTAGTCTTTCGGCCCCTCGGGGGGCACCCCCTCGACCGGCCGACGCAGCAGGTATCCATAGAATGTGACCCGCCCGGCAGGGAACTTCCAGAAACGCTCACGGCCGTAGAAGCACCAGGGATTGAGCATCACCACGTTCTGCTCTTCCCTCGAGAAGGCTGGCTCCACCGAGACCGGAAAGGGGATGCCTTCTAACTTGGCCGGTACGGGATTCGGGCCCACCAGCAACCGCCTGTCCAGGGCTACCACTTCATAGCTATCATTGATAGCTATGAGCTGGACTGCCACCTCCTCACCAGCACTCCAGGTACGCTTCTCTGCTCTCAACACCAGCTTCATCCCATCCCACCTCCAGCCCCCGACCTCCTCTTTTGGGGCTGATTGCGGTCACATCGGAGCCTAGCCAAAGCCACAAGCTCTATGCTCCCGGGCCCGGCCTTTGGTCCACGTAGTGCGCGTAGCTGTGCTCCTCGACTGTCCGCGGGCCATAGTCATAGTACCAGTCGGCTGTCGCCTGCTCCTGTGTATCCCAAGTTCCACCCGGAGTGTTGCAGACCCTATCGTTCCTCCTGAACTCCTCTACCCCGGCGTCCCACCCGATCCGTGCATCGAGGATACGCGTACAGTCCTCGGTTGACTCGCCCTCCACCGCCTTTGCGCGACCGGTGCAATCGGCCACCGCGGCTTCGATGGGCGCCAGGTGCCTGTCATAGTAAGCGCGGCTCTGGTTCACGTGGCCGACTTCGTGCGTCTCAATGCGCCCGTGGGCACCACTGGTTATGTACCAGTCATTCCCGTTCGCGCCCTCTCTAGGACTAACATAGGAACGTTCCACCTCCAACACACCGGTCCCTTCGCGAACCCAGGCTCTGTGCCTCCCTCCTCCACCGGCCGCGGGAGCGTGCTCATACACAGGCCTGATTTCGCTTTGGATGCTGCCCACTCCCTGGTTGCCCCGCGCGCCCCTGCCCCCAGCCCACCACACTGTATCGGTGCCTGTGCTGCCACCGTCAATGAACACCCTGGAGACCACGCTAGCATCCAGCGTGCCAACCGCAGGACCGCGCTCGCTCGCCCCGGCAGGCCGCAGGGCGGCCTCCCTGGCGAGGTCGGGCGCTGTGGTTGCTGGCCCCGCCTCACGCGCTACCCCCTCTTCCTCCGCCGGGCCCTGTCCAGGGGCAGGGGTCGGTCTGGGCGCCGTCGAGAGCAAGACACCTTCAGCCGCGCTCCGTCGAATACTACCCAGCAAGTGATTGACATACCGATTACCGTAGGCCTTCTGCAAGATGGGCAGCAGAGCGACCGCTTGAGGGCCTTCCGGCGGTCCGCTATGTAGCAGCTTCGATAAGTGACCTGCGTGTCGATTGAAGGTGCCTTCGCTGTAATCGGCGCCCAGGGCTTCTATCTGAGATTCATGACGGCTCTCGGGAAGAAGCGCCTCCTCTGAAAGACTCCCTTTCACCTGGCTCCTGCGCGCTTTCCCCTCCTGCCCCGTAAACCGGGACTTGGCCTTCCAGGTATGCGCGGCCTCCTGCCCCATTACCCCGGTCCTCTCCTTGCCCCCAGGGCGCCCTCTCCCCTTGCTGTCCGCCTGGCCCTTGTTTGAAGCGTCATACTCGATCCACGCACTCTGCCAGGGCTACAAGCCCCCTCCGGACTCGAAGCCCTCAGCTCAAATGATATGGGTATACAGTGAATCCGCGGTGAATCCTGGGTTAATCTGTGGTGAATCAATCACCCACAAGCTGCGATTGCCCGTTAACACGCGCAACGCTGTGAGTCCTCGATGTTGCTGCTCTGCCTGTGCTTCGGCAGGCTGAGACTCGCTTCGGCGGCCCAGGTAGATACCGCAGCTTTGCAACATTTCCCTGGTCGGTCTTATGATTTCTTTACGGCAGGTGCTTATCCTTAAGACGGGGGGACCGGCGCACGGTGCATTGCCGGTGAAAGGGAATGCTGCCAGCAATGCGACATGCCCCCTCGGCAGCAAGCCTGCGAAAGGAGGCGCTTCGATGAAGGTCCTGGTCACCTATTTCTCACAGAGTGGCAATACCAGGAAGGTTGCAGAAGCCATATTCCAGGAGATACAGGCAAGCAAAGAGATCAGGGAACTGGCCCAGGTGGACAGCCTCGACGGCTATAACCTGACATTCCTCGGCTTCCCCATTCAGGCGTTTGGCCCGGCACAGCAGGCAGCCGCTTTCATGGAAAAGCACGCTGCCGGCAAGAACCTGGCACTGTTCATAACCCACGCCGCACCCGAGGATTCCACAGACCTCCAGCAGTGGCTGGCCAACTGCCGGGCGCTGGCCGCTGGTGCCAATCTGGTAGGCATGTTCGACTGCCAGGGGGAGCTGAGCGAGCAGGTGGCTGACCTCATGTCAAAGAGTGGCGATGAGAGACTGGCTGCCTGGGCGAAGGACCGCCCGTCCACGCTGGGCCAGCCGGATGACACCAGCCTGCAACGTGCTCGGGCCTGGGCAAGGGAGTTGCTGCAAAAGCACGTTCCGTAACCAGCTCCCGCACGGATGTGCCTAGGCAAAGTCCATCTTCTTCAGTCGTACCGCCTTGGCCAGAAACCTGGCATTGCCCAGGCCGGTGGCTTTCCTGGCGGGCCATGTCCTCTCGTTGTAGCAAGACGGGTCCAGCTCATTCTTGAACTGCCTCACTTCTCCGCATATCTTGCACACCCCTCTGCTCACGAAGTCTTTCGGAGGCTGTATTACCCAGTGGTGACAGCACTGTCGCCGCTCCAGGGACTCATCCGTGCGCGCTACCGGATCCAGCTCCATGTCAACCTCCCATCCAGGTCACTCGCGAGTCCCAGGTGGCGCCTGCACACCCCAACACCACACCAGCGTGGGTAAAGCTGCAACACGGGCCTGGGACCCCCACTAATGAGGGTAGCAGGTGACCATTAACCTGACGGTTACGGCAGGTCACGTGATGGTTACCCACGGGTTACACTACAGTTAAGGCGGTCACCTCTTGTGGGATGAGGAGGGTGAACAGCGGAGGAAGGAACATGGAACATGGGGAAGGGGGGACTCGAACCCCCACGCCCGAAGGCACCGGATCCTAAGTCCGGCCCGTCTGCCAATTCCGGCACTTCCCCAAGCTGGGTCTCGACTCCCTGGACTTACCGCGGAGAGAGTGCAGCAATGTAGCGCGACGGAGCCTGGCAAGCGGCACGCCTGTCGCTAGAGTGTGCGGGCACTACCTCACGCCCATGCCTTCTTCTGCACGTCAATGTCGAACATATAGCTCCGCACCGCGGCCACCTTCCCCTTCCCCAGGCTGAACACATCTACTCCAGTGTTCCGGAACTCCTCGCCCTTTGCATTGGCAAGAACCAGATCCCACTCTGCCGTAACCACGTTCGTGCCACCAAAGGCAAACACCCTCTCAACACAGAGACTGTTAAGAGTGAAACTGACCCCAGGGAAGCGCTCCATCATCTTCTGGAACCACTCCCCGATGGCCTCCTTTCCCTCCAGCTCCCCGGTTGGAAAGACGAACTTGGCATCGTCCGTGAACTGGCTCAGAAACGAGTCGAGGTCGCGCCGGTTCAGTGAATCATACGCCGAACGCACCCTGTTCCTGGCGGCTATCGTTCCAATCACCTTGCGCAAACCCTCCTTTCACGTTTTCTGTGGGCCTCGCCTCCTTTGGCGCAATTCGGCGACCATTATAGCACAGCAGCCTCTCATCGGGCACAGGGCTGCCCGGCGGTAAACTCCCTCACCCACACCGACTACCATCCACGGTCAGCAAGCCATTGCCTACGCCTTCACCCACCCCTCCCCCCGTTTGCCTGTTCGGCAGGACTGCTATCTGCCATGCGGTGGTCTTCTCACCCGAAAGGACTGCAGGGGCTGAGCGGCGACCAGGGGAACTGGCTATCGAGGACAAATGCAGACGCCGCGGCCAGCAAAGCGGCACGCCGACCGCCTCCCCACTCCGCCGTCGGTGGACCTGCGGCCCTTCTCCGTGCAGCGCCCCCCCCGCAACTAGCGCCTCAGGGCCAGAACCGGCCTGATCTCCACAGGCCGGATTCCCAGTATCCCCTCCGCACCCAGAGGGCGTGATACCTCCATTCGTTCGCCTGCCACCTCACCCCAGGCGTGGAGCACCAACACGGTGATTCTCCGGCCAAGAATGGGTATCCTGGCCGGCACCAGACCAGCACAGAAGACCAGCCTGGCATCTATTCCGAGCTTCCTGCATTCGCGCCTGAAACGGATAGACTTGGTGAGGCAATCGTTGATGAGCAAGCGATACGGTTCCTGCCTCAGGTGCTCCGCGATTTGCTCGGCCTTATCCCTTTCCGAGAGTGCGTCTTCCATATCCGCCTCCCTCATAAGGCCAACGAACCCAGGCGCACTTCTTCGCACAAACGCTGTTATACGCAGATGCCAGGCTGCAGGCGTAGCGGCAACGGCAAGGCGCAGACCGACGCCGTGCCAATGCCTCAAGTGCTACTTGCCAGCATCCGAGGCAAGGACGCCACCCACAGCCCAGTTCTCCCTCGGCACGTCTTCGAAAATGACGGTGACTACCTCGGGCCTGGTGCCGGCCACGTTCACCACCGCCTCGGTGATAAGCCGGGCGAGATCCGCCTTCTGCTCGTGGGTCCTCCCCGACCACATTTCCACCCTCACAATAGGCACGGTATCACCTCCAACCACACCCGAATGCGCCCCACTGGCCTCTCCCGTAGTGCTCTAGTTGCCCTTCCTCGGCTTGTTGCCTTTGGGCCTGTCGGGGCGCCGAGCTTTGACCTTTGTCTGTCTTGAGCGCTCCTTTGCGCGGAACCACGATGGTGTGCGATAGCCCTTCACGTCCACCTCCCTTGAGCACCGCCACACCCACCCGGGCGGCCCGGTGCTCCGAGCAGGTCTCGCCCAGACGGGTCACAGTCGGCCGTTTCCGCCAGACCACCGGATGGTATCTGCTACCAATTCCCTGAGTGTGCGTGGCGCACGGTCCAGATCTCTGGTGGCCTTCTCGTGGCTGATGAAGGAACCGCCGAGATTTGGCACCTCGTCCCTGCCGGACTGCGGCACGCCGCCTCACACCTGAATTCAGACACGCCTCCACCACATTGCGCGTACCTGCTCACCCCCGGACGCGAGTTCACGGAGGACTACATCCCTCAGTGACCCGTGACGCCACTAACTCCAATCGCTCTATCCCCCTGATGCAGCGTTGAGCCTGTAAGCCATTCCCTCCTCCCCAACAGGCTTTGTGGCTATGCCGGGCAATTGCACCAGCGCACTGCGACCAGGTACTACGCCAGTTCGATCTCGTGCAGGTCGGGAGCGATGATCAACCTGGGCTCGGTAAGCTGCTGTACTTCCTCAGGAGTCCAGGTGGGCGCCACTTCCTTCAGGACCATTCCTTCCGGGGTGACCTCTATCACGGCGATATCGGTCACCACCAGGTCAACGCAACGGAACCCGGTAATAGGATAGGTGCACTCCTTGACGATCTTGTACCCGCCGTTCTTGGTGTTATGTGGCATGACGACGATGACCTTCTTGGCGCCGAACGCCAGGTCCATGGCCCCCCCGATGGTGCCGATCTTCTTCTCAGGGACCATCCAGTTGGCCAGGTCTCCCTTCTCTGACACCTGGAGTCCACCCAGGACAGTCCAGTCGAGCCATCCGCCCCTTATAACGCAGAAAGACTCGGCGTGGTCGAGGATCGACATGCCGGGCCGCGGCTCTACAGGCTGGCCTCCCGCATTAAGCAAATCGTAGCTCCCTTCACCGGCGGTGCATATGTTGCCATAGCCGAGCACGCCGTTCTCGGCATGAAAGATGACCTCTCGGTCGCCGGGTATGAAATTGGAGGCCAGGGTGGGCACCCCGATCCCCAGGTTGACAACGTCACCGTCCTTGAACTCCTTGGCCACGCGCAGGGCCATGGTCTGATCGTCTATCCTGAACTTCTCGGTCATGACGTCCCTCCTATTGCCTCAACACGACCCTGTTGACATATATGCCGGGGGTGACTATCGCTTCGGGGTCCAGTTCGCCCAATTCGACTATCTCGTCCACCTCAGCGATGGTCACCCTGGCTGCGCCCGCCATGGTGGCGTTGAATGTCCTCGATGTCCCCTTGTAGACCAGGTTGCCCCACCGGTCCGCCTTGTGCGCCCTGATGAGGGCAAAATCGCCCTTGATGGCCTTCTCCACCAAGTACTTCCGGTCGTCAATCTCAATCACCGGTTTGTCCCTCTGGATCTCCGGGATGCCAACTCCGGTGGGGGTGAGAATCCCACCCAGCCCCGCCCTGCCAGCCCTGACCCTCTCCGCCAGTGTCCCCTGGGCGCACATCTCCACCTCCACCTCTCCCGCCCTGTACCTGGTCTCCAGTGTATTCACCACCAGGGGGTTCGTCGGGGCAGATACGATATGCTTCGTGCACTGCTTCGTCCTGTGCAGGACCTCCACATCATGTTCGTGGACGCCAAAAACACCGCCCCAGATCTCGATGCCGAATCCGCCACTGTTGGACACCACGGTCAGATTCTTCACCGGTAGTTTCGATATAGCAGTCAGGAGATAGCTTGGGGCATTCCAGATATTGCCGAAGCCCCCCACCAGTATCACAGCGCCATCGTGGACGTCAGCCACCGCTTCCTCCACGCTCGCCACTATCTTGTTAATCGCCATAGACACCTCCTACTTTCGGAAGGAAGTACATACTACCCCCCCGCTTCTTCCTCATTCGCTGAGCTTTACTCTGGAAAAGAGGCCCTCTTCCAAGATGCGGACGGCCTGCTCAACCATCTCTTCCACCACCTGCCGGGCCGTCTTGATCTCCTTCACCGCCCCACAGACCTGCCCCGTAGGAATGAAGTAGTTGTCGACCATCCTGGCTTCGGTCATGTAGTCCTGGAGACTGGTGCACAGCACGATCGGCAGCGGAAAAGGCAGTACAGGCCCTTCCTTTTCCCACTTCTCTATTAACTCGGTACTTAGAAGGCGGCAGGTCTTGCCAGTGAACACCCTGGTGACTCGCGTGTCCTTTTCCGTCGCCTTGACCAGACGCTCCTTCGCTTCAGGCAGGATGCCCGCCTCAACCGTGCAGAGAAAAGCAGTACCGCACCACACTCCGCAAGCACCCAGAGCCAGCGCGGCAACCAGCCCACGCCCGTCAGCAATCCCCCCAGCGGCCACCACGGGAGTCGGGTCGACAGCATCCACCACCATCGGCACCAGCGGCATGGTAGCTACATAACCGGTATGTCCTCCTGCTTCATGGCCCTGGGCCACGATGATATCTACACCCGCCTCAGCTTCCGCCCGGGCCTGCCTGGTATTGCCCACCAGTCCAATGACCTTCATCCCCCGCGAGTGGGCTTCAGGAGCCATGAAGGCAGGGCTTCCCAGGGCTGCCGCAAAAACCGGTATCTTGTGATCGTACACCACCTCAATTTGCTTCGGCGTCATACCCGCAGCCCACCCCGTACCGCCCTCCTTGCCGAACCTGGTACCTTCCGGGACTGGTATTTTCAGATCGTTGGCAAGCCTCGACACGTAGTCCACCGCCTCGTCCGGAATATAATTCCTCAGTTCTTCAATGGTGGCTGTGTCCACCATATTGGTCGGGGCGATGGTATCAACGCCAAACGGCTTGCTGGTCAGCCTCTTGCACCTGGTGATCTCTGCGTCGAGCTCGTCTGGCGACAGGTTTACGGCCCCGATGATGCCCAGACCCCCGGCTTCCGAAACGGCCGCCGCCAGCTCCGCATTGGCGGCTCCACCCATGCCAGCCAGAATTATGGGATACTCGATGTCCAGCAAGTCACAGAGCCTGGTGCGCAGGACTTTACGAGACATATTAGTGCTCCCTCTTCAGTTCACACAGTGCACGAAACTAGCCAACCAGGCTGGTCAGACGGATATCCCCTATCTCGGCCCAACCGGCGGGAACCTGGCAAGTCTGCCATAGCTGGCCCGGTGGCACAGCTACGCTGCTGGCTTGAAGTACTTTATGTCCAGAATGCTGCCCACCCGCTCCTCAGCGAATACGGCCTGCATCTTCATACCGACCTGCAACTGGTCAGGGTCTACCTCGCCCAGCAGGTGGACCAGGCCAGTGTCGGCTCCGTCCAGTTGAACGATGCCGTATGCCACCGGAGGCTCTTTCAATTGCACGGACGTAGGCACATGTACAACGGTGTAGGTGAGCAAGGTACCCTTGTCACCTACTTCCACCCACTCATCCATCCGGCCGAAGCAGTCCTTGCAAACAGACCTGGCCGGGACATACACGCGTTTGCAGGCAGGACACCTGGTGCCCATGATCCTCTTGTTGTCCCGTATCTCAATGAGAAACCGGCTACCCACGGTGCCAGCACTGTACGTGTCCGGGATATCCACCTTCCCGTGGTATATGAAGACGTCCAGGTCTCTCAGCTTCTCAACCCTGTCGGTCATTGCCTAGCCTCCTACTCCTCGATCGTCCTGAAGTAGAGGATATCGCCAAGCCCTCGGCCACGCTCCTCTTGTTTCTCCTTCCACACCGCCTGCACTCGCATTCCTTCCTTCAGCTTTTGCGGGTCCTTCTCCTCCAGAAAATGGACCATATACACACCGCCGTCCAGCTTGATGGTGGCTGTGGGATGAGGGTTGGCCAACTTCTCACCGTAGTGAGGGTCCCAGAGCGGAAACACCAGGTATGTATACTGTATCACCGTGCCCTTGTCGCTCATCGCGACCCAGTCCTCCCCCGCCTCAACCTTGCACCTTCCGCAGACCGCCTGTGGAGGCCAGAGCAGTTCCTTGCATTTAGGACACCGGTTTGTCACCAGCCTCTTGTTTTCCATCGCCTCTTTGTAGAGCCTGCCCAGGTACTTGCCCGTCGACCACCGATAGGGTCGGGGTCGTGCGATTTCTACCGTGAGCAGCTCCTGACCGGGCTTTTCAGTCATTCTGTCGCCTCCTCTACAAAGACCTCTTTAGCAGCGTCATCACTGTCCAGTTTGGACCGCCCAGCGCAGTGGCAACTGCTGTGTGTACGTCCCTGGTGACCTGGTGCTCGCCTGCGTCGCCGCGAATCTGGAGAGCGGCTTCAGCAACGCGAATGGTGGGAGTGGCCCCAATCGGGTTAGTAGCGATCACACCGCCAGAGGGGTTCACCGGGAATTCCCCTTCTATCTCAGTGATACCCTTCTCCACCAGCTTCCACCCCTCGTTTTTCTCGCAGAAGTGGAAGTGCTCATAGAGGCTCATCTCCTCCCAGTTGGAGGGCTCGTAGATCTCCGCCATGCATATATCCCTCCGCGGATTGGTGATGCCGTTTCTCTTGTATAGCTTCTCCGCGGCCACCTCCTGGGTATAGGTCTCCAGGCCGGTCGGGTCGCCGAAGGAACCAGCGCGGAACGGCTCCTGGTGCACCGTGATCAGGTCAGCAATCCACACCGGCTTGTTGGTCATCTTTCTCGCTTTTTCCTCGGAAGCAAAGACAAGTGCACACGCACCGCAGGACTGGGGGCAAAAGTCCAGTAACCTCAGCGGCCACACCAGGTAACCGGACTTCATGATCTCTTCTACACTCTTGAGCCCGAGCCTCAGATGAGCATAGGGATTCCGGCAGGCGCCCCGGTCTGCTTTCAGCCGCACCATGCAAGCATGCTCCTCCTTGGCCCCAGACCTCTGCATATACGTCAAAGCCTGCTTGGCAAACTCTCCGATGGCACCTGTTGCTACGCCCTTACCCCATACCGGCGTAACGCTGGCTGTGATAGCCGCGGTTGTGTCACCTGTGTCCTGCTTCTCGAAGCCGATAACCAGGGCTAGATCAAACAGGCCCGCCGCCACAAAGTGAAAGCCCTCCGCGACGACTGACGCACCACTGGTGCCTCCGGTGCACACCTTTAGACCCGGCTTGCCGAAAGCTGCGACTTCGTCGACCATCAAGTGGTCGGGAAGATAGATGCCTTCAAAGGTCTCCATGTTGCTGGTGAAGACAGCCTCGATGTCCTTGGCGCTCAACTGAGCGTCGGCCAGCGCTGCCCTGACTGCCTCGCCGACCATTTCCTGCTGGTTGACGTCACGGCGAGTGCTCCGGTGATAAGTCTGTCCAACTCCTACAATTGCTACCCTATTGGCCATATCTCACCTCCGACTAGCTCGTCCCCAGAATCATGACAGCCTGAAGCTGACCACATATCCCGGTCACACCGTGGGCGAGCGCCAACCTGGCTCCGGGCACCTGTCGGTCGCCAGCCTCGTTGCGAAGCTGTAGCACGCATTCCGCCACGCGCGCCATTCCCGCCACACCGTTGGGATTCCCAGCCAGCATCCCGCCTGACGGGTTGACCGGTAACTGGCCGCCCATCTGGGTCACGCCGGAGTCAATCAGCTTGCCCCCCTCTCCCCGGCCGCACAAGCCGAGCCCCTCCATCCAGAGCAGCTCCTGGTAGGAATACTCCTCGGAGACCTCCGCCAGATCGAGCTCCTTCAGCGGGTCGCTCACACCAGCCATGCCATAGGCTTTCCTGGCCGCTTTGACCAGCGCGTTACAGTCAGCCAGGTCTCTATCTCCCAGGTAGTGGGTCTCGTAACAGTTCGACACCCCCAGTATCCACACCGGTTTAGCCGTGAGCTTCTTCGCTTTCTCTTCGCTGGCCAGGATCATGGCGCAAGCCCCATCGGAGACTGGCTTGGCGTCGAGCTGCCGGATAGGAGATGCCAGCATCTTCGACTTGAGGACATCCTCCACAGTGATGTCCATCGGTTCCTGGGCATATGGGTTTCTCTTGGCATTTCCGCGGTTCTTCACGGCCACCTTGGCGCACTGCTCCGCCGTTATCCCGTACCTGTGCATGTAGCGCTGCGCCTGCAGGGCCGCGGCCGTCAAAAAGTCCAGGCCCAGGACCCTCAAGAAAATAGGGTCAAAGGCAGCATTTTCAATAATGCTCTTGTCACCCTGAGATTCCTTCATATGGGCCACGGTCAACACGATGTCATGCTTTCCTGATAGTACCTGGGCCATCGCCGTGTACACCGCGTTGACCCCATCTTCGGCCACCTTGTCCTCGTGGCTCAGGTGAGCCCCAACGTAGGACATCACATTCAGGTTCGATATGGTCCTGCCGTCCCAGAAGTCCTGCGAGCAAGTGACTGCTGAACTAATGCCATCACCGTCATCTGAGAAGCCGAGGCCCGTCTCCTGAAGTACCTGCCTTATGGCTTCGTAGGCCAGCTCCCCTTCATTCGCATCGGCCCTGTTTGGGTGGTATTTCGTCTGGGCCACGGCCACAATGCCGACTCTTTGGGCCATACAGTCCTCCTTTCCATACCTGCTCCGTCAGCACGTGGGCACCGACAAAAGCACAAGTCCTTACCTATAGGTAACGCCCGCTTTATTCTAATATGACCCCAATGCGCCTGGCAACTCTAGAACGGGCCCTGGTACCTGTCGACACCTTCCTCAGGAGAGGTCAGACCCCAAACGCACCACGTAGTGGCAAGTCCTTCCTTTCCTGCATCAGGCTGCCTGGACAGCCGGAACGATGGGCTCAATATCCTTCCTGTGAACAGGGGCCACGCCGAGGTTCAACTCCATAGCCTTGGCCCAGCGGAAGTAGTAATGCAGGTCGTAGTCCAGGTCCATGCCTACGCCTCCGTGCAAGTGCTGCGCCGCATACGCTACTCTCTGGCATGCGTCGCTAGTCCACGCCTTGGCGATGGCCACCTCCCTGGCAGCCGGCCGTCCCTGGTCGAGGTGCCACACGGCCCGGTACGAAGTCCACCTGGCCCCTTCAACATCGATCATCATGTCAGCCAGCCTGTGCTGCACGGCCTGGAAGCTGCCTATAGGGCGATCAAACTGGATCCTGGTCGAGGTATAGTCTGCTGTCATTT
>Ga0180300_10000796_pt1 | contig 14268 bp, 13 predicted proteins | sample GuaBasSediGuay15_FD_121798 | JGI IMG/M metagenome (GOLD analysis project Ga0180300, IMG submission 121798) | Subseafloor sediment microbial communities from Guaymas Basin, Gulf of California, Mexico - Guay15, Core 4569-2, 21-24 cm | ecosystem: Environmental > Aquatic > Marine > Hydrothermal... | reverse complement strand
GTCCATTCCGCTGCTTGGCAATGATGACATCGGCAATCCCCCGATTCTCCGGGGTGGGGTTATAGTACTCCTCCCGATAGAGGAAGATGACAACATCGGCATCCTGCTCCAAGGCACCGGACTCCCTCAGATCAGAAAGTTTGGGGACCGGATCGTCCCTCACCTCGGGCCGGCGTGAAAGCTGTGAGACCGCAATCACCGGGACATCGAGCTCCCGTGACATCGCCTTGAGGGTGAGGGAGATCTCGGCGATCTCCTCCTGACGGGTCGGTGATCGCCGCCTGAGGGTGGGAGGGGTCATGAGCTGGATATAATCGACAATTATGAGGCCGACATCGAGTTCGGCCTTGAGCCGGCGCGACTTGGCCTTCAGCTCCAAAACCGGAATGGATGGGGTATCATCGACCCAGATCGGGACATTAACCAGCTGATCCCGGACGGTAAGGATCCGGGTCCAGTCCCGGGGTGAGACCCTTCCCCGCCTCAGATCCTCAAACCTCACTCCGGACTCTGAGGAGAGGATCCGCTGGACCAGCTGGCGGGAGGACATCTCCAAGGAGAAGATGAGAACCGGGATATTGAGCTCCATGGCGACATGGGTGGCGATATTCAGAACGAAGGCGGTCTTGCCCATCGATGGTCGGCCCGCAACGATGATCAGATCCCCCTTTTGTAGACCCGCGGTCCGTTCATCCAGGGTTATGAAACCGGTCTCAAGCCCGGTGATCGGGCGGTGGTGATCACGGAATGATTCGATCTCCTCAACAACCGGACCGACGATCTCCCGGACCGACTGGACCTTCTTCCTCAACCCCTGCTCACCGATCGAGAAGATGAGGTTCTGGGCGAGATCGGCTAAGGAGGAGGCATCCACCCCCTCATCATACCCTCTGTTCAGGATCTCAGATGCAGCCTGGATCAGATCCCGTTTGACCCTTTTTTCCACGATCACCTTGGCATGGCTCTCGACATTGGCGGTTGAGATGACATTGGCAACCAGAGAATTGAGATACTCAACCCCACCAACATTCTCCAGCTCCTTCATCTTCCGGAGCTCATCGGTAACGGTCACGAGGTCCGGGGTGACATTCTGCTGGAAGAGGTTGACGATCGCCTGGAAGATCTTTTTATGAGCGGGAGAGTAGAAACACTCCTCGGTGACAAGTTCTAATGCCTTGACCACCGCACCCATATCGAGGAGCATCGAACCGAGGAGGTTCTGTTCTGCTTCTAAGGACTGGGGTGGAACCCTCTCTTCAGCCATAGATTAGCTCCTTGGCAAGGGCGAGATCCTTGACAGCCCGGGGCCGAAAATTTGGATTCCGGATCAGGAAGGCGGGATGGAAGGTTGGGATCAACCTTATCCCTTCATAGGCGAAGAGCTTACCGTGTATCTTGGTGATCGAGATCTCCTTTCCCATCAGGGCCGAGGCCGCAATCCTCCCCAAGGTAAGGATGAGCCTCGGCTGGATGATTCTGATCTGCTGTTTGAGATAGGGGAGGCAGGCGCTGATCTCATCCTTCTTGGGATCACGGTCATAGGGGGGGTGACACTTGACAACATTGGTGATGTAGAGGTCGGACTCCGATAGTCCAATCTGGGTGAGCATCTCTCGGAGCAGTCTGCCCGCCCGGCCGATGAAGGGTCTTCCTTCTTTATCTTCCTCCTTACCAGGTGCCTCACCGATCAGGATCAGATCGGCCGATGGATTTCCCTCTCCGAAGACGAGCCTGCGCCGGGAGGTGACCAGACGGCAGCGCCGGCAGCCATGGAGTTTTATCTCCAGGATATGGAGCGGATCTCCCGAGAGATAGACCGTGTCCTCTCCGTCTTTTAATTTCTGTCTTAGGAAGTGGCGGACCATGATAGATAGCGATCGAGCAGGAGATGGGCAAGCTCATCCTTCTCGATAACACCAAGATCGGTGACACCGCTCTTTTCAATAAGCCAGGCCCGGGTTCGATCCCGACCCAGTGCTTCGGTCGTATTGGCAACCACGATATCGACCCCCTTCTCCTCAAGTTTCTTCTTGCCAAGTTCAACATGGTCACCGGTCTCGAGACTGAAGCCGACCCTAAACTGTCTCCTTTTTGGTAGACCCTTGATGATATCCGGGGTCCGTTTAAGCGTAATCTGGAGTTCTGGTTGTTTCAGCTTCGCGGTTGCGGCATCAAGATGGTAATCGTTCACCGCTATGGCCATGAAGAGGCAGTCGAACTGGTCAATCCGCTGTTCCAGCTCCCTTTTCAAGTCTGACCAGGTCCGGATCTGAAGGGTTGGTATCCACTCCGGTATCTCAATCTCGACCGGTCCGGTGATGAGGAGGACCTCCCCACCCCGACCGATCGCCTTCCGGGCCAAGGAGAGGGCCATCCTTCCTGAGGCGCGATTGGTGATGACCCGAACAGGATCGATCGGTGCCTCGGTTCTACCACCGGTAATGAGGAGCCGGTGGCCTTTAAGTCCCTTCCTCCCTTCCAGGATCGAGATCGTCCGTTCCAGCACGAGCTGGGTGGGTGCGATATGGCCGATCCCGATCCGACCGCTGGCAAGGGGGCCGGAGACCGGACCGATGAATTCATAGCCATAACCGGTTAGAACCTCCTGATTCCGCTTTACCACAGCGCTCTTCCACATCCTATCGTTCATCGCCGGCACGATCAGCCGTGGACCATCATAGGCGAGGGCAAAGGTGGTGAGGAGGTCGTCGCCAATGCCAGCGGCGAGCTTTCCGATCAGGTTGGCGGTGGCAGGCATAAGAAGGAAGAGGTCGGCCTGCTCTGAAAGACCGATGTGGCTGATACCGGTGTGGTTGGGATCGAAGGTCTCAAGGTGGACCCTGCTACCACTGAGCGCCTGGAAGGTAATCGGGCTGATCAATCGGGTGGCATTCTTGGTCATTATCACCGTCACGCCCACCCCCCTCTTCCTCAATTCCCTAATCAGCTCCAAGGCCCGATAGATGGCGATTGAGCTTGAGACCCCAACTATGACTCTTTTTCCTTCCACTTCACCTCACCGGCAATCACCCTTTTGATCCCCTCTAAGATTGGGTTGACATTGGGATCGTAGAGGTGCTTCCGCTGGAGATCGTTTATCCGCCGGGCCTCAAGTGCGGCGAGATAGACGGCAAGATACTTGTTATCGAATTTCTCCCACACCTTCTCAAATGGTGGTAGATCATTACCCATTTAGCCTCCTTTTTTCCGCTTCGACCGTTCAGCGGCTATGATCGAGATGATCTCGCCCGTTGCCTGATCGAGATCCCGGTTTATCACCAGGTAATCGTAATCGTTGGCCGAGCGGATCTCCTGCTCCGCCTTCCGGAGCCGGGCCTCGATCTCCTCCTCGCTCTCACGCCCCCGCTCAAGGAGTCGACGTCTCAGCTCCTCCTTGGAAGGGGGGAGGAGGAAGATGAGGACCGCCTCGGGGAAGAGGTCCTTAACCTGCTTGCCCCCATTGACATCGATGTCCAGGATCACATCCTCACCCCGGTCGATCTTGGTCAGGAGCGGCTCCTTCGGGGTACCGTAGTGGTGGTTATGGTAGTGGGTCGTCTCGATAAATCTTCCCTCCTCTTCCCACCGGGAAAACTCTTCTTCCGTGAGGAAGATGTAGTCGATCCCCTCTCTCTCCCCACTCCGCCTCGGCCGGGTTGTCGCTGAGACGATGTAGTTGAGGGTCCCATCCCTCTCGGTTATCCGCCGGACGATGGATGTCTTCCCACCACCGGATGGGGATGAGATGACGAAGATGAGACCCTTATTCGACATTCTGAATCTGCTCCCTGATCTTCTCCACCTCCTCTTTAATCCCAACGACGAGCTGGGAGATCTGGGCATCATAGGCCTTGGCCGCAGTAGTATTTGCCTCCCGGTAGAGCTCCTGGGTGAGGAAGTTGATTCGACGGCCCGGTGTGGTCTCGACGAGGGCCTTCTCGATGAGATCTAAGTGGCTCTCCATCCGGGCACACTCTTCGGTGATATCGAGCCGATCGACATAGTAGAGGATCTCCTCGGCCATCTTCTTCGGAGTCGCCTTGATCAGGGCTTCGGCCAAAAGCCTTTCTAACCGTTTCCGCTTCTCCCTCCTCCGGAGTGGGGCACGGATCTTGAGCCTCTTGAGCAGCTTTTTGATCTTCTGAAGGGACTTCCGGATCGACCGTTCAATATTCTTCCCTTCCAGCTCTTTGGAATGGATGAGGCCGGCCAGGGCCTGATCCAGGGCTGCCATCACCTGACGGCTGAGCCGGGCCTGAGTCATCTCCTTCTTAGTGAATTTGACAATCCCGGGAAGCTGGATCACGGTATCGAAGGAGAGGGTATCCTGGATCCCATAACGCCTAACCAGCTCATCCCGGAGGCGGACGATCCGGGAGAGGAGGGAGTGGTCGACGAAGAGCTCATAACCCTCATCCTCATCCTCGATCTGGATCGCGACCGTCACATAGCCACGGCTGATCATCCGGGCCACCCGCTTTCTTATCTCCCCTTCATATCCGGTGACGATGGTTGGGGTCTTGACCGAAACCTCCAGAAACCTGTGGTTATGGGATCTGATCTCCACCTCAACCCGATCCGACTTCCCCCGACCGATACCGGTCATACTACGCATCAGACCTCTAAGATGATGGTAACCGGGCCCTCATTCTCAATCCCGACCACCATCCGGGCGCCGAAACGGCCGGTCTGGGGGTTGAGATCAAACCCACGGAGACGTTCAACAAACCGGTGGTAGAGATCGTTTGCCCGCTCTGGCTCTTCTGCGGTGGTAAAGGAGGGGCGATTGCCCTTTTTGGTATCGGCAACAAGTGTGAACTGAGAGACGACCAGGACCTCACCGCCGATCTCCCGGAGGGAGTGGTTCATCCTCCCCTTACTATCTTCAAATATCCTCAGATTGGCACACCGCTCGGCCAATCGGACCGCCTTTCTTTCGTCATCGCCCCTTCTTATTCCCAAGAGGATGAGGAGACCTCTTCCGATCTCAGCAATCCGCCTTCCCTCAATATCGACCCATGCCCTCCTTACCCGCTGAATGATCGCTCTCACTTCAAGCTCTGAAGGATCTTCCGGCCAAATAGTTCGGCCGCCTGGGGGCCAGCCCCGGTGATGATGGTGCTATCCTGCACCACCTCACGGTCAAGGTATCGGGCTCCGAGTCGGATCAGCTCCTCCTTTGCACCGGGCCAGACTGTGGCCTTCCTCCCTTTTAATATCCCGGCCCGGCCCAGGATCACCGGAGCCAGACAGATGGCGCCGATCGGTTTACCGGCCTCATAAAATCTACCAATTAGAGAATGGAGGGTGGTGTCGGAGAAGAGAGACTGGGCACCAACCCCTCCTACCAAAACTAAAGCCACATAGAGGCTCTCGGCCGCCTCACCGATGAGTAGATCCGGTTTCACCTTGAGGCCGAGCATACCCTCGGCCGGGGTGGTATCGGTGGAGGCGATCTCGACCCTATAGCCCGCCTCAACAAAGAGGCCTTTTGGGATCTTCAGCTCCTCGTCCCGGAAGCCATGATGGGCAATAACCATCAGGATCCTCCCTTTATCGACGGTCTGGGCAGAGAGGACGAGGGCAAAAAGGATAAAAAGTATCCGTCTCATCCTGCCTCCCTGAGACGCTGGGCATCCTCTTCGGCTAAGGACTGATTGACATAAAAACCGCTCCCCAGTTCAAAACCACCGAGGATGGTCGTTACCGGCATTATCACCAAGTGGTAGTGGTAATAGTCTCCCGCATCGAGGTGGTTGGGTCCGGTGTGGAGGAAGAAGTTGAAGGGGGGGTCGTCCAAGACCTTAACCAGCCTTTTGAGGCAGGACTGGATAATCTCGGCAAAGGCAAATTTTTCATCATCACTTACCCGATCGAAATAGGCCTGGTGGCGGATGGGCATGATCCAGATCTCATAAGGGATTCGAGCGGCATAAGGGACAAAGGCTAAGTAGTGGCGGTTTGAGACGATAATCCGGTCTTCAGTTTCCTTCTCCTCGGCAATAATCTGGCAGAAGAGGCAGCGGCGGTGGCGGCGGTAGTAGGCTTTGGCACTGGTGAGTTCCTCGGCAACCCGCTTGGGAAGCAGAGGCATTGCGACCACCTGAGAGTGGGAGTGTTTGAGTGATGCGCCAGCCCTACGACCATAGTTCTTGAAGATTAGAGTGTAGCGGATCCAGGAGAGATCGTTGAACTCTCTGAGCCGATGTTGATAGGTATCGAGGACGAGCTTAAGGTTATTTAGCTCGAGTTCAGCGATATGGCGGTTATGGAGTGGCGTCTCGATAATGATCTCATGGAAACCTTTTCCCGGTCGGGATCGGTAGAAAGGAGAACGGGTTGTCTCGCCGTGATCGCCCAGGATCGGGAAGAGATTGGGGACGACCCGCACCTGCCAGTCTTTCTTCTCTGGTATTCTCAAGACCTCGGGCGGAGTAAGCCCTTCATTACCTGGACAGAAGGGGCACTCTTCTACTTTTCGGGGGCGGTGTCTCCTCTTGGTAGCAACAACTACCCACCGTTTAACCAAGGGGTCTTTTCTCAGATGGGACATTATTCCTCTTTCTTCTCCTCCTCTTTTTCTACAGGTAGGAAGTATTCGATCTTGGCCTTTGCCTTCAGCTGGTCTAAGAACTCCGTTCTCCGATCGTTCAGCTTCTTCCTTCTGAGGTTCCGCTCAATCTCTGGCTTCGCCTGTTTGTAGCTGATCACCCGAACCGGATTCTTATCGAGGACGAGGTAGAGATAGTAGCTGGAGTCTTCAACCGAGTAGATCGGAGGACTGATTGTCCCTTTGCCCAGTGGGAAGACTAAGGAGTCGATCTCCTTCTTGGTGCCCTTGATCACAAATCCGAGGTCAGCACCCCGGATCACCCGCACCGTATCTGGATTGAGGGAGTAGTGGTTGACAATAGAATCGAACTCCCTGGTTCGATATCGATGGGAGAAGGGCCAGAACCAGGGGCGGTAGCGGAGGGAGAGATAGAGTGAATCGGCAAAACTGCTATCCTTGGTAATGAGAGCACGGAGTCGAATCTGGGCCGGAACAGTATACTGATCATCCCGATGCTCCTGATAGTAAGCCCTTATCTCATCCTCGGTGAGCTTCGCCTTGGCCACAATCTCTCGTCGCCAGAGCTCATTCAGCATCACCTGCTTCCGATTCTCCTGAAACTTGGTGAATGTGGTGTCGTAGAGGTAGAGCTTCCTCTTGAATGCGGCGATAAACCTGAGCTCTTCCTTCACCATCTCTTTCAAGAGCTTCTTAAGACCTTCCGGTCCTTTAAACTCATCTCGGGCAAAGGGGGGAAGCTGATCCTTCTTAAACTCGACATCGTCTCCGGTTATGGCGTGGTGGTCGAAGATGGCTAAGGTATCACCGTGTTCACCTTCGAGATAGTACTCGACCTTAACCGTTTTGAGGAGGCTGTCCTCCAGTGCTTCGGTCATCGCCTTTTTCTTCTCGCCCTCAATCGTCGATTTGATCATCCGCTTGACCTCGTCCAGCTTCCGGTAGCGAGCCGGCTTCTTCTCCAGAATCTTATAAAAGGCAAACTTACCACTATCGGGTGAGATGATGGTTGAGACTGATCCCACCTCGGTGGCAAAGAGGATCGAGTCGATTGGATCTGGTCTGGTTCCCTTGACAACATAGCCGAGCTGACCACCGCTGAATCGGGAAGGGGCAACCGAATAGACCTTACAGAGGGTATCCCAGGCAGCGGAATCGATCAGAACCGAATCTCGGAGTCGCTTCGCTAAGGAATCAGAATTCACCACAATCTCCTTTGCCTTCACCCTCGCCTTGATTAAATACTTATCCCTGTTTTCATCATAGTATTTTTTTATCTCGCTGTCGGTCACCGTTATCCTACTGAATACCTCACGGGTGAGGAAGTCATCCATAAGGTAGCGTTTGTTGGAGTAGTAGTAGCGCTTCCGGACTTCGGGGATGGTATCGTAACGGTGTTTCAAGGCATAGGTCCTGATCAGCCGTTCAATTACCTTCCGATCGACCAGCTCCTTGAGCTTCTCCGGCTTGTCATACCCAATCCTCATTACCGTCGGCATATTCTGGATCATCTCATCGATCTCGATCCGGGTGATTGGCCAGCCATCAACCCGGGCGAGATGCTCCTGGTAGTTCTTACGAAAAGCGCGTTCGACAGCGGAGAGGGCCTGATCAACATATGGACAATCACGGTATTTGGTTACGACATCGGAGTAGTATCGAGCCGCATTCTGAAAGTCCTCGAGAAGTTCTGAGGCATGACCCATCCGGTAGAGGACCGAACCGAGCTCTTTACTCTCGGGAAATTTTTCCCTTACCTGCTGATAGTAGACCATTGCGGAGTCCGGTTGATAGAGCCAGTAGAGATAGAGATCACCGATATCGACGAGGATCGAGAAGGAGTCTTCCCGGCTGGCACTCTTCAGTTCCTCCTGATAGGCGGCAATTGCCGCCCGATAATTGCCCTGGGTGGCAAGATCGATCGGGGAAACCCCGAAAAGAATCAGAAGCACCATCATCTCTCCTCCTTGGTCCAGTTTGGTTTTCTCTTCTCGATGAATGCCCTCATCCCTTCCCGGGCCTCCTCGGTGGCAAATGCCACCCCAAATGCCTCCGCCTCATAGGATGAGGCGGTGGTGAAGTTGGCATCGATACCACGGTTGATCACGGTCTTGGCCAACTTGAGGGCAATCGGCCCCACCTCAAGGATCTTGCGAGCAAGCTTCTTCGCCTCTTCCAAAAGGGAGTCATGGGGCACAACCCGATTGACAAGGCCGATCCTGAGTGCCTCTTCGGCATCGATCGGTTCCCCGGTAAAGATAAGCTCCTTGGCCTTGGCCACCCCAATCAGCCTTGAGAGCCGCTGGGTTCCGGCCCAGCCCGGGATAATACCCAGTTTGAGTTCTGGTTGGCCAATCTTCATCTTATCCGAAGCGATCCTCAGATCACAGGCCATAGCCAGCTCACAACCACCACCGAAGGCATAGCCATTGATCGCAGCAATCGTTACCTTCTCCATATTCTCAAGCTTGGCGGTCAATCGCTGGCCGGTCCGGGCAAACTCCCGGGCCTCGATCGAATCCATCTCAGCCATCGCCTTGATATCTGCGCCGGCCACAAATGCCTTACCGGTTCCGGTGATGATGATAACCTGAATCTCTTTATCCTGGGAGAGTTCATCAACCGCTGCCTCGAGTTCACCGACCAGTTTCCAGTCCATGGCGTTGAGGACATCGGGGCGATTGATGGTAAGAACCGCAACCCTCCCCTCCTTCTCGATCTGGAGATAATTGTAGACCATCACACCTCCTGAAGGAGAATTATATAAAGAATGTTGGCCTAATCAAGAGATGGCTAATGATAAGGGTAGAAGATGAAGAATAGGAGTGAGAGGACGAAGAGGATCCAGGAACCGGGGTGGATCTCTTCTGCCTTTCCTCCAATCAGTTTGAAGAAGGGATAGAGGACGAATCCTCCGGTGATACCGATTCCAATATTGTAGGTGAAACTCATCAGGATGACCACGAAGAAGGCCGGTATCGCCTCGGTGTAGTCGGAGAAGTCTATCCGCTTGATCGGCTCCAGCATGAGGAGGCCAACGATGATCAGGGCAGGACCATAGGCCTGGGGTGGAACCGAAGTGAAGAAGGGAGCAAAGAAGAGGGCGAGCAGAAAGAAAAGCCCGGTGACGACTGCGGTAAGGCCGGTCCGGCCCCCCTCTTCAACCCCGGCAGCCGATTCGATATAGGTCCCGGTGGTGGTGGTGCCGAGCAGGGCGCCAAATACTGTAGCCAAGGCATCGGCGAGCATCGGCTTTTCAATCTCCGGCAGATTACCATTCTCATCCAGAAAACCGGCCCGGGCCGAGACCCCGATCAGGGTCCCCATCGTGTCAACAAAGTCCATGATGAAGACGGTGAGAATGACCGCAAAGAAACCCCAGCTCAGTGCACCGATGATGTCGAGCTTGAGAAAGATCGGAGCAAGAGAAGGGGGGAGGCTGATCAGGCTGGCAGGTGGGGTTACGATACCGGATAGAAAAGCTAAGATGGTGCCGATGATGATGCCGATGAGGATCGAACCCTTAACCCTTTTGACCATCAGCACCGCAATCAAAAGGAAGGTTATGATTGCTACCAGGACCGGGGCTGAGGTGAGATCACCGACCGAGACTGGTGCTCCTGGAACTCCAAGCTTGACGATGCCGGTCTCGTTGAGGCCGATGAAGGTTAAAAAGAGACCGATGCCGACCGCAAAGCTGTATTTGAGCGAGGTTGGAACCGCATCAGCAAGCCAGGAACGGAGGCGGAACAGGGTGAGGAGAGTAAAGATGACACCCCCGATGAAGATGGCGCCGATCGCAGTCTGCCATGAGTAACCAAGGACTTTGACCACGGTGAAGGCGACAAAGGCATTCTCACCCATGTAAGGAGCAATCGCAAAGGGGCGATTGGCATAGATTCCCATAATCAGAGTGCCAAAGACTGCGGATAGGATCGTGGCCACCATGGATGGTCCCTTGGGAATTCCGGCCGCCTGGAGGATGGCTGGATTGACGATGATGATGTATGCCATGGTCATAAAGGTGGTGATGCCAGCGATGACTTCCGTCCTGACATCGCTACCCATCGCCTTGACCTTAAATAATTTCTCGATCATCTTCCCTCCTTCAAAAGGATCTCCTTTATCCGCTCACTGCTCATCGGTCCCAGCGGGATTGGCCGACCGTTGATGAGGATCGACATCCCGCGGCCGAATTTGATGAAATCTCGATTGGTCCTGAGTTGATGAATCCGAATGAAATATCTCTTCCCCATCCCCTTTACAACCTGCTGCCATTTTGAGACCAGGCTGATAAAAAATGGGCACTGTTCACTGGAAAAGATATCGATAACAACCTTGCCTTTGATCGGTGTGAACTCAAAATCCTTCCGGATGAAGCGAGGGGGTTCAACCCGTTTAAACCGCTTGAGCAGAAGGACCCTCTTCCCTTCCCGATCAACCTCCTCATAGCCGAGATGGCGGAAGAATCCAGCAGGCATATACCAGCTATCCCAGTCATAGCCCCAGGCCACCACGCCCTTAGCCCTCCTCTTTGCTACCCGCTCAATACGCTCAATCAGCATTCGTCCGATCCCCCTTCCAGTATACCTCTTCCGCTCGGGACGATCCCAGAGATGGACCATACCACAGATGATGTAGATGAGATCCTTGCCCTGGATCCGATCCGGGGCCTCCTCGATCGGGATGAACTCAAAGAAACCAACCGGTGTCTTCCCTTCATAGGCCACCAGGCCTGAAAGTCCCCTTCTCATCATCCACTTCAACCACCGCCTGCGGACCATCCCGGCCAGCTCATACCCTTTCTCATAGTTGAGGGTGCAGACCGAGGCAAGGGTGAGCGACTCCGGATCTCGATAATCCCGTATCTCAATCATCTCTCCCAATAATATCCAGCTTCTTTCTCTTATCAATTCCTGAGATAAATCTCAATATTGGGACCGGGACGGGAAATGGCCTCCAAACCAATGTAGGGGAGGTAGAAAGCATCCTGTTCATCATAACGGCCCTTTCCTCTTCCAGTGGCAGTCTGGATCTTCTTAATTAGATGGTATTCCTTCTGGAGCGACTCTTCAATTTCTCTTGGAATGAGATCGTAATAACGGAGAGGCGATTTTTTCACGATTACCAACTCGGGATTAGAAGAAAGAGGCACCGGTTGGAGAGTGCGAAGTTGCACCTCACTCCACTTAGAACCAAGTTGAGTGGTGGTAAGTCCTGATGGGAGATTCCTTTTAATCCACTCCGCGGCAATAACGCGGGTATCCTTCCTGGAGAGAAGTTGGTTGCACAATATTATGCATCTTATTGAAGGAATCATGAGGATTATAACGAGGATAAAAGTCATTACTTCGCCTCTCAGAAATTTGACATATTCTGAAATCTGGCTAATCAGGAAGCCACTACCCAGAACAAGAAAGGGAAGGAGAGGAATAGCATATCTTACAAATACAACCCAGCTCCTTCCAATTATGCAATAAAATATTAAAGCTGGAAAATAGAAAATCAGTGCCGTCTTAAAGGACTTTTGAAAGTGGAGTCCTATACCCAGGAAAGATGCGATCATCAGGGTTGGGCCCATTCCGAACCAGAGGGAAAACCTTAAATGATACCACCAACCCTGTTCCAGTCGAATAGGTGGAAATCCGTTAATCATGTGGCCCAGCGATTGGTGTTTAAACTCCAGCAAGGTCGATGTCTTAAAGGTGTGAAAATCAATCAGCGTGTAAGGGCTGGTTGCTATGAACCCTACAATAGCCGTTAGAATTGAAACCAGGAGTTTCTTACTATCACGATGGGGGGTTAATATATGAATTAGAATTAGTTCAAAAACAAGGAAGAAAGCAGTATATTTGGTTGAAGTCGCAAGGCCCAGGAAGAGACCGGCAAGAAAGTAACTGGTTATGTTTGGTTGGCGGGTAATTCGTAGCATAAAGTAGAAAGAAATTATGATCAGAAGAGTGGTCAGGATGTCTGTGGTCCCGAAGTGAGAGTCCCGGACATGAAGGTAGAGTAAGGCGAGGATAAATGCGGCGGTTAATCCTAATTTTTCACTATGATACTCTTTTCCTATCCGGTAGAGAAAATAACAGGTTGCAGTTCCAGCAATGGCAGAGACAAGTCGGGCAATGAGGTAGAATTGGGGGTTATAAACCGAGATTATTCCAGGTTTGATTATGGCGTAGATTCGGAAGATAAAGTGGAGCAGATACATAAGGAGGGTGGGGTAGAAGAAGAAGTGAGGGTTCATATCCCCGGTGAAAAATCTTACTGCAACATTTATAACTCGAGCTTCATCGGGTCGAGCAAAAATATTAGGAAGGCCAAAGGATATCCCCCAAATTCTGAGTCCAAACCCAATCAGGAGAATAATCAAGATTTTCTTCACATCTGAGCATATCCTCCCAATCAATATCTGTCAATATGAGTTTTCACCAACTACTTAGCTGCCACTGTGTATACTACCTGTATCTTAATCCTCCGGAGGATTTATGTTTCTCCAAATTTTGAGTAACCAACCCCATTTCGGTAAGATCATTTTTGATTGAAATCGGGCAATTGACGTATCATGATTTATAAGTATAATTGAGAAAGCAGAGGGAATCATGGGAATTATAGTTGTTTTGATTTTGACCTCCCCTGGTGATTCAGTCGGCTGGACTAAATGGGATGTTCAATGGGGCGCAGGTCAGACCGGCTGGCAGGTCTGGTATGATGGTTCCTGCGTCCATGTCGATTTTATGAGGGCCCATGAGTCTCAGCCTTGGCCTGACCGCTGCTGTGCCTATAACTTCTGGAGAAACCGCTGGTTCGGGGATGCCGATGTCACTCCCGGCTACTCTGGTTATGCTGTCCTGGGAGTGAAGCCATCCAACAATGCAGCAGTCTGTGCCTATCACCATCAAGCCTCAGGAGATATTTACCGGAGTTGGGTCTCGGTTGACGAGGGACAGGGCTATTACAATTTCACCTGTCATAAGGTTCTGCCTCAGGAGCAAACCGAGCAGCTCATCTGGCCCAGGCTGGCGGTGAGCAATAAGGACTATTTTTACGTAGTAATGCATAGTTATCCTTATGAGAAAATTTGCTTCACCCGTTCCACTGACGGTGGCAATACTTGGTCTGACACTATGATCGTCCATTTGGATACTATGTATTTGAATGAAACTGGTGGCGTCTTCGCTGACCGGTTTAACACTCCGGGTAAGGTCATCATCTACTGGACGAGATGGACTGGTGAGGGGAGTGGTGGTCATGCCCAGCATGCTCAGGATGTCTGCTATATGATCTCGACCGATTACGGTAATAGCTGGGGGCCAAAGGTCAACCTCACCCGCTATCATCCCGATGACACAATGCGGGCCTACTGTCAGGTTAAAGCGATCTTCGATCAGAATGGTGATCCCCACATTATCTTCCCGGTTAATTACTATCTCAATCAGACAGCGTATTATAAGTCTTGGATCATCCACTGGTCTCCCAATACCGGATTTAACATCGTTACCGGACCCCACAGTATGAGTGGAATTCCCGGTGCCTGGCGGCTTCCCTGTGATCATGCCCAGATCGCCCTTGATCGGGATAATGGCTGGCTATACTCTGTCTATGTCTTAAACCGAGATACCGACACCTCTCAGGGTGGCTGGCCCAATGGGGAGTTGATGGCCAAGTATTCGACTGATAATGGGGCTACCTGG
>Ga0180300_10000795_pt1 | contig 14278 bp, 12 predicted proteins | sample GuaBasSediGuay15_FD_121798 | JGI IMG/M metagenome (GOLD analysis project Ga0180300, IMG submission 121798) | Subseafloor sediment microbial communities from Guaymas Basin, Gulf of California, Mexico - Guay15, Core 4569-2, 21-24 cm | ecosystem: Environmental > Aquatic > Marine > Hydrothermal... | reverse complement strand
GGAGAACATATACAACAGGAAGAGGTTGCATTCATCCCTGGGGTACCAATCACCCATTGACTTCGAAAAGGAGGTAACTTTAAATAGTGTTGCTTAACTATGTGTATACTAACAAGGGTGCACCCCACCAAAAGATTAGATGACTATTTGGCTAGGAAAAAAGAATCGATCTTCATTCCCTTCATTAGGGCGAACAATAAGCACATCGGCAACATCATGTTTGAACTCGTGACGAATCTCACAAACGCAGTTCCCTTCCATGAATTCTGTTTCTTTCAGATCCGGCGTTAAAACGACCAAAGGGGACGTAATATCTCTGTCATTCGATGGTTTTGCCTCGCTCTTCTCTAACAACTATTTCGGCATCACTTTTCGAGCATGTCTCGTGAGGCACGGGATAAACAGTTTTAGCTCCTCTCTTCAGCACTATATTACATTATAGCTTACAAAGATAATAATATTTGCATCCTTATTTAGTGCGTAATTTGGAGTTTTTCCCTTCTTTATAGAACGGCTCTCTATATTTCATCGCTAACTTCAATTTGTTTATTATGTGCATCTCGTCCACACTCTTTATGGGGACGAGATGATCATTTCTCAGCAAACACGGCTTTATCTTTCCCTCGAAGGTGATTCTTAACCGAGAACAGTTCGCACAGAACTCCGTGTTATCTATTGGGTGAACAACTTCTACTTCCACGCCATCCACAAAATATTTTCGCCTGTGTTGCAGCCGTCTCGTTTTTATCGCAGACGCCTTCGATTTGAGTTCCGCTTCGACTCCGCAAAAGTCAGCTTCATACCCAGAGGGGCTTACCTGCAAGCCCTGTAAGGGCTTATGGTTAAAACAAGGAATCAATTCTATTAACTGCAAGATTGCCACTTCCCCTCTTCCTCTTTTATTGCACTCACGCACAAAATCCATCATGCCCTCTATCTCCTCCTCGTTTATTCCTTTCAGGAGAACCATATTCAGCTTAAGCGGTGTAAGACCTGCGTCAATCGCACTGTATATCCCTTCAATCACCTTTGGCAGATTATTGCACGAGGAGGTGATGAAATCGTATCTTTCCTCTTTAAGCGAGTCCAGGCTGACGTTCACCCGATCCAAACCCGCATCCGCAAGTTCAGCCGCATATTTGCTCAATAATATGCCATTTGTAGTCGCCGATATGTCATCTTCAAAATCTCTCATGCCTTGAATGATATCCACAAGGTCATCTCGCATCAAAGGCTCGCCACCAGAGAATTTTATCTTCCTTATGTCAAAATAAGCGGACGCAACTCGTGCTATCCCTATTACAAGCTCAGCACTTATTTCTTCTCTCCTCTCTCTTCTCTCTTCTCCTTCATTATGACAATATATACAGTTCAAGTTACACCGATTCGTGATAGAAAATCTTAAACTCCTTATCTCTCTGCCGTAATCGTCTATTAATCTCTCTTTCTCTCCTTTTACGCTCTTCATATTCTTATCTCTAATATGTCCTTATGGATAGAGATATGCTTAAATTAAAAGAGAGATGAAAAGGACATTATGTCATCATACTCACCACTAACACTACAACCGCAATCCCCAAAGCAATACTATACACATTCTTATTCCACGCTAACACCTTCCTTCCATCCAACACACTAACTGGGATCATATTGAAAACAGCAAGCCATGCGTTTATCATCACTCCAAATACTCCTATTTGTTTTAGCATGCCAAAAGAAGAGAGGGAGAGAGGTAAGAAAAGGAAAGCCAACGCCACGTTCATCATGGGACCCGCTATCGCTATTTTTCCACTCTCTTCTCTCGTAAGATAAGGGTTGAGTATCCTAACAGCGCCTGGCGCCGCAAAGATAAAAGGACCGAAGAAAGGGATTACCACTGCAAGCAAAAGCATGAAAGGCGCCATTCTAAATTCTGACCAGCTTCCATACCGCTGTGCAACGAACTTATGGGATAATTCATGGAATATAAATGCAGAGCCAACAGTAATCGCCGAAAGAGTGAAAATTGCAAGCCAATTTAGTTCGGAACCCAGAGGCATCCAGCGCTTAATTAGCACGGTAAACGCAAAGGAAATAGCGAACCATGCGATCAAAAGATGCTTTATTTCTGTTTTGCTTGTTCTTATCGGCATTTTTATACGGTACTAAGTTAATTAATAGCCCGGGACGGATTCGAACCGACGTCACGAGGTCCAGGGCCTCGGATGATTGACCTCTACACTACCGGGCTATTATTATAAATTATCTTTGATATTTTTAGGATATATAAATCTCAATTACATATTCTATTTCACTTACCCAAACGAGTAGCGGAATGAATATTATAAACAGGTTATGGAGTGTTGCCCTATGCGCGCCGATAAAAGAATCGAAGTTACTTAAGAGTCCAAAAGGAAGCAGAAACAAAGCGGGCTTTAAATCCTTATCCTTCTGGCAAGAAGCGAGGAAGAAAAGTGTTAGTGCGAGATGAAGCCCAATGCCGGGCATTTTGCACTGTTGCCGTCAGGCGCCTTTGGTCTCCTTCTTCAAACTCCGTGCAAACTCCTCTATCTTGCGAAGCATGTCATCCTCCGACCTCAACCCCTCCTCTATTATCTTTATGAATGCACTGCCCACGATTGCACCGTCTGCAACCTCGCAAACCGCTCTTACGTGTTCTGGTTTCGAAATACCGAATCCTACCGCCAGAGGTACTGGTCTATCCATTGATAATTCCATTTCCTTTATCCTTCTGATATGGGGGCGTATCGAATCAGAAAGCTTCTCCCTCGCTCCCGTTACGCCGAGCAGCGATACAACATAGATAAACCCTGATGCAGCATCCAGAATCTTCGCCATTCTGGGCTCGGTGGTCGTAGGTGCAACGAGAAAGATCAAATCGGTTTCATATCCCTCGCATATCTTTAGTAGCGGTTTTGACTCTTCTACTGGTAAATCAGGCACTATTAAACCTTTTATGCCTGCTGATTCACAATCCCTTACGAATTCCTCCAGCCCTCTTTGTAGCACCAAATTGTAATAAGTAAGGCAAACTTTTTCCGCTCCTTTTATCCTCGCAGCTACTTCAAAATATAAATCCGGATTCATTCCCGCTCTCAAACTGCTTTCACTCGCTCGCTGTATCGTAACGCCATCTGCGATGGGATCAGAGAAGGGCAAACCAAGCTCTAAAATGTCTATTCCTCCTTTAATTAAAGCGTTTGCTATCTCCTTGGTATCTTCGGCACTGGGATAGCCCGCAGTCACGAAGCCTATCAATGCTTTCTCTTTCCTCTCTTTTAGTTCTTTGAATTTCTCTTCTATGCGCATGCGTCGCTATTAAAGATTTTAAAATTCCACCCTCAAAGTGACTATCTCAAAAGGATTCACCGTCAGTTCTATTCTTTCTCCTTCTATTCGTAACTCCTTTTTCACTTCCTCGTCCTCTTCTTCCAGCAGGTTCACTGCCCTGACCGCTTTTGGTTCCTTGAACAGTGTTATTTCTGCGTCCGTCTCTTCTCCATTCGTCTCGTAAAATCTTAGTATCATTTCGTCCCCATCCTCCACCTTTTTCAGCGCGGATAAAATGACATTTTCAGGTTCTATTTTCAAGAAAGACCGTTTTAGAGGTAATTTTCTCGCATCACGCAATTGTATTGCATCCAGATGACTGCTGAATTCAAGAGCATGTTTGTAAGACGAAGCTTCACGCCAATCCCCTTTGTGCGGGTAAACGGAATATCTAAATACATATCTTCTTAACTCCTGCGCATCCGGAACCGGTATTGCAGGACCTGTCCTACCGTCTGAGGACAGCATTAAAACGCTTCTTAGCAGTGTTAAATAGATGTCCCCATCTCTTACCTCATTCTCAGGTATCCCACGGTGCATTATGGTCAAGCCCTTCTTGCCATCGGAATAATCAATCCATTTCTGCGAAGGAAATACTCCACAAGGCTCCTCCACCCATTTCTCTTTTGGCTTATAGTACCACTGGTCAGTCGGTCGAGAAACAACGCCAAATTGAGTACCACAGGCATAAGCCAAAGATTTCATGTTGGTGGAGAACCTAACGCGAAGTCGTGCCCTCGGATGCTTGTCCACCACAGTCGTGATGAAATCTATTCTTGGAATGTCTTTATAAACAATTATTTTTTTCGTGCACTCCAAAAATTTATGCCGCCATATACGTGGCTCCATTTTCTCCGTTAATCTGTACGGCCATCTAAGGGAGAAATAATTCGTCTCAACGTTGATAATACGTCTCAAAGGACTTTTATTTATATAGAAATTCTCTACACGGAATGAACCGTACTTCACCCCTTCTCCCCTTTCTGTTTTCAGTGGGATACCCATTGTTTGTCGGTGGTAGTAGAGGTCGCCCGTTTCTTCCTCCAGGACAAGCTCATTTGCCGTGCACAGTCTCTCGCGCTCACCGCAAATCACGTCAACCAAGCCCGTACCTGGATCCACATCCACCCAAAAGAATCTGTTTTGTATGGTGTTCCCCCTTATCATAATAAAATTCGGGTCATAACGATACTGTTTTGGCTCCCGCTCAAGGATTTTATACACTTTATAGCCCAGTGCAGGGACCGTAGGAACAAATCCGATACGGGCATATCTCAAGGTGTCATCCTCATACCTCGCAAATTTTATGACTTCCACATCTATTTCCTCTTCTCCACTCTTCAATCCTTTTATCGTTACCACTTTACCTTTGTCAAAGTTCAAATCCATCTCTACCCAGTTCCTCACTTCCCATGACTGTGAGTTAAATACTATTATATCTCCATCTCCATGCCTCATCGAGGGCAGCCTTGGGATACTTTTGGATTCAACCCCTTCCATCGATTCCGCCTCTATTATTTGATTATATACGCGAAGGCAGCGAGCAGCCATTTCAGTGTTAAAAAAGCCGCGAAAGTGCCTCACCTCCTCGTAACCCGCATCCATCCCTGTTCCCGGAGCTACATCATGAAATGCTAAGTACAAAATTTTACGCCATGAATTCCTCGCCTCCTCAGTTGGGTAGGAGTGGTTATTCAAGAGATAGTTTATCGTACCCCATCGCTCGCAGCAGATCAACCAACCCTCGTACTCGCAAAGTTCCTGTTTTAGCCACATCCTGCTCGAGCAGCAATTTGGAAATACTTCTGAATACTTTCCTGAATACATCTCGCCTTTCCGCACGTCCATCTCGAGTTTCTTCTCTTCTATCTCACTCTCCATTGCTTCAAAGAATTCGATTGGCGTTGCTATCTTCATCTCCGCTACTTCTCCGCGCTTCTCATTCCATTCTCGCACAACCTCCGGTGTTTCCGGCTGCGGCATCGTGACCCCACTTCCGGAAGGCATCAAGATATGAGAGGTTGCCGCCAAAGCTTTGAGTTTCTCATAGCTCTCATCCAGCTTTGTCAGGTCCAATCCAGCGCGGTATCCTAAAGGCATCCAGTGAGCCAAAATCCTCGTGCCATCCAAACCTTCCCATAGGAATTCTGAGGGCTTTCTCTTCGTTGCACCCCTTCTGAAGGCAACATACCTGTATCCCGATTTTTTGTATATCTGCGGTAGCTGGGCATTCAAACCAAAACTGTCTGCCTGCCACATTACCGGAACATCAACCCCGAACTTCTCCTTCACGTATCTCTTACCAAACAGGATTTCTCTTATCAACGTTTCTCCATCCGGGAGCATTGTATCTGCCATCAGGTATTCCCCGTCTGCAATCTCAATCGCGCCTTCCTTTATGCTCTGCGCAATCTTCGCGAATACTTCCGGATACCGCTTCTCCATCTCCTCCAGCAGAAAGGTCTGCTCTATCAGGAACTTGTAATCGGTCTTTTCAACCAGCTCTGCCACCTCCTTCAGAATGGACACCATGTTGATGTAAAAATAGTCCTCCTTCGTGAAGACCCAGATAGCATCGTAATGCGTGTGTGGGACGAGATAAATCGTATCTTTTTCTTCTCCTTCTCTCTTTTCGTTTGTCATGCTCTCAGTTAATATTTCTCTCTATTTCTAAAAGTATTTAAGAACGTTTGTCGTATAAATATATAATAAATTATCCACGCATGAAAGGGGTGTGAACAGTATATAATGGTTCAACAAGAACAAAAAGGAATATACAAAATTATCATAATAGCTATCCTTTTAGGTATTTGCTCCTTTCTCACCCTTTACTTTCATGTGCATGAAATCTATACAGTTTTTACTCACTTTTTTTACATTCCAATCATCTTAGCATCGTTATGGTGGAGAAGGAAAGGTTTAGCTGTGGCGGTATTTTTAGCTTTGCTTCTGATTTTCAGTCACCTTTTTATTGGAATGGAAGTGGAAACGTTTAAAGGTTTAATCCAGTCTTCTATGTTTATTGAAGATTTAACGCGATCTTCTATGTTTGTGGTTATTGCACTGGTGACTGCCATGTTAAGTGAGCGGATTGCAAAGATGATTAATAGCCTTAATCTAATTGGCGGGGAAGTAGCAAGGGTAGCAAGGGAAGTAGGGGTAGAAGGGAATCTCGGCGCACAGGCTGAAGTGCCAGGTGTTACAGGAGTTTGGAAGGAGCTGACCGATAATGTGAACATGCTGTCTGCAAACCTGCGAGACCAGATCAGAGATATTGCTAAGGTAGCCACCGCATTAGCCAGCGGAGACCTCACACAAAAAATCACGGTGGATGCAAAAGGAGAGCTACTGGAGCTCAAGAACACCATCAACAGCATGGTTGACCGGCTTAATCTGATTAGCGGTGAAGTAACAAAGGTAGCAAGAGAAGTAGGAGAGGAAGGGAATCTTGGCACGCAGGTGGAGGTGCCAGGTGTTGCAGGAGCTTGGAAAGAGCTTACTGATAACGTGAACACGCTTACTGCAAACCTGAGGGATCAGGTTAGAGATATTGCTAAGGTAGCCACCGCATTAGCCAATGGTGACCTCACACAAAGAATCACAGTGAATGCAAAGGGAGAGCTACAACAGCTGAAGGACACCATCAACAGCATGGTTGACAGACTCAATACTCTTGTTACCCAGGTGAAGGATTCCGCAAATAAAGTTACTTCCGCCGCTCAGAATTGCAGAGCCTCGAGTGCTGAGATGAGCACATCTATAACACAAGTAGCAGCAGCAGTGCAGCAGATAGCAAAGGGTGCACAGGAGCAGGCACAGAAGATAGTGGCTGCGTCCAGGTCTGCTGAGCAGATTTCAAAGGCTGCTACTGAGGTATTAAACAGGGCGGATGAGGTGAACAAGGCAGTATCTGCTGCGGATGAGAGTGCCCGTGCAGGTCTAAAAAAAGCGAGTGAGGTTGCCGAAAGCATGCAGAGAATATCCGAGGTGGCAGAGAAGACTTCAGCAACCGTTGACGGTATGGCGCAGCGGGCTGATGAGATTACCAAGGCACTGAGTGTTATCACCGACATCGCATCTCAGACAAACCTGCTTGCATCAAATGCTGCAATAGAGGCTACGAGAGCCGGTGAAGCAGGCAAGGGGTTCGCTGTGGTTGCAGGAGAAGTACGCAGGCTTGCAGAGAGCAGCAAAAAATCCGCAGGTGAGATTGCAGAACTTGTGCGGTCTGTACAGAAAGAAACAGCATCTGCTTCAGAGACGGCGAAAACAATGGCAGAAATTGTAACAGCAGGCTTGGAAGCAACAGCTAAATGCCCTCCAGCTTTTGATGACATCGCATTTACAATGAAGCAGACATTAAATGCCGCGCAGATGATCGCAAAAGCAGCAGCGCAGCAGAAAACAAGCATTGAATCTATTGTAAAGATGGTGGAGGAGGTATCCATGATTGCCGAGGAAACAGCATCAAATTCTGAGGAATCTGCTGCATCCGCACAGCAACTAAGCTCAGCTATGGAACAGCTTACAATCTCAGGTCAGGAGCTGTCGGGCATAGCCGTAGAACTTCAGGATGTAGTTACAAGGTTCAAACTCGGTAGTGAAGCGGGGGTGGCTGCAAAGAGAAGTGCCAAATAAAACAGATGATGACGCTGTGGAGCCGAAAACATATGTAATCTTCAGACTTGGAGATAAGGAATTCGGCGTAGATGTGATGAACATAAAGGAGATTGTAAAGGTACCGCCAATTACAAGGGTTCCTCGCTCCGCTGATTTTATTGAGGGCGTAATAAATCTCGGAGGCAGCCTGGCAACAGTCATAAACCTCAGGAAAAGGTTTGGTCTTGAACCAAAGGAGATAAATGCAGATTCAAGGATAATTATAGCAGAGTTTGGGGATAACCTTGTTGGCATGCTTGTTGATGCTACAACAGAAGTATTGAGGATTCCCGCATCCAACATAGATATTGAAGCAACACCTGAGATGTTTACAACAGAGATTTCTAAGGAATATCTGGCGGGTGTGGGCAAGATTGAGAACCGGCGCATCATCTTACTCGACCTGAAGCAAGTGTTGACGGCGAAGGAAGGAAACTGAAAAGCTATGTAAATGTAATCTAAGTGGTTAAAAAAAAGAATATTATATGTAAGAAAATAAAGTGAATAAAAAGAAATGGGAAATGTAAGAGTATTGTTAGTGGATGATTCCACATATATAAGGACGGTCCTTGGCAGCATAATAACCGAGGCTGGATTTGAAGTCGCAGGCGAAGCTGCTGACGGCGAAGAGGCAATCCGGAAGTATATGCATCTCAAACCCGACTTAGTATTAATGGACGTTATAATGGAACCTATGGACGGAAGGGCAGCAACGAAGGCGATACTTGATAAAGACCCTGAAGCGAGGATATTGATGGTTACGGTGCTGGAAGACAAAGATATACTCGTGGATTTGATGCAGATAGGAGCAAAAGGCTATATCACGAAACCCTTTTCAAAAGATAAAATTGCAGAAAAGATAAAGGAAATTATGGGGGAATAATGAGCATACAGAATAACGGATTCGAGGAAGAAATGCTGGAGCAAATATTGAAGACCGCCGCTTCAAAGTCTCTGATTTATTTGCAATTCTTTATCGGCAGACTGATTAAAGTCGAATCGCTATCCATCCATTGGGGAGCACAGGAATTAAGAATAGAGAAGGATTTTGTTATCTCCAGGATAGATTTAAGAGCGAAAAGCGAGCTGGTTGGAAGTATATACCTTGTATTCCCCTACGAAATCGCACAACGACTTACAGAAGATATGTATGGGGAGTTGATTCCGGAGATTTCTCGTAAACATGTTTTAGACATGGTCGAGGAGATGACCAATGTTATTTCTGTTCCTCTCAGTGAGACCGCCACTTTTTTTTCTCGTAATACGCCTGTCATTCCTTCTGTTGCTCGTATAGTTAGCTACGATGAATTCAAATCTTTACCGGTAGCGGAAGCATTGGTTTTAGAGTTGAAAATGGGTAGCAAAATGAAATGGGATAAAATGAAAGGGAATATATACTTTGTGATGGAAGAAGGAACCGTAAAGAGGCTAAAGAGGACACTGAAAAGGAGGGAGAGGGAGTAATGATAAACGTGCTGGTGGTGGATGACTCATCACTGATGAGGAGGATAGTATCAGAAATGCTGAATTCGACATCAAATATACGAGTAGTTGGCACTGCCAGGGACGGCATGGATGCCGTAGAAAAAACAAAAAAACTCAGACCCGATGTTGTAACCATGGATGTAGAGATGCCGAAGATGGATGGATTAACTGCTTTGTGCTACATAATGGCAAAAACTCCGGTACCTGTTGTGATGCTCACAGCAATGGGCAAAATAGAAGCAGATTTAGCGGTGAAGTCTTTTGAGTACGGTGCGGTGGACTTTGTATCAAAACCCAGCAAAACCATTTCTTTAGACATAGAAGAAGTGAAGAATGAGCTGATAAACAAGGTTAGAGCTGCCTCAACCGTGAATGTGGAAAAATTGGTTTTCAAGGTTGTGGAAAGAAGGTTGATAGAAAAACTGTTAATACCGCCGAAGACAGACAAAAAAGTCCTGATTATCGGTGCTTCCACAGGAGGACCCCAAGCACTATCAGAAATCATTCCGAAACTTCACAGAACTTTCCCATTAGCTGTTTTGATTGTTCAGCACCTGCCAGTTGGCTTCACAAAAAGCTTTTCAGAAAGACTGAGCTGGCAGGGTTCCATCGCATTGAAAGAAGCGGAAGATGGAGATGTCATAAGACCAGGTCAGGCTTTCGTTGCGCCATCAGGTTATCATATAGTAGTAAAAAACGGTAGGATAGAGTTAAATAAGAATCCAAAGGTGAACGGCGTGAGACCAAGCATAGACGTAGTAATGAAATCAGCAGCGGAAGCGTACAATGACAAAATTATTGGCGTGTTGCTCAGCGGAATGGGGAAAGATGGTGCAGAAGGTATGCGGGCAATAAAGGAAAGAGGAGGCTCAACTATTGCACAGGATGCGCTCACAAGTGCTATATTTGGTATGCCGAAGGCGGCAATAGACATGGGTGTCGTGGACAGTGTTGCACCTCTCCCTGATATTGTGGATGAGATAGTAAGGATGCTGTGACATTTTTTCTTTTGTTCTGTGTTGATAATTATATAATTGGGGGAATGCCTCTTAAGAAATAAAATGTCGCTCGGGATAATTGGCGGGACAAGTTTATTTGGCTCGGAGTTTCTTGATGATGCAAAAGAGAAGGAAATGGAGACAAAGTATGGCACAGTTTACCTCCTCTTTACTGTCGTACATTCACACAAGGTTGTCTTTATTCCAAGACACGGTAAGGAGAAAAACATACCGCCACATAGGATAAATCATAAAGCCAACATAATGGCATTCAAGGAGTTGAGGGTGGAGAAAATTGTAGGTGTTACTTCAGTCGGCAGTTTAAAGCTTGATATAAAACCACAGTCATTGGTTGTTCCTCACGACTACATAAGTCTGTGCAGCATACCTACTTTTTATGATGATGAAATCGTTCATGTTACACCGGGATTGGATGAGAGTTTGAGAAGTAGCGTAATAAAAGTGGCAAAAGATTTGGGTGTTGACCTCATTGAAAAGGGCGTTTATTTCCAGACCGTGGGACCGAGGCTCGAAACCAGAGCGGAGATAAACCTCATACGGAATTATGCGGATGTGGTAGGAATGAACATGGCTTCGGAAGCGACACTTGCAAAGGAGTTAGGGCTCGGGTACGCAAATATAAGCACGGTGGACAATTATGCACATGGTATAATCGCCGAGGAAGAGTTGGACTATAAAAAGATAGTGGAAGCGGCTTCTAAGGGTAAAAGCAGGGAGGATTTGGAAAAGGTGCTTCTGAAGTTGATAGATTATGAAATCGGGAATTGAAAAATGAGCCTCGTCAGCCCCCATTTAATCCTGCTCCATCCACCAGCGGTGTATGATTTTCGAAAGCATCCAATAATGTACGGACCAATTGCAGATGGAGTCCCGTCAACTCCGATATTTGAGATGTATCCTGTGGGATTCTTCTCTATCCTTGAACATTTGGAAAAGAACGGATTAAATGTGAGAATAGTGAACTTAGCAGCGAGAATGCTTGATAACCCCGGATTTGACGTGGAAAAAATGATACGCAAGCTTAAACCAAAGGCTTTTGGCATCGACTTTCATTGGGTAGTTCACGCGCAGGGAAGCCTCGAAGTTGCGAAGATATGCAAGCATTATCACCCCGGCATACCCGTAATTTTCGGTGGATTCTCTGCAACTTACTTCTTCGAGGATTTGATTCGCAGTCGAGAAGTGGATTTTATAATACGAGGCGATTCCACAGAGGAGCCTCTTTTACAACTCTTGGAAGCAATTATCCATCACCGCACACTGTCCAACATTCCAAATCTGGTATGGAAAGATAAAACCGGAGCAGTTCATATAAACCCGTTCAATCATATTCCGAACACTATTAATGAGTCAAATAACTACCTCTATATTTTCAAATCTGCTTTGAAATACATGGACGTTAAGAGTCTGAGTCCATGGAAGGGCTGGTATGAGTGGCTTGACTATCCCATTACTCAGGTGATTACCTGTCGTGGGTGTGCCTATAATTGCACATTCTGTGGTGGCTCCAAGAGAGCGATGAAAACGTATTGCAATCGTAATAAACCCGCTTTTCGTGACCCGAAGAAGATAGTCGAGGACATATCAAAGATCATTGGTTATACACGTGCGCCGATTTTTATCACCGGGGACCTCAGACAGGGTGGTGATGCATACGCGTACACTGTGCTGGAGGGGCTGAAAGAAGTATCGTTCGAAAACCAGGTAATAATTGAGCTATTTGACACTGCGCCGAGAGAGTATTTTGAGCGCGTAGCCGGCTCTATCAAGAACTTCAACCTTGAAATATCTCCTGAAACGCATGACGAAGAGATAAGGAAAGTATGCGGGAAACGGTATAATAATCATGAAATGGAAGAGAATATAAAGTGGGCTTTAGAACTCGGCTGTCACAGATTTGACATCTTCTTCATGATCGGCATTCCTTCTCAGAATTGCAAATCTGTCATGGAGACCGTGGATTACTGCGGGTATCTGATGGACAAATTTGGTGAGCGCGTAGCACCTTTTATTTTACCCTATTCCCCTTTCATTGACCCGGGATGCATAATATACGAGAATCCGGAGAAGTTCGGGTACAAAATCTTCTTCAAAACCTTAGAGGAATACCAGAATGCAATGCTCTCCACAAGTTGGGAGTATATCCTGAATTACGAAACCGAATGGATGACAAGGAGCGAAATCGTAGATTGCACTTACCGAGCAGGGTTGAGACTGAATAGGCTGAAGGCAGAATACGGGTTGATTGACCACGATTCATTCAGAGCGAGGGAAGAAAAAATAAAAGTCGCAATTGAACTCACCGGAGCAATTCGCGAAATAGAGGAGATAAACCACGCGGATGTGAGACGAGACAGATTAATGCAACTTAAGCCCAAGTTAGATATAATGTTTAACTCCGTGATTAACGAGAAGAGGAGCATGGGATGGCCTGCTACGAAGAGAAACTTAAGGATCTTTAATATCCTTAAGGCGATAATAGGCGAATACTTAAGCGGAAAATTATTTAGAGTTTAGTGCTTTTTTGTGTATCTACCAGAACGCCACTCCTCCATGCCTGTGGAGTTCCGCAAGTTTTTCTGATGGATATAAAAGATTTTGGGTTTGGTATCACTACCAAATAAAACTCGGGACTCCTATTATCCTCGAAGCGGTAATTGAAGATCACTGGTATGACGCCGTTTTTTCCCTTGTGCTCCTCTAACATCCTCTTTATCCGCTTGTTACTCCTCGCAGCTTTGTCATTCTTGTCGCCGTAATATCCCATATCGTGGAAGTCAACGGCGACATCTACTCTGGTATGCTCGTCAGCGCGAGAATCTCTGAATTGACTTTTCTGAAGAACGACAGGATCTCCTCGATTTCGTTTGCGTAGAGGAAACTGAAAACCGTGTCAGCAGAAGGTATCACAGCATCGGGCATCGTCCGCTTGAGTTCTGAGCGGTCGAAGTAGCTGCATAACTGATAACGGCTATTGCGTCCTCCTGTGTGTATGTTGCACCCTCGGGTACCCTTATAATGCCGCCGTTACTGCACAGCAATTCGGAAAGCATCGAAAAAAATTAGCAGTATTTTCCTCAGTCCATACATCCTTCCACTGGTTCCACTGGTAGTCCTTTACTTGCGATGGCTTTATTATCTACTCGTCACTAAATACATTGGAGAGCATCGTAAAGCTCTCCCCCCCACATCCGCCGATATCGGCGAAAAGTGGTATATAAATAAGTTCGGAAGTAGGGGTCTTCGGAACTACTGAACATGTCTGTGGACACTACTGTTAACCGAGGTGTTGGAATGCATGGGGCTGAAACTTGATATGCTTACCTTATACGATATTTATATTGGTCACAGGTGTGATCCAAATATCAAACGAGAGAGGTTGATGGAACAATGGGTTACTTAACCGAACACGCATGAAAATAACATGAAACAAAACCAGATGAAAGAAGTATTAAAGGATTTAACACAAGAATATAAAAACCATCATTGTCCGATTGAATTCAATTTTAAGGAGTTTGCAACAAGATACTTAAATGAACAGCGCCCTAATAATTATCCTCACAATATATGCCCTTATCCAGCAAAAGTTTATCCATATATTCCCCTGTTCTTTCTATCCATTGATGAATTATGTCCTTCTGATGGCGTCGTGTTAGACCCCTTCGCAGGGAGTGGAACTGTTTTATTGGAATCTCTTATAAACCCTTTCTCTGAAAGAAGTGTTTTCGGGGTGGAATTAAATCCTTTTGGGAGGTTAATATCCCAAGTAAAAACTACACCCTTAG
>Ga0180300_10000794_pt1 | contig 14279 bp, 25 predicted proteins | sample GuaBasSediGuay15_FD_121798 | JGI IMG/M metagenome (GOLD analysis project Ga0180300, IMG submission 121798) | Subseafloor sediment microbial communities from Guaymas Basin, Gulf of California, Mexico - Guay15, Core 4569-2, 21-24 cm | ecosystem: Environmental > Aquatic > Marine > Hydrothermal... | reverse complement strand
CCTCTTGGCTGCTGTCAAAGGGTGTTGATATGCTCTGCTGCTATGTGCCTGAGTACCTAGCGGGCGTTGTATCGGCGGTCCTAACTTCTCTACCTGATGTGATAGTTGCTCTGGTCTATGGTTTGGAGAGCGAGGAGGCTGTAGCATCTATCTACGGTGCCTGTGCCCACGACTTTGTAGAGAGTATAGGTCTTGCTGCTCTTGCTGCGGGTTTCGTGGGGGTTGCGGTACCTGTTCCTAATCCTCAGCACCTAGCGGTTGTGCTAGCTGCTATAATGATGTCTTGGATATTCGTTATGAGCTACGGTAGAATCACGGCTATCGAGGGTGCTATCCTCGTTGTAGCCTTCTTGGTGCTGAGCTTCTTCGCTGTGGTCTTCGGGCTGCTCTAGGTTTACATAACTGTTTTGTATTTTACATGGGTTTTGCACATATCACGTCTTGTCCTGTTGAATATACCTGTGCTAAAGCATATAAGTTTGTGTAATGGAAAGAAATAATGAACAGGTGTGTGAATATGAGCATTGTTGCTAACAGGGAGATTTGGGAGGCGATAAAGCAGGACTACGTGAACACCTACGCCTACAGGATATGCAGCTTCCTCTTCACGCTGTATCCTGAGGAGGCTAAGCGGGTCTTTGGAAGCATTGAGAACTGTGTAAGAGAAGTTAAGGATGATGCTGAGGTATGGATTGAGAAGTGGCTGCCTAACTACTTCTCGGGTATTGTAGCGAGGGTTAAGGGTAGCTAGAGCTGGGGTTAAGGTCTAAACCTGTTTTTTATTTACCTTTGCTTCTCGGTATAGCATATAAGTTTGTGTAATGGATTCTATCTTTGAAAGGGTGAGTCTAGTATGTGGAAAAGTGTGGCTCTTGGTGCCCTCGTAGCGATTGTAGCGTTTGTATCGCTGTGGTATCTGGGCTTCAGCTCTGGTGAGGCTTTCTATCTAGCGTTTACGATTGGTACGGTGGCTGCTGCTATCGGTGCTGCTACTGAGAAGGAACAGGCTATTGGTGAGCTGGGTGCCTTTGCTGCGCTTATACTGGTGATGGCTGTCATGTCTAGGTACTTTGCTCCTAGCACCGCTACTATTGTGTTGCCCAGCGGTATGGAGGTCACCATTCCTATGAGCGTGGTGCCTTGGCTCGGGCTGGGGTTGCTAGCGTTCTACGTGGTTGGTATATTCGCTGGTGCGGACCCCAAGGCTCTTGGGCTGTGGGTCCTGTCTATTGTGCTGCTACCCCTGTGGCTTGTTGCTGAGGGTCCTGTGCGTGTGCTGTATACTGTGGTATTCGCTCTGATTGCTGCCTACCCGCTGGTGACTGCTCCACCTACAAGGGCTGGTCTGCTAGCTGTTGTGCCTATACTCAGCGTTGAGCCTAGGACCATTCAGATTAACGTTGAGTACATCAACACCAGCTACCTGTTCCTGCTGCCCGTGCTGCTGTTCTTTGCGCTAGACCCCTTCAGGGTTATCAGGAACAAGACCATTACGGACCTCGCGGCTGTGGTGACGATATTCCTAGCGTTCATTGATATAATCAACTATGCTTGGGCTATGCTCTAAAACGATTGTGTTTTTTACATCATTCTTAAAACATATAAGTTTGTGTAATGGATTCTATCTTTGAAAGAGGTGTTAGATTTGAGTATGGCTGGTGAGAGGACGCTACAGGTTGTTGGTGTTCTGTTGCTGCTTGGAGTAATCGCTATGGGTGTGCTCACGTACACCGAGATGACTGGGCACACGCAGATACTGGAGGCTATCAAGGAGGGTGTTGATGCTCTTAAGAATTGGTTTATACCCAGCGTTAGCGAGCTGAGCATAACTACAGGTGAGTATAGTGGGCTCACCATCACCAAGGAGAACAACAAGGTGACGATAACGGGTAACCTGTCTGCTGGGTCTAAGTACACTATTGTCACGGCTGAGCTGAAGACTGATAAGGAGGCTACGCTCATACTCGATATAAGCAATGGTCTCAGCAACACCAGCGTTGATATAACTGTCACGGCTACTGATGCTATTGTTGATGGTTCCAAGAGCATAAGCGTGGCTGCTGGGTCTTCTCAGCTAATCAAGTGGATTGTGTATCCAAAGACTGAGAACGCTACTGTGAAGGTTCAGCTAGTTCTTGAGCCCACGACTGATGATAGTGGTACTATAACCGCTGAGTTCCTCGTTAGCTACCGTAAGTAAGGTTAAATCGGTTTTTTACAATATTCTTTCTTGGGATTTCAGTTGGGCAGTAATAAGTATAGGCTAAACCCTGTTATGGTACCTAGAAAGGCTACCTGTAGGATTATCGAGAGGGGCATTAAGGATTTGGAGGCTCTTGGCTACAGGGTAGATGCTGAGAAGCTTAGGGAGATCTACAGGGAGTTGTGCGGTTAGGTCCTCTTCTTACTTTTTGTGGGAGAGGTGTTGATTTGTTAGGTCCTTGTAGCCTGTGCAACCTATTTATCATTTGTTACTGTATACCTGCTCTGAGGTGGGTGGTTTGGAGAAGCTCTTAGAGAAGTATTGGGTTGAGGTTGCTGCAATAATCGCTGTTGTGCTGCTGGGTATCGCTGCCTCTGATATTGGTATCTACGCTCAGGTTGCGGTTACTAGCATTGACTTGGGTCTCAAGTACTTTGTGCCTATGTACTCAGAGACTGATGGGTCTTACATCTACTTGTTTGGATACAACAACTCTGCTGGGGTTGCAGCTCTAGCGGTATTCGACCCATCAACGCAGAGCATCGTTGATTACGTTGAGTATAGCTCTTGGTCTCAGTTCACGGGTGGCTACGTATCTCCTAATGCTCCCTACATCTACGCCTTTGCTAATAATGTGTTGGTTGCTATCAACAAGTCTGATTTGAGCGTTGTGGGCAGCAGCTCGGTTGATGGTGCGATAACTGGTGCTATCTACTACTCTGGTAGCGTCTACGTGACGTATAGCAGGACTGGTATATACATTGACTACGGTTACGTGGCTAAGTGTGCTGAAGACGCTTCGTCTTGTACATCAGGGTATGCGCAGACAACGAACTCTGTATCTGATACTGTTGTTGAGAACTTCATCAACGAGTTTGCGGTTTACGAGGTTGGCACTATTGTGCTTACTGCGCTGTCTGATGATTCGGATAACGTGTTGGTCTACGCCTACGAGGCTGCTACAGAGACCATAGCTGATGTTGGCTCTACGGTTACGGGTAAGTGGCTGGGTGCGGATTACGATAGTGTTAATGGCAGGTTCTTGGGCTACTTCTTTGATGGTACTTACGTTATCGTTAGGTTCTACTCGTATTCAGCGGGTAGCTTGACTGAGCTTACGAGCGTTGTCTGTGTGCCTAGTGTTGGTATCGAGAGCTTCGGATTCGTTAAGTACCTCGGTAGCGGTACTCTCGCTATAGGCTACCTCAACTCTTCGACAACCTACGTTGATTACTTCGACATTGATTTGACTGCCTGTGACAGGTTCAAGACTGAGACTGTTCCTGATACTAGACCCTACCACGCTGCCGAGGTTCTGGGCGGTACATTGTACTACTTCGTGTATAGCCCAACAACTTACGAGACGGGCGTTGTTGTTAAGGAGGCTGTCTCAACTGTTACCGTTACCACGACTGTTACGCAGCCTGTTACAACGACTGTGACAGAGAGGGTGACGGAAACTGTTACTGAAACTGAGACTGTCTATGAGACTGAGACTGTTACGCAGCCTGTTACGACTACTGAGACTGTCTACAAGACTGTGACATCAACCTACGCTACGACAATCACCAAGGGCTACACCACGACTATCAGGGATACTGTGACTGCTTGGAGGACCTACACGGCTCTTGTTCCAACTGTCTACACCCTCACGAAGTATGTGCCTACGACTGTTACCGAGACCTTTACGTACACGACCACGAGGAATGTTACCGAGACTGTCACAGAGACATCACCTGTTACAACGACGTATACAACGACTTACACCACCGAGGAGCCCATAGTTACAACGACTGAGTACGTAACGACTGTTACAGAGACCTACACCACCACCGAGTACTACACGACTGTTGTAACAGAGCCTTGGTGGGTTGTGACTAGGGTTTACCCAACTACGGTAACAGGTGTGACAACCTACGTCACGACGGTTACCGAGACCACGACGATTTACCCAGAGGGTATCATAGTTCCTGTTGAGCTGCCTGCCGTGATGGGTGTAACGACGGTCTATGAACCTGTGCCTGTTCCTGTTGAGAAGACTGTTACAACGACTGTCTATGTACCTGAGGAAAGAGGAACAGGGTACATGGTGTACATCTACGCTCTGCTATTCGCTGTGCTGCTAGCAGCTATGTACATAGTTCTTAGGAGAAGATAGGTTTTTTAGATGGCTCTTCTATTTATTCTTGGGCTGTGAAGCCCACCACTGCTTGAAGAATAGCGATGAAGCCCACAGGGGTTTACCCTGTGGGCTGAGCGGAAATAGTTTAGTTCTTTAGCTTCTTTGATGTAGATATACTAGGTGTAATAAGGTGAGGAGCATTGATGTTGTGAAGATTCTTGGATATGCTTGGGCTTTCAGCGTGGCTGCTACGGTGCTCTACCTGTTTCCTGCGTATAGCAATTGGCTATACGCTGTGATTGCTATTATCTTCGGTGCTCCTCTAGCGTTCTTGCTCGCTGCCCAGCTAAGACCACAGTTCATGGTGGATATTAAGAACATCTACTTTAACTCGGCTTGGCTAGCGATTTCCTTTATCTTCTTCGAGTTTAGCGTGTTTGCGTTAAGCTACAGGATTATTGCTCCTCAATGGGGTGACGCTGTATACCTGTTCAGTATAATTAGTGCTGCTGTGTTGGTGGGGCTGCTGAACGCTGATACTGCGATAAACGCCTTGGCTACCTTCGAGATTGGTGGCTATAGCCTTGGCAGTATTGTTAGGGGTCTCGTTGTTGGCTCTATCATGTTCTTTGTTGCTTATGTAATCAGCGGGTACGGTGGTCTTGTGGAGGCTCCTAGGCAGGTTATCGTGGGGTATCTCAGCAACAGGTTGCTTCAATGGGAGCAGGTGTATGAGGTGATAACGATATTCTTTCTGATGCTGTTCTTTGTAGCGATACCTGAGGAGTTCTTGTCTAGGGTGTTCTACCTCAAGCTTGGTTCACAGGTGCTGGACCCCTACACCGCTGGAATGGTGATGCTAGCAACTTGGTATGGTCTCCACGCTGTTACTAGGTGGGGTCTCTGGGGTGGTGATGTAGCCCTGTTCATTATTACGCTGGGCGGTGTTGTCCTTGGGGTTGCGTATATGCTCTATGGGTACTTTGCTGCTATCTTTGCTCACGCTACCTACAACACGCTGATATACGTGTGGGATTACGAGGCTCAGGGCATATTTCCGCAGTTCAGCGCTGCTGCTACAGCGCTAGCCTTGATAGTTCTGGGCTTCGTCTATGCGTATAGGAACAGGGTGAGGATGCTGTGATTAGCAGGGTCCTCGTATTCAGCGCTCTGTTTGGTCTGGTCCTCGGTGCTGCTGCTAGGGCTGCTTGGGATTTGGGTGTTGAAACAGGTAATGTGATAGCCCAGTACTTCTCGATTGTTGGTATAATACTCACGATTGTTGCTGAGGCTCAGGCTTACCTACAATCTAGGAGGGCTGAGCCTTCTTGGGCTAGGGATGTTGTTATTGGCTATATCGCTGGGTTTGCTGCTGGGGTACTTACCTATACTAGTATTATACAGGGTCTGGGCAGCCTTGCGCTAGCGAGTATCGGTGTTGGTGAGGCTGTTCTAGCTGCTTTACCGACCCCCATGATTATCAACGTGCTCTACGGTTTCCTCAACGTTGTTGTGCTTAACTACGCTCTCTATGCTTGGAGGTCTCTAGCAGAAGGTCTTATGATAGGCTTCGTGGTTAGCTATCGCAGCACTCCCTGCGTGATGTTTACGCTATCCCTACCCGTGTTCATATTCAGTACTGCTGTCACTATGTACCTATCAACGGTTAGCTACGTCTACGCTGCCTACGTCATACTCGCGCTGCTGCCCTTCGGTATTGTAACAGGTGTTCTTGCGGGTGTTGCTATAGGGGTTCTCAGCACCTTGGGAGCCTACGGTCTCGTTAAGTACCTCTTCAGCCCACTTGTGACGCTCGTAAACAACACTATTGGTGCTGCTGTTGGTGAGCCTGTGGTAACGACTGAGGATGTTGAGGCTGGTGCACCGCTGTTCATGGTTACGATTCTCGCTAGTGCCCTGTTTCCATTTGCGGGTATCGAGAGGTATCTAGCTATGGCTGTTGGTCTTGGTCTGGTGGTAGCCTACGGCTCTATATCAACGGTTGCTGGTGTGGCACCTGTCGTAAGAAGAATGAGGATGGTTATGGGTATGCTACACGTGGGTCTTTCGACACTAGCCTTAGTACTCGTAATACTCTCTGGTGCCTCTACCACAATTGTACAGGCAGCACTCAAGGACGCTGCTAGCCACATAGTGGGCTTTGATGTAACAAAGCTCTTCGGCTAATTTTTACATAGCTGTCTTAACACTTCTATTCTTTTACATGCGTCCTCGAGGGGGATTTTTCTACATGGGCTATGTATAGATTCAAACCTTATTATCTCGGTTGCTCTATGCAAAGTACGAGGTGCTAGCCTTGGCTAGATGTAGGGATTGCTGGATTCTCAAGTATCACCCTGAGATTGTAGACGAATCTATAGTTTTTGGTAATGGGTGCCCAGCAGAACTCTATGGCTATGACTGTCCGTTTTACGATTTGATGGAAGAGGAGGAGTAGGTTGTGGAACCTTTTATAAACAGCCCTGTTTCTGGGGGTGCTTATGTCCGAGAACGGTCGTATCCTTGTTCACCCTCTCATAGTCGTTAAGGGTATCGAGTATATCCACTCTGGGCTTGGCAGGTGCCTTCAGAACAGGTTCATGGATAAGATTAGCTCAAACACGTACCTAACGTTTGAGGAGCTTGTTGATGGGGTTGCTAAGTGCCTCGACGAAATCGGGTTCTTCAGCAGTAAGATGGAGGAGATTGAGGAGCTAGTTAAGGAGGCTAAGGATGTTATGCCCGAGGAGAATATCAGTATCGAGACGTTCAAGAGGGATGTTGCTAGGGCTATAATAGAGTATGGTGAGGACCCAGAGAAGGCTTACAGGAACACCGCTGTGGAATGGGATGATGCTATAGCTGAGGCTGAGCTTAAGGAGGATGATTGGTGGGATGAAGATGATGAGGAGTTTGATGAGGAGTAGCTCGTAACTTTTTATATATCCTCCTCTTTCTTCTGGGGGTAACGTGGTTCCTAGAAAGAAGATTGATGTTGAGCTGGGTAGCTTCTTGCTGCTACAGGCGTACCTGTTCCACAGGCATGCTCTTGAGGGCTGTGCTAAGGTTATGAGGAGGGTGAGGTCTAAGTCTGGTCTTGTTGGTGATGGTGTTGCTGAGCTTGTGGAGGAGGAGGTTAAGGAGAAGTGCCGCGATTTCTCTAGGCACCCCGAGTTCTACGCGCTCTCTTTCGCATTAGGTCTAGACCCACTACCGTGACGGCTAGCGGCAGGGCATTAACTTTAAACACGAATCCTTTTACAGCAATCGCCTTTCCAAGAACCTCTTCTTTTTTGACTATCCAAGGGTCTGGTGCTGGGTTTGCGTCTCCCTTGGTGATGTACCCCTCTTCTGTAACCTTAACTACCCTGTGGATTATCGGTATCCCACCGTGTTTGTAGATGATTATGTCTCCCTCGTTGATTATCGTGGGTACTGGGTTCACAAAAACTATGTCAAGGGGTATGAGCGTGGGGTACATAGATGTTCCTACGACTGTTACAAGCAGGGGTCTACCAACACCTGTTAGGCTGCTTATCACGGATACTGCTACCATAAGAGCGAAGATTATCAGCAGAGCGTTTGTCAAGCTCATTTACTCACCTACAATTCTATTTAACTTGGTGTATCAAAAGTATTTAGTGAATGGGTGAGGGCTAATGAGGTACAAGACGTTTCTGGTGGCTGCTGCGGTTATGCTGGTGCTGCTGGTGGCTGCTGCTCTGTTGGTGAACAGGGGTGCGGGCTCTACCTATAGTATATATAGTATAGGTAGTACCACAGCTACCCCAGCGCGGGGTGCTGCTACCCCAGCTAGGAGTACTGATACCCCTGTTGGGAGCAACGACTATCTTAGGGAGCTTGTGAGCAACTCTACGGTTGGTAAGGTTGCTAGCTACTTCGGTAAGGCTCTCGATTGGTTTAAGGGGTATGTAACCTTCGTGGTGAGCGGGTCTAGGCTTGATGTGCTTATCAAGGCTGCTTTCGTTAGCATAGTGCTCTTTGCGCTGTCCTACGCGGTTCAGGTGGTTAGGGTGCTCCTACAGGGTCTAGCTGTCTTCACGGTGCTGCTAGCTGTTGCTGCTCTACTCGGGTTGATATGAGGTGGTGGCTATGGATAGGCGGGTTCTAGGCGCTGCTCTTATCCTCGGTGCGCTGCTGTTCAGCGTCTACGTCTACGCCTTACCGATTCTCTACAAGTATGTTGAGATTCGCGTTGAGTCTAGGATATACAAGGGGTTCTGGGTACAAGCAGGACCTGATTACCCTGCTACAGGTGTTGAGATTACCCACGTGGTGCCCAACAAGAAGGTTGTGATGGAGATAACGAGGAGTGATGTTAAGGGTTTGAAGCTCTTGGAACTCTACTATCGCTATGACTACCTGCCACCTTGGGAGAACGACACTATGTATTGGAGGGTTGTTATCAGGGTTGATGGAAACGCTAGCGGTAACATTAGGGTTCTGCTAGACTATGGGTGTTACATAGCTGTTGATGATGCTGAGGGTAACCATATTGCTGGTGATAGCCTTGGCTGCTCTGATTTCTACGATACTGAGGTTGCTACGATACCTGTTGGCTCTACAGGTGTCTTCTATATCGAGAACGTCTATGGGTTATCGAGGGGTGTTCCACCAGACTACCCGCCTTGGGCTAGGTTCAACATTGAGTTCAATATCTGGGGTGAGGTTGGTAAGACCTACTACCTGAGTATAGAGATTAGGTATGAGCCTGCTGGGTGATACTATGAGGTGGTCCTTGCTGTTGATACCTCTTCTGGTCCTTGTAGCGGTCTACGCCTTCGACTACTGGGGTGCTACGATAGAGGTTATCTACAGGGCTGTTGAGCCTGTTACATTGACTGTTACCGATATTCACAACCCTGATTATGGTACTGTCACCATTGAGGAGATAGAGAATGGCTACAGGGTTACCATCAACTACGACGTTCTGTATTACCACGACTACGTGGAGGTTGGGGTTGATGTTGTTGGCTCTGAGGGTAACGTGACTATCAATATCGTTGAGTTCACCTATAATCAGAGCAACACCTACCTGATGTTCCTGATAACCGAGCTTTGCAACGCTACGGTCGTGCTCGATAGTAATGTTGTGATGTCTGTTGAGGCTGGGGAGTGCTACTCTGGTGAGTACGAGATGCTTAGGACCACGACAACAGGTGTTCACAGTCTCAGGATTGTTACGGCTACAGGTGCTGATTCCTCTAGGCTGAGGTTCAAGGTTAGACCATACAACGGTCTCTACGCTATCAGCGGTACTGCTGTTGTGGAGTTCACGATTCCTCAATAGTTTTTTATCGGTTTTGCAAACTGTTTCTTGGTGGTATTGTGAAAAAGAAGATTCCTTCGTTTAGCGATTTGCTCAGTCTTGTTGGGCAGCGGGATAGAAGCTCTGAGGAGGAGGTTGGTGAAGCTGGGGAGCTTGAGGCTGAGGATGTTTCGCCTAAGGCTTTCCTAGTTATATCTAGGAACTGCTCTAACTGTGAGAAGCTTATTGAGAAGAGGGATTTTAGGGAGCTTCTGAAGCTCGTTAATGATGTTGCTATTGATGAAGAGGCTTACCTTGTGGGTGCCGATTTCACGTTTAGGAACATTCTTGAGAGGACCCTTGGCTATGATACCCCTGCCGTCGTTCTTGGTGATGATGTTATACCCTACACCAAGCTGCTAGACCTGATGTATACAGAGAAGCGTACTAAGGGTAGGGTATCCGCTGTTCTCAACGTGCTTAGGAGGTCGAAGTCTGGGGAGTCTGGTGAGAGTTCCTCCTCTTCTAAGAAAAGTAAGAGGAGGTCCTCCTTCGTTGAGAAGCAGGAAATGAAGCGTAGGTTTGCTAGGGCTGCTCTGGGTAGCTGCGAGGGTAATGTCTGTAGGGAGCAATGATTTTTTAGTTAGGGTTTTTAGTTAGGCTATCATATTCTGTATAGGGTGTGTAAAATGGGTGAGGAACAGCCCAGCCCTCCTCAGGAGTATGTAGAGGTTGAGAAGCCTAGACTTAGCTTGTCTGCTGTGCTGCTGCTAGCTGTTGTGATTATGCAGTTCATTACAATGCTATTGATGGTGAACTACTTCACTAATGAGACTGCTAGGCTAAAGACTGAGATTGAGATGCTTAGGATACAGGTTAAGGACCTTCGTGAGGAGCTTCAGAAGACCAACAAGTATATGCAGAAGTATGAGAAGATAGACCTTCTAGTTCAGGCTATTATTGAGGGTCTCTACAGGCGTTTGGCTGCTGAGCTTAGCGAGTATACATCTAATGTTACCGCTAGGTGATGCTGGGTGGGTGTGGAGCTAGCTTTTTTGGTTTTGGTCCTCCTCGTTCTCATTGTGGTTCTGGGTCTCCTAACCTGCTTGCTGCTGCTAACCGTGTGCTCTGCTGGGGTGTGTTCCATACCTATTCTTGCTAAGGGTATTGAGATTGTGGTCTGGGGTGTCCTGCTTGTCATGGTTGCTGCCGCTATCTGTATCATTCTTGAGGCTGTGCTAGCCTTGAAGAGGTGAGAGCTTGGTCTGGGTAAGAATAGTTGAGTTGGTTAAGGACCATTCATACACAGTCTTTGTCTGCGAGGGCTCTTGGATTGTAAAGGACCTGCTCCTACACGGTAAGAGAGAGGAGGTTGTTAAAAGGGTAGAGAAGGAGTATGGTATTAAGTGCTCTGAGTTCACGGAATGGGAGCTGTGGGATGAACGTAGGAACAGGTGGGTTAAGGTTGTTGATGCTATCTGTGAACCTCCTTGATATTGTAGTAGGTATAGTAACGGTGTTGGTAGCAGCAAGCGTATCGGTATTTATTTCGCTTATGTTGGGTAAGGATGATTAGACACCCTTTTTATACCTCTCTCTTTGATGGGGAGAGGTGTTGATTGAAACGGTTCTTGTTGCTGTGCTCATAGACGCTGCTAAGTTTCTAGCTCTGGTGGCTCTCCATGAATTATCCCACTTTGTTATCCTGAAGGCTGCTGGGGTTGAGTTCACCTTTACTTTTACCAAGTACGGTATAGGCTTCAGATTTGATGAAACGAAGTATCCTAGGTCTGTGGTCCTCTGCTCGCTCATAGCACCTGTAGCTGTTCTGCCGCTAGCGGTGTACTGGGGTCCTGTATTCGCTGTGAGCTACGTTGTTGGTATGGCTGCTGATATTCTGAATTTTGCTTGTATTTTGCTAAGGAGAAGGGCTGTGATATAACCTTTTTACCTTTTAAATACCCTGTTCTACTCTGGGGATGCCTATGTCTAACCTTGATGTTGCGGAAAAGGCTCTCAACATACTATCTAAGGTATGCGAGTTCAAGGGGGTGTACGTGGGGTATCCCAAGCTTGTGAGAGATGTTGCTGCTGCTAGGGTAGTGGAGCACTCTAATAATGGTGTTAAAACTCAGATGTTCACGATAATAGCAATGAACGGTATGGTGCTTGAGGGGTATATACTGTATAAAAACGAGAAGGTGGTTTCAGCAAAGCTTGAGATAGAGATTGGGGGTAAGCCCTATACTCTCTAATCCTGCTTTCCAAGCATTTTACAAAATGTTTTTTATTCCTCAAACCCTTTTCTTCTCTGAAGGTGGTTATATGAAGCAGAACCACGTTTGGCTATCTTGCAAGTCTGAGAGGTATGGTGTTGAGGTGAGCGGTCTCTTGGTTATAGAGTTTGAGGATGTTGATAAGGCTAGAGAGGCTCTGCGAAGGATGCTGAGGGCTGTTGCTGAGTCTTTGGAGGCTGATGATTGTGCGGTTGAGAAGGTGGAAAAGTGATGAAGTGCTACGAGTGGCTAACTATAATCAACGATAACCACGTTGTGCTAGGACGCGTAATAGTAGACGCTCTCTTTGTCTATGAGAGGGGCAGCGAGATTATCATTGAGGAGGTTAAGAAGGTGAATTACGTTAGGGTCTCTGAGCTGCTACCCGATAAGACCTGTATCACGAAGAGGGAGCTACCCAAGCTCGCTGATAAGATTCTGAAGAGGTGGTGTAGGAATGAGGCTGATTGAGTGTTCTTGGGTTGATGAAAACTGGGTAGAGAGCCTGATATGGGCTCCTTCGCAACTATATAGGCGTATCAAGTGTGGAGAACAGGTGTTTACTCTCTATCTGAGGTGGAGGTATGAAGACCCTTGGAGGTTCTTTGTGGCTAGGGGTGATATGCTAGCTGAGGATGATAGGGCTTGGGATTTCGTTACCGAGGACCTCTTCGAGAGGTATAACCTGTTCAGGAGGGATAACGAGTATAAGATTGCTGAGTACGAGGCTCAGGAGATATTCTACGAGGAGCTGCATGGGCTGCTGGGTCTCAAGGGCTCTACCGTAGTCCTTGTGTGGTCTAAGGAGGTTATGGAGATGGCTTCTAAGCTATACGACGAATTCATGGAGATTGTTAATGGGGTTGATAACGTGGTTATCGTTGATGATAGGAATAGTGTTGTGCCCTCGGTTCACTCTATAGGTGTTCCTAAGGAGGTATTCGTGAAGTTGGTGCAATGGGCTCTGGGCTTCGTTGATAAGAGGCTTCAGCTAGATTTCTTTGCTAGAAGGTACTAGACGCTTTTTATACCCCTCTCATTTCTGAGGGGAGAGGTATGAAGGCTAGACCCCCAAGGTCTAGGGTCCTAGCTGATTTCGTGTTTTTGGTTATTGCTAGCCTAGCTGCTCTTACAGGTCTATATATTATTACAGGTATAGCCCTAGTCTACGCCTTGGAGCTCGTGCTCATACCAATCTTCGCTATTGCTAGGCTGCCGTACCTATTCATGGAATATGAGGTTGGTCCTAGGACCGTTACCACTAGGTTTAGGATTCCAAGGCTCTATGAGTATGAGGATAGGCGTCTATACTTCGGTATCAACGAGGTTAGCGATAAGGCGGGTATCATAGACAACCTCTTTGGCACTAAGGAGCTGCGTGTAGGCGATAGGGTGCTGCGGTACGTACCTAAGGACTTCGGTAAGGGTGTAGATGCTAGGATAGCTAGGTTTAGGAGAACAAGGTATTTCGTAAAGGTTGAGGATTATGAGTGAGGATTTCGTGCTCGGTTTTATGCTGGGCTCTATTGTTACTAGCGCTCTTTGGAGCATCTTTACCATTTTGGCTTTTCGACAGATTGATAAGCAGCTTGATAGGCTTCTTAGGCTTCTAAAGGAACTCTAGAAGTTGATGTATTTCTCCTCGCTCTTTTTTTGAGCTTCTTATACAGCTCTTCGCAACCAAGTTTTATTTTGCATACATTTCTTTTTGCTTGGCTCTTACAATATTTATATCGCTTCTGCGAATCTTACCGAGGGCTGGGTATGGAGGAGGAGAAGCTCTGTGTTGAGTGCTGCTCTAGGTACTGCTGCGGTCTTGAGGGTATGGGTAGGCTGCTTTGCGAGGGGTGTGACTGTGATAGTATCTGCTGTGAGCTGTTTGGCTGCTGTGATGATGTGCCTGAGCACTAATCCACTTTTTATAAGCCTTACAATACTTAGGGGTTGGTATGGGCTCTGTAACTCACGTATTCAATGTATACAAGGCTAAGTGCATCACGATTTTTAGGGTAGAAGATGTTGAGACCACGCCCATAGAGGAAGCCTATAACAGGTATCCTGATAGGTGCTATCTCACGACTGATGATATTATCCTCAGGGTAACAGGTGTTCCTGCTGGGGTTGAGGCTGAGCTAAAGGGTCTTCTAGAAGAGCTGTCTACTGAGGACCTTAAGCGGGTCCTAGCTAGTGCTAAGAGGGTTGGAGAAGGAACCTACACCATAGGCTTTATGGATTTGGTTAATGCTCTTAGGGAGTACTTTAACGCTGCTGCGGCTATCATCAATGAGGCTATTAGGCGTATCGAGGGCTGCGTAGGCTGCTAGCCTAAATCACAGCACCTCTCCCTTTCTATTTACTCACGTTCACACGGTCTGAGCTGCGCACTCTTTTTCTTGCAATGTCTGAGGT
>Ga0180300_10000793_pt1 | contig 14279 bp, 15 predicted proteins | sample GuaBasSediGuay15_FD_121798 | JGI IMG/M metagenome (GOLD analysis project Ga0180300, IMG submission 121798) | Subseafloor sediment microbial communities from Guaymas Basin, Gulf of California, Mexico - Guay15, Core 4569-2, 21-24 cm | ecosystem: Environmental > Aquatic > Marine > Hydrothermal... | reverse complement strand
GCTCAAAAAGAACATTTAAAGTTTTGGGTAGATAGGGAAGAAGATATAGAAGAATGGAAAAAGGTGCTGTCAGACGCCACACATGGGAAATCGAACTTTATAGCTTTTATAATAGGGGATTACGGAATGGGCAAAACCCTTTCTCTCTTCAAAATAATAGAGGAATGCAAAGAATATAAAATTTTTTCCCCCGTAGCACTGAGTTTTAAAGGCGAGTAAAAGAGTAAAAAACCGGGGGTGGACTTTATCCAGAGAATTTTTAAATTTATAGATTTCAGCCAGATTGAAATTAATAAAAAAGACATTGAGAAGCCGGGACTAATATCAAAAGAAGTAAGGAATATCTATGAAAAATATTCTTTGGAGAAGATGAAGTAAAAGACATAGCATTATATTTTTTGAGAGGAGAACTAACACCAACTCAATCACAAATGCGAAAATTGGGCATTTTAAGAAAAATTGATGATATTGACATTGCTAAAGAATATTTTAAGGGATTGCTGTATTTATTAAAACTAACAGGGGTTTCTACTCTGGTTTTAGCGATAGATGAATTCGAGTATCTATTTAGTCTGGTGACTAAATCTCAACAACCTATATACTTAGCAGCTTTGAGGGGATTGTATGACCTTCCTTTACAGTTTAATGACAATAAAGTAGTAAACATTGCTTTCTTCTTATCCGTTTCTAGAGACGGGAGCAGAAAATTAAAAGAGTTAGAGGAAATAAAAACAGGCATTGAAACCGCTGCAATTCCCCTAATGCGCAGGGTAAATTTGGAGAAGGAGTTGGAACCATTAAGTAAAGAAGCCACTAAAGAACTGGTTGCTAAAAGATTAAAATATAATAGAATTGAAAAGAAATTTGAAGGAGTTTATTTACGAATCTACCACTGGTAAGCCAGGGGATATTATAAAAAAATGCGGTCATATATTGGATTTAGGTTTGAAATACAGAATACCTGAACTTAATGAAAAATTTGCGAGGGAAGCGCTTCGGGAAAGACGTATAGAATGAAAAAAAGAATCATCATTTCACTTGTATAAGTGCGCTCCACTTCAATAGCATTAAAAGAGGGAAGACCGTATTGGATTTTGGCTGTGGTCCAGGCACGTATACGCTTCCTGCTGCGAAAATAGTTGGCGTGCAAAGAAAGCTTGGCAACAACTTTTTTACCTTCGGTTAAGAACGAAAAAGTGTGTCATCATCTCTTCTAAGTGTATGATTGTATTTAAGGAATTACAAAGTTCAAAATCCGCTTCAGCTTCGTATAACACAAGTTTTGCGAATTTTTTCGATTCTTCCCTCTCCATCTTCCTTCGCAACGCCGCGTGTATCTCAACCAGAATTTCTTTTCCTCCTATTCGCTCGTCTTTTATCAGATATTCTAAGCCCGCTCTCACATCTTTATACCGCCCCTCGAATGCAGAGTCTATCAACTCCTCTGCTTTCCATCTTTGAAAAAACGCATTCCGCACTACTTCTTCTATTCTGTCCGCATTAATCACTTTTGGCGTTGTCATTGCTGCCGCTTCTAACATATTTATAGCAGCACCAGCGTCCCCCCTCGCATATCTCTTTAGCGTTTTCAAACCACCTTCTGTAAGTTTTACACCTTCTTCCTCGGCTATTGACTTTATTAATGTATCCATCGCACCGCTTTTATCTAAAGGCGCGAAGTGAAGGTTCAGGCATCTCGACCTTATCGCAGGGATCACACCAGCAGGTCTTGTAGTGGAGAAAATGAATCTGCATGTTTTGTTGCTCCGTTCTATAACTCTTCGTAAAGCTTGTTGCACATTCCCGGGAAGAAAATCGGCATTACTGAAAAACAGTAGTTTGAAGGGTGCATTTAGGGGCGACAACGCTGCATATTCCCTTATCATTTCCTTAAAAATATCTATCGCCGATTTCTGCTCATCGTAAAAGAATTTGAACCTTTTATCCTCCCGCAGCCATTTTTTCCTTTGTTCAACGAAATCAGAGGTTTCTATAAGCATGAGGTTCTCGTTATGAGAGCCATATAGCTCCTTCGCAAGGGCATAAACCAAAGAGGTCTTACCTGTACCTTTTGGACCCCAGAGTAAGAGATTTGGTATTGTTTTCTCCTTGATAAACCCTTTTAGCCGTTTCACCACCTGGGCTTGCCCTGCGATTTCATCCAACCTCTTCGGTCTGTATTTTTCTGTCCACATAACAAACTTTCTTTACCGCCAGCAAAAACCTTGACTAAAATTCCTTCTACCTAACTATTTTAATTAAGTCTCTAATTTTTTCGCGCCTTCCTTCGCTTACCTTCTCTCTTCAATCCTCGTAGCCTTGTCCAATGCAATTCCCAGGGCTTTAAAAATCGCTTCTATCTTGTGGTGTTCGTTCTCACCCCGTGCATAGACGTGAATGGTGAAGCTTGCGTGCATGGCAAAAGAATTGAAGAAATGTGGTATATTCTCAGTGTTAATATCCTCTACCTTTTCCTTACTGAAGTCAGCCTCGAACACTGTATAACTTCTCCCTTCTCCTCCTATACTTCCTATGTCCACTGCGCATCTTGCAATGGATTCGTCCATCGGTACAATTGCATAGCCAAACCTCACGGTCTTTTCTCTTTCCCCAGATTCAACTTTACCTCCGCCAATTGCTTTTTTAAACGCTTCACCCAACACAATCCCGGTGTCTTCTATCACGTGGTGGCGTAAATCACCCTCTGCCTTCACCATTAAATCAAAAAATCCATGCCTTGAAAAAGTAGCGAGCATGTGGTCAAAGAATTTTATCGTTGTGCTTATGTCATTCGTTCCAACGCCGTCTAGGTTCAATTCCACCTCGACATTCGTCTCCTTTGTCTTCCTTTTTACGCTTGCTGCTCTCATTTTTAGGTGTTTTCCTTTTTCCGAACAGGCTTTTCTTTTTCTAAAATAAAAGAAAAGGATTTATATTTAAATAATAGTTGGATAGATCAAATGAAGAAAAAGTACATAAGAAGTGGAAAAGCGAAGGACATTTATCAATCCAATGGAGATATTATTTTTGTATTTACCGATCGAGTTACAGCATTTGATGGCAAAAAAAAGGCATCTTTTAAGAACAAAGGAGAAATTTGCTGTAAATTATCCTGTTTCTGGTTTGAGCTCTTGCAAGCCGAAGGAATAAAAACGCATTTCAAAAAATACGTGCCGCCAAACGAGTTAGTGGCGGAGGAAGTGAGTCTTTTGCCTCTGGAGGTGATAGCACGGAACTTCCTGTACGGGTCTTTATGGAAAAGATATCAAAGAGGGGAGGTGGATATAAGCAGCGATTTCTTCGTGCAAGAAGGAGAAAAGGAAGAGGGGGTGCCTCTAACCAAAAGTTTTTTGGAGTTTACCACTAAGTTCGAAAGTATTGACAGACCGATAACAGAGGAAGAGATAATAGATAGTGGTTGGATGGACAGAGAAGAAATAGAGTATATAAAAAAGGAGACGAGGAGGGTGGGAGATATAATGCAGTCTTATTTAACCCAAAGGGGAATAATATTGGCGGATTTCAAGCTGGAATATGGCAGAAGCAAAGAGGGAAGGGGAATAATTCTCGCGGATGAAGTTGGCACGCCGGATGTGTGCAGGTTCTGGGATAAAGAAGCATACGAAGAGAGGGGAGAGATAATAAGTTTGGATAAAGATGTTTTCCGTGAAGGAAAAGGGGATCTTTCAGAGGTCTATCTTGAGGTGTGTAAGAGGATTATGAAGTGATAATCACCAGCCAAAAGTCTTCTCACTCCCTCTCTTCACTGTTTACGACGTCAAAAGCTTGCAAAATATGACACAGGTGCCCCTCATCATAGAATACAAGGATGAGGATGGGAATCTGTTCTCAAAGGCCGAATACATTTTGATAGAACACCACCAGGGAACGACGACAGGTTCTGACGAGTTACCGGTTTCGGTGATTGTGGTGCTCGTTGTTGCTGCGATATTCGTTATCGGACTGATTGCATACTCGTGGAAGCGGAGATAAAAGTAGTTGAGTTGGAAGAGGTAACAAAAGTTTATGAACTCTCTCGATGGAGTGCCAAAGCACTTGATAACGTGAGCGTGAGCATAGAAGCAGGTGAGTTTATCTCTGTCATGGGTCCCTCAGGCTCCGGAAAGACAAGTTTGCTTAATATCATCGGCTGTCTGGACACGCCGACAAGTGGACGGGTTGCTATCGGCAGCGATGTTTTGATCTTAAAGGGAGCTATGTTTGCTCCCTCAAGCATCTTATATGTGTTCGTTGGTAAAGCTTTTGGAATTGGAACGAGCATGACAAGCGGGCTTCTCCAGAGCGGCAAGATAAAAACTTACGATGCCTTAGAACATTTGAGAAGAAGGTTTAGCGAGTCTATCGTTTGCTTTTATTACTAAAAGTGTTTACGCGGGAAGAATTCCCGGAAATTTATTCCCTGGTAGCAAGTAATCTCAAATGGCGTCTTGATTTCTGCCGAGTGAATAAAGTTAAGGGTAGATAAAGAGGAAGTAAAAAAACAGAATGAATAAATAGATTCGATTGAAGTATTTACTTACATATATACCAAGAGGTAAAATATGCGGATAAATATAAATAGGATTCGCAGTAAATAAGGTATCCATTGGAGAAAAATGATAGGAGGTACCGATTAGATGTTCCCCGCAGTTAGAATGAGACGTTTGCGTAGTCTAAAACTAATAAGAGAAACCCAGCTTTCCATAGACGATCTCATTCTCCCGGTATTTATTGACGATAGCCTCAAAGGCGAAACTAAAAAAACGATTGGTTCTATGCCCGGGCAATATAGATTTTCTATCGATAGCGCAGTAAAAGAGGTCGCAGAAGCCCGTTCGCTGGGTATAAAATCGGTATTGTTGTTTGGAATACCACGAAAGAAAGACGAAACAGGAAGCGAAGCATTCAATACAGAAGGAGTAATCCAACGAGCGGTTAGAAGGCTAAAAAAGGAAGCGGACAGCATTGTAATTATTACCGATTTGTGCCTTTGTGAGTACACTACGCATGGGCATTGCGGACTTGTAGATCCAGAGAATGGACGAATACTCAATGACCCCACACTAAAAGTGCTGGGTAAAATAGCCGTTAGCCAGGCGAAAGCAGGTGCGGATATTGTCGCTCCTTCGGGAATGATGGATGGTATGGTGAAGGCAATAAGGGAGAACCTCGACGAGGAAGGCTTAACCGACACTGCAATTATGTCTTATTCAGCAAAATACAATTCCGCTTTATACGGTCCTTTCCGCGAAGCTGCTGATTCGGGCTACCAATTCGGAGACAGAAGTAGTTATCAGATGGACATCTCAAATGCACGCGAAGCGCTTAGGGAAGTAGAACTCGACATACGAGAGGGTGCGGACATCGTGATGGTGAAACCCGCTATTTTTTATCTCGATATCATTTCAAAAGTAAGAGAGAGGTTTGATGTGCCACTTGCGGCTTATAGCGTCAGTGGTGAGTATTCAATGCTGACCGCGTCATCGGAAAAAGGGTATTTAAATCGCGAGGAAGTGATGATGGAAGGACTGACCGCGATAAAAAGGGCGGGTGCGGATTTGATCATCACCTATTTTGCGAAAGAGGTTGCAAAACTTTTGCGGTAACTTTTGGCATTAGGATTTTGTCCATTAAGCTCCTCAGCTCCTTCACACTGAATTGACCCGGTGCTACTTCTCCCTCACCTTCTATAAATCCATAAGTCAATACAGACCCATACAGAGGTGCAATCACACGCAGATGCCTTCCTACGGGACCCATTCCGATCACCACCAACAATTGCCCTTCGCTTGATAGTTTATGGGTTAGGTTGAGCAAAAGCAAAGCGTCGTTTGTCGTTTTCGGCGTTACCGCTATCTTGGCAATGCTCCCCCCTTCTTCATACATTCGTGCGATGATTCTTAATATGTCTTCACGGCTTGGCATACCTTTGAAATCATGGAAAGAGAGAATAGCGGGGATGTGAAGACTTTTCGCCGTCTCTATTAGCGTATTTTTCAACCTAGCGGGAGAAAAGAATTCGATGTCCACAGCATCTACCTCAGCAGTTTCGAGGATGGCTTTCAGCATACCAATTCTTCTGGCTTCAGTGCCTACAAAAGAGCCACCTTCTTCTTTTTTCCTGTTCGTAACGATTATTGGCATTTGTACTAACGATTGATGATTTTTTAGCATCTTGACAAATTCTTTCACCTTCTCTGCACTTCTTTCTTCACCTTCTAAAAGGTCAATTCTCAATTCTATTACGTCAGCTCCGCTTTCCTTCGCCCATGTCGCCTCCTGAATGGACAACCTTTTCATTACGCCTACTACAACCGGCGTAAGTCCTAAGTCTATTTCGCCTATTCTTTTCACTTTTGAAAGACCTCTTCAAGTATTATTACAATGATCTCATTATATTCTAATATCACCCTTCTGGGAACTTTTTCGAGATTTTCTTCTACGATCATATCAGACCCGTCCCTTTTTAATTATTTTATCGCCACCAGGAGTAATCCCCTTTCTGCATCTCGTGGAACGGGCAATGGTATTTATTTTCCTCTTCAGTAAGAAACTCCCATTTGCGCTCACCTCTGCACAAATCGAGCCTGAATTGGAGAATCTCAGAGCAAAGTTGGAGGGTAAGAAAATTGCCATATCTCCACTGCTGTTTTTTCATTCCGGAGTCGTTCCAATTCTTCTTTCTGATTTGAAGATGGTCGCCATGTTTATACTGCTCGAAGATATGCATTGTTACAAAGGAATGGAAATACAAAGGTAAGTGAATGAACGAACCCATTCAAGGATGCAGGGCGATAGGAGCATTGCGTGCATTTCACGGCGTAAGGGATTGTGTTAGCATACTTCTTCTCTACCCGGCTGTTACTGCGGCATGATACTTCTCAGAGCTTTATACGACCAGAGCGATGTGCGAGTTGTCTGCTCGGGAATGCACGAAAAAGATGTGGCGCATGGTGCCGAAGACAGGATAGCAAAAGTCATAATCTGATACGCCTTATGTGGGATCTCGGGATGTTTCAACACTTATTGAATTCACTCACTACCACCCTCTCGCCTGCAGCATCTCCTCATCTCTCAGGACACTCACCTCAATCCCTTTCATCGGTATTCCCAATCCCTTAGAAATCTCAGCAAGTTTCTTCGCATCATCGTAGTTGTTCACTGCATCCACAATTGCAGAAGCCATTCGTGGCGGGTTTTCCGACTTGAATATCCCGGAACCGACAAAAACACCGTCTGCTCCGAGCTTCATCATGAGAGCCGCATCAGCAGGCGTTGCAACTCCTCCGGCTGCGAAATTCACCACTGGTAATCGCTGCAATTCCGCCGTCTCATGCACCAAATCAAAAGACACTTTCAACTCTTTCGCAACGTCTTTCAACTCTTCCTCGCTCTTTCCTTTTAGTGACCTTATATCGCCCATAATCAATTTCATGTGTCGAACCGCTTCCTTCACATCTCCAGTCCCCGCTTCTCCTTTCGTTCTTATCATTGCCGCACCTTCCTCTATGCGACGCAATGCTTCACCTAAATCCCGGGCACCGCAGACAAAAGGCACTGTAAACATTCTTTTATCTACATGATGCGTGTCCACCGGTGTTAGAACCTCTGATTCGTCCACCATATCAACGCCCAACGCTTCCAGTATTTCCGCTTCTACAAAATGCCCTATGCGGCATTTCGCCATCACCGGTATCGTAACCGCGTCAATGATTTCAGAGATAACCATAGGGTCTGCCATTCTTGCTACGCCACCAGCTTTTCTGATATCCGCAGGAACTGCATGCAGAGCCATAACAGCAATAGCACCTGCATCCTCTGCCACTATCGCCTGTTCTGCACTCGTCACGTCCATTATCACACCGCCCTTTTGCATGGAAGCGAAACCGCGCTTCAAAAGTTCTGTTCCATGTCTAAGTTGTTCAATTTCTCTCACCATCTTTATTCCCCTTCTCCATGATGATCTATTTTATACGAATATAAAAATGATTTTTTTCTTGGGTAAAGCTTTTCTTTTTTAAAAAGAAAAGATTTAAAATGGAGCTTGCTTTTGAACTGTCAGGGGAGCATGAAACACTCCCAAAATCCGAAGTTTTTGCATGTCTACACGCTTTGAGCATCTCTTATGCTGAAAAAATATTCTCCGAGGGGATATTGGTAGTTGACATGCAACTTTCGCATGAAGCTCTTGATACTTTATCAAGACGATTGGGGATGACGCACTGCATATATGAAGTAAAAGGCATGAGTAAGCCAGAGGAAAGGGAAATTCTGGCAGTCGTCAAAAATGCTGATATGGGCAACATTATGGAACAAGGTCACACGTTTGCAGTGCGTGTTAAAGTAAAAAGCAACTTTATATCCGAGGAGAGAAAACCGCTTTCTTTAGGCAGGAGTTTAGAGAGAAAAGCGGGAGAAATCATAAAACGAAAGGGTTATAAAGTGAACCTCACCAATCCATCTAAAACGTTTGTGCTATTGTTGACAAACCAAACATGCTTTTTCTGTTTGCTCTTACACGCCACAGATAAAAAACAATTTGAGGGACGGAAACCGCATTTAAGACCTTTTTTTTCGCCTGGCGTTATCCAGCCAAAAATTGCTCGTGCTCTGGTTAATCTCAGTGGCATAAAAGAGCGAGAGCTTTTTCTTGACCCTTTCTGTGGCACAGGAGGGATATTGATAGAAGCAGGTCTGATAGGAGCGACACTGGTGGGAATAGACGTACAGGAGAAGATGGTGAGAGGAGCTGAGGAGAACCTGAAAGCTTATGGACTGACTGGAGATTTAATCATAGGGGACGCTTCTAAAATAGCATTGCAAGATAATAGCGTTGACGCTGTCGTGACAGACATGCCCTATGGTAGATCCTCTTTGATATCAGGATCAGGCTACTTTTTTGCTGAATCCCGCGCATTGTTCCTCGAAGGGCTATATCAAAATACTTTGAATGAGGTACATCGTGTGCTTAGAACTCGTGGAAAAGCGGTCATCGTATCCAACTCTTCTTCTTTTTATTCCCTTTCTCATGAGTACAATTTCCGTATCCTCGAAAATCATAAATACAGAGTTCATAAAAGTTTAAGTAGATACATAGCAGTACTTGAAAGAGAATGACGGAAAACTTTTTATGCGCTATTTATATATAAATAAAATCAAAATAAAGCAAGCGAAAGGTGAAGAAAAATTGAAAGTGCGTTTACCAAATGGGAGAGAAATAGAAGCGATGGATGTTGACTTTGAGACGATAAAAGAGGATTGGAATGAATACAAGCTGGAAGACGGTACGGTATTGAAGTTCAAGACAATAGTGAGTAGTATTATTCGCACCGCGGACTACGACCCGATGACCGGGGACCCGGTTTACCACGTCCGTTCTACGAACATACTGCGAGTGAAAGTGCCGGAGGAGATGAAGCGGTTGCCTGTTACGAGGAAACCAGGAGGAAAGGAAGAAGGAGTTGAAGTTGGTTAGTTAGCAAGAGTTAATGGCAGAACTCATTAAATTAAGCATATTGGAATTTCTTATCGTTATAATAGCTATAGTAGCTACAAGTCCTGCCGCTGGCTACAATGGTGGCGATCATTATTTTAACGAGACAGATACCTATTTCAACCAGCTCATCCTGGATATCTACGTAGACGAAACCGGCAAAGTGCTTGTAACAGGATACGTGGATGACATTAATGGCTTGCCCTTTTTAAAAACAGCAGAATATCTCTATGAGAATGATACAAAACAATTATACGCCCTTACAAACGCATTAACATGGAAATACGCGGACAAATGGGTATTGAATTTCTCCACCCGCGATTTTTACACCGAATATCATACGGTCTTTTATTTACCCGAGGATGTGAAGCTATTGGTCAGTTACTCTGAGGGGCTGGAACATTTTGTCACGACATTCAACGAATCGCTGGTTATAGATGTTCAGGGATATGACATTGAAAGTCCATCGACCACGATAGAATACCAGCAGCCGCTCGGAGAAACAGGTGATAAAGGTGTTGATTCTGGTTTCTACATCAGCCCCAGCTATTTAGTATTCATTCTCGCGCTCTCGATTTTGACTCTTGCGCTTATCATCGTCATCGTCAAACAAAAGCGAAGGGAAGATGTACGCCATGCAGAAGAACTGCTGGTGAAGAGGAAAGAAGGCAAAATCGAAGCTACGCCCGAAATGGCGCGGGTGATGGAGACGCTAACAAATAGAGAGCGGGCAATAGTAAATGCGCTGCTCAAGCACAATGGCGAGATGACTCAGGCGGACCTTAGATACGAAACAGAGATACCTAAGTCGTCCTTAACCGGTATCCTTCGTTCGCTCGAAAGAAGAAAGATAATCATAAAGAAAGAATGGGGTAGAACGAACGTTATAGAACTATCAGAATGGTTCTTATTAGGAAGGTGAACGAAAATGAACGGTTTGAACGTTTTTTTGAAAAGGATTTTGTGCGTGGTCGTGGTCGCAGCATTGGTACTTAGTATCGGGGTGCCTGGTGTTGGGGTATCACACCCAGTGCAAAAAGGAAAAGGGGAGAATAATGCAGCGAAGATGCTGTCGCTAAGCGGAGAGATGAACGAACTATCGTCAAACGGTGCCCTGAAAGGGTCAATTAGAGTCGTTTATAGCGGGCATGGCTTCGCCTTGAGAGAAGACGACGAGTTCCATGTGCTCAGGGTACATATCGTCAGAGTAAGGCACTTACAACCGATGTACGTCAGAGGACTTATAGCCAAAGGCCTGAGTATTAAGGAGATAAGAGCAGAAATCGAGAAACTGAGAGGGCAGTATTTCTACCGAGGATATCTGCGGCTTGGAGGGAAGCATTACAGACTTGTTAATATGTCTTTTGATGCTATTGAAACAAATGGTAATCGAGTATTTAACGCCGATATAGCAGCTCGCTTAGATAACACAGAAATTATCGCGGGGCATATCAGTATAGCAGTTCTGCGCTACGAGGGTCTCTGGATAGGAGATGGCGAGCTGAGTATTGATGAAGGCGACTATACGGGAGAATATAGAGTATTGCTCACCGTGCTCCCGTCTGGGCTGCGACAATTACAGAGTTAAGAAAGAATGCGGTAGGACGAACGTAATAGAACGATCAAAAGAGTTTCTATCGTGAAATGAACGAAACTGAACGTTTTAAGCGGTTTTTTGAACGATTAGTTCTGTGTTACCCTTTTATATCGTTCAAAACAAGCTATACGTGGAGGTAATAAAAAATGGAACACATAAAAAGAAGTATTTTGTGCGTGGGTGTAGTGACGGCGTTTTTGCTGAGTATCGCAGTGACTGGCGTCGCGGTATCACAGCCAGTGCAAAAAGGGAAAGCGATGACGACAGTGCTAAGCGGGGAGAAGATAGAATTAAATGGAGTAGAGAAAGTGCCGATCGGACTTGTTCATCGCGGGCATGGTTTCGCCCTAAATGGGGATGAATTCCATGTGCTCAGGGTACATGTCATCAGAGCAATGCACTTAGAACCGATATACGTTAAGGCACTTATGGGAGAGAACACGAGTATCGAGGACATAGAGTCAGAAACAGGGAATCGCACGCCATATCTTCGTGGACACATGCGGCTTGGAGAGAACCATTATAGATTGGTGAACATGTCTGTTGATGCGGATGAAACAAATGGTAGTAGAGTATTTGAAGCCGATGTCCTGGGTCCTGTGCAGGAAACTAATAGAACCGTAGGGCGTATATGCATAACTACCATGGACTATGAGGGTGTTCGGATAGGCGAAGGCGAGCTGAGCATGGATGAAGGCGAATACAAAGGCGAATACCGGGTGCTACTCGATGTGCTTCCCACGCGATTGAGACCGTGGAGATGAACAAAGTGGGTAAGTAACAAGAGAAAATGGTCGGATAGGTCCTGAGACCATCCGATTTTTTATTTTTTCCCCCTTACATCTTTTGCTTAATCAAAAACAAACAGAGTATCAAAATCTTATTTTGGCTATTCTTTTATCATTACTTTTTTACCCTTCCTTTTTGGCACTATTTCCATCTGCGCATGCTCGAATTTAGTTTTTAGCTCTTTGCCTTGCTGCAAATAGTCAAGAAACAAAGCTAAAGCTGCTATTTCCGAATGCGGTTGATTTGATACCGCAATGTTCCAATCCGCGACTTCAAAAACATCATAAGGAACCTTCTCAGCGCCTATCACGACCATTATACGCGCTTCTTCCTTCTTCGTTTCTTTTCTTATTTCATCTATCACGTCAAGGATGTTCTCACCGTACATCGTGAGATGGCACACTCTCCCGCCTTCTCTCTTCCATTCCTTTAGCTCTTCGCGCCATTTCGTATCTATTTGCACAAAGAAGTCGCCACCCCACCGCTTTGTTACTTTTTTTATACTTCTCTCCACTCCCTTATCCTCTGAAGCGAGAATCATGCCCCTTGCACCTAATGCCCTCGCAACTAATCCGACATGGGTGGTTATTCGTTTATCTCGCTCCGGTCGATGTCCCAATCTCAGCACCACAATTTCCACTTTCTTCTTTTTCTGATTTTGATTTTGATTAAACTTTTCTTACGTTTAAAATGCTTGACGCCATGCGAGTTGCGATTGAAAGAGAAAAAACCAGATGCATTAGGTGGGGTTGGCATATTTGGTTGTGAACTTTTTGTTATCCGGTAGCAACATAGGTGTTTAAAGTCCCTAAAAAGTAGAGGGCTATGGTTTAGAGTATTTGAAGAGACACGGTAATATCTATTGGGATTCACCTCTTCCGCATCCAACATGCTGGAGGTGTTATGATTTTTTATAATTTTAACCGATTCTGCAACACAACCAACATTTTATCGACACGCACAGTTATTTTATCTCAAGGCAATCTCGCAAATCGCTCCAATAAAGGAGAGAATAAGATATACTTAAGCACAAGCTCATCAAAAGCTATGAAGTTTTAGACTTTAAGCAAGGCGAAGACTTCTATTTTCTAAAAATACTCCAAAAATCGAAGAGATGGGTCAGGGAGATGTTCTCAGAGTAATTGAGGAAAAATTAAAAGTTGGATAAAACGTTTAAGGCGGATACCATGTCCGAAATCGTGAAGTCATTATTTAAATCAACAATTTTCAATATGATACATGCCATGCTAAAAAATAAGGGGACGTTCTTCGTGTTAGGGATAGATGCAGCAACGTGGAGTATTATAACACCGAATCTAAGCAAGTTAAGGAATTTTAAGCGCTTAATAGAAATAGGTAAAAGCAAAGTAATTACTCTGAAAAAAACCATATCTGCGTCTGTTTGGTGTGGCATGTTTTCAGGTAAGCTTTTAGAGGAGCATAAGCATGAAAGTTATGTGGTTAATGGCGAACTCGTGAAACTGGATTTTATATGGGATGTTTTAGCGCGAGAAGGAAAGAAAGTAAAAGCATTGAATGCACCTTTTGTCGTGCCACCTTACTCTTTCGGGCTAGATTTCAAGCCCGTGGGTTTTGGTTTGCCGACAAACGAGAAGGAATGGAATGAGGAGTTAGAGAGAGTCACAGAGAAGACAAAGGAACTTTTAGCGGAGAAACCGGATGTGCTCATCCCGGTTTATACGCTTTTAGACAGAATCCAACACTTCCACTGGGGAGAGGATTACGTGGTCGAGTGGTATAAGCGCATGGATGAGAAGATTGGAGAATTGATATTTGATACGGGTTTTTTAGATTTAGAAGGAAATAACAAGTTAATTGTAATTTCAGACCATGGTTTTTGTTCTTTTGGCGAGGCGAAAGTGCAGACATTGCCCGAGTACACGAAAGAAGGGAAATTGAAGGGCGACCATCATGAAAATGCATTTCTGGTAACGGTGAACGTGGATTATGAGATAAATAGACCGCAGGATGTGTTCTATGTGGTTAAGGAGGATTTTTACTGATCTTTAGAGATGTTGAGTAAATGCCGAACGAAGAATCATATTTAAACGACTCGCTACGTAAAATCGCTAAAGGCGCAGGCTTCGTCCTGGTAGGAACCATAATAGGAAGAGCATTTGGCTATGGCTCAAGATTAATAATTGCACGATTAGGTGCAAGCGATTACGGCCTGGTCGCACTCGGTTTTGCGGTGATGTCGATTGTAGCAACTCTTTCGCTGGTAGGAATACAAAGCGGGATTGTCCGGTATGTATCTTTTTACAAAGGTAAAGAAGATAAAGGAAGAATTAAAGGCACGATAATCTCTGCACTGAAGATAACCTTGCCTTTGAGTTTGTTCTTCGCATTTATTCTGTTCTGGTATGCAAGCTGGATTTC
>Ga0180300_10000792_pt1 | contig 14281 bp, 13 predicted proteins | sample GuaBasSediGuay15_FD_121798 | JGI IMG/M metagenome (GOLD analysis project Ga0180300, IMG submission 121798) | Subseafloor sediment microbial communities from Guaymas Basin, Gulf of California, Mexico - Guay15, Core 4569-2, 21-24 cm | ecosystem: Environmental > Aquatic > Marine > Hydrothermal... | reverse complement strand
GGATCACCTGGGGCAGCCGCGCCTTGATGCCGGAGAGGACCCGCGACATCGCCTCCTCCAGCGAGGAGGAGGCCGTCTCGCGGATGATGAGCTGCCTGTTGTGCGTGATGATCTCCGCGATCCACCGCTCGATCTCCGCCCTGATGTCGAGGACGTCCTGCACCGGGTTGCCGCTCCCGGGCCGGGCGAGCCTGCCGTCGGCGTCCACGGAGCCCGAGGCGTCCACCACGTGGATGAGGCCGTCTGCCTGGCCGATGACGGAGAGAAACCGGTTGCCCATCCCCCGGCCCACCCAGGCGTCCTTCACCAGCCCGGGCAGGTCCAAGAGCCTCACGGGGATGTACCGCCAGCCGTCTATGCAGGCGGAGTTCAGAGGGTTGTCCTCCACGCCGAGCTCCTTGCAGATGCAGACGTCGCAGACGTACGCCGTGCCGGCGTTGGGCTCCTTGGTGGTGAAGGGGTAGGTGGATATCTCCGCGTTCAGCAGGGTCGCGGCGTTGAAGAGGGTCGTCTTCCCGACGTTCGTCTTCCCTATGATCGCGAGGGTCAACAAGGGGAGTGCCTGAATAAATCTCCCCCGGGGACCCATAAGAATCCTTTGTAACAAACAGGGGTCGCGTGTTTGTGTAGATTGGTGCCGCGGGAGTGATTTGAACACTCGGCACTCCGGTCTTCAGCTTCGCCCTCCCCCGAGGGGGAGTCGGACGCTCTCCCAGGCTGAGCTACCGCGGCGGACGATATATGGAGACAGCCGTTTTTCATATAAATCTTTGGACCTCTCTCGCCCAGAAACCGCTTCCCCGGGGATCAATGATAATTACCTCGTCTGCGTAGCTAAAACCATGTTCAAGCGTATTCTCGAAGAGCTTGGGAGGGAGGTGTCGGGGGAGATCGCCTTCAACTTCGTCTCAGAGATCAGCCGGCACCACCGCATCCAGGCGAGCCCAGGGCTGAGGGCGGCCGTCCGCTACGTCGTCGAGACCCTGAGGGGGCATGGGTTGGACGCCGAGGTCCACGAGTACCCCGCCGACGGCGAGTCCTACTGCTGGAGCAGCCTCATGTTCAGGGAGTGGAGCTGCCGGGACGCGGAGCTCAGGCTGGTGGAGCCGGAGGAGGAGGCGCGGACGCTGGCCCGCTGGTCGGAGTCCAAGTTCAGCCTCATCCAGAGGAGCCACCCGACGCCGGGCGGCTGCTGCGAGGCGGAGGTCGTCGTCCTGGAGAACGGAGAGGAGGACGCCGACTACAGGCGGGTCGACGTGAAGGGGAAGGTGGTCCTCACCAACGGCGACCTAGCCCGGGTCTACGAGATGGCGGTGGAGCGCCGCGGGGCCATCGGCATCATCTTCGACGGAACATGGGTGAGGCCCCCCGCCCTACTGGAGGGGGAGCTCGACGACGCGCTCAGGTACACCAGCTTCTGGTGGGCGGGCGACGAGAAGCCGTGCTTCGGCTTCGTCATCACCCCCCGGACGGGGCGGTGGCTGAGGGCGCTGGTGGAGAAGCAGCGGAGGAGGCGGAAGCCGGTGAAGGTCTGGGCGAAGGTCGACTCCCAGCTCCACCCGGGAGCGATCGAGAACGCGGTCGCCGCCATCCCCGGCGAGACCGACGAGGAGGTGGTGGTCGTCGCCCACATCTGCCACCCCCAGCCCTCGGCCAACGACAACGCCTCGGGCAGCGCCGCCGCCATGGAGGCGGCCCGAGCCCTGCAGAGGCTCATCGCGAAGGGGGTCCTCCCCAGGCCCAGGCGGACCATCCGGTTCACCCTGGTGCCGGAGATGACAGGCTCCTACGCCTACCTGGCGGAGAACGAGGAGCGGATCCCCAGGATGGTGGCAGCCCTCAACCTGGACATGGTCGGGGAGAATCAGGACGTCTGCGGCGGGCCCCTCATCGTGGAGCGGACGCCGGAGGCGGCGCCCTCCTTCGTCAACGCGCTGATGGAGGCCATCTTCGACGAGGTGAAGGCGGAGGCCGGCAACCTGGGGGGGAGCGCCAGGTACGCCCTGTTCAAGCACGCCGTGACGCCCTTCTCCGGGGGCAGCGACCACTACATCTACTCCGACCCGACGGTGGGCGTCCCCTGCCCCATGATCATCCAGTGGCCCGACAAGTTCTGGCACACCAGCTACGACACCCTGGACAAGGTCGACCCCGCGATGCTGAGGAAGGTGGCGCTGATGGCGGCGACCTACGCCTACTTCATCGCCGACGCCGGCCCCGAGGAGGCCATCTGGCTCGCCTCAGAGGTCGCCGCGCGGGAGAGGCGGCGGCTCATCGCCGAGGTGCAGGCCCACGTCACGGAGGCCCTGAACGCCGCCACGAAGGGCGAGGAACCGGGGAGGAAGCTCGCCGAGGCCCGGCTGAAGCTGAGGAGGAAGGTCCCGTATCTGCTGGGCCGCGCCGTCGAGGCGGTGCGGAGCGTGAGGCGGCTCGCGGGCGGAGACCCCGGCTATGGGGCGGTTGAGGAGCGGCTGATATCCGAGCTGGAGGCGGCGGCGAAGGCCGAGAGGAAGCTCGCGGAGAGGGCGATAGCCGACTACGCGGAGGCGAAAGGTCTGGCTCCGCTACCAACGATCAGAGGAGGCCGCCTCAGGAAGCTGGAGCGGGAGGCGGCGGGCATCGTGCCCCGCCGGGTCTACCGGGGGCCGGTCTCGGTGAGGCCCTGGCTCAGGAAGCTGTCGAGGGAGGACAGGGACGCGTGGTGGAGGCTGGGGAAGGAGCACAAGGAGAGCCGGACCCTGGGGACGCTGGCGATGTACTGGGTGGACGGGGAGAGGAGCCTGCTGGAGGTATCGCGGCTGGTGGAGCTGGAGGCGGGGCGGACCGACCTGAAGTATCTCGTCGGCTACTTCCGGCTGCTGCGGAAGATGGGGCTGGTGGAGTTCGCCTAGGAGCGACAAACATATACGGGGAGACCGCGGAACTATCTGGTGCGTGGGGCCGGTGGTCTAGTGGTATGACACCGCCTTGACGTGGCGGCGGTCGCCGGTTCGATCCCGGCCCGGCCCACCACCCTCAATCTACCTAACACATGCGAGAGAAGGGGTCAGGCGGCTCTTCCCGTGAACTTCTCCAGCCAGCCTATCATCTGCCCCACTTTTTCCGCCGTGTACTGGCTGAACTTCTGATAGGCGGCCGCGTTCGCGAAGGTTGACCAGCGCTCGACGGCCCTCCACTCCTCCTCGCCCAGCACCGCCGCCTCCCGAAGCCTCTGCGCCATCTTGTTGATGGAGTCCCCCACCTCGAACCCGACGCCGCTCCTCCTGGACAGCCCCCTCAGGAACACCTCCAGCGCCACCCGGCAGTAGACCGCCGCCGCATCCTTATAGCCCGCCTCAAACAGCCGCCGCGCCCCCTCGACGATATAGGGCGCGACGGCATCCGCCGACGGCTCCTCCGGGCGGCCCCCGATCATCTCCCGCAGCACCCTCAGGACGCAGAGATAATGGTCCATCGCGGCGTGGAACGCGCCCTGCCTGTCATCGGGGTAATCGACGGGGAAGGCCCTGTAGAGCTCACTCTCCTCCCCCACCGCCTCCCTGATGAGGCTCAGGCAGCTGTCCTTCCAGTCCCGAAGCCTGGCGCGATTCGAAGGGCCCAGCTGGTAGACCGCGTCACCCGCCTCAGGGAATCGGAAGGAGCGCATCCTCTCCCCAACGTCGATTAGGGCGTCCAGCCTCTCCAGCAGCGGGCCCGAGGACATCGATCGCACCATCAGGGTCGAGGGTATATTAATGATTGTGAGTAGCGCGGCTCCAACACCCATAGAGATGATCGAGGCTGGCTAGGTTCTGGGGCTGAACCAGCGCTCGAGGGTGGTCCGCTCCCGGCCCCGCTCGTAGCCTCGCTTGATCTTCTCCACCGCCTTCATCACCCTGCCCCGGTCGAAGTCGTGCTCCTCGCAGAGGAACTCGACGATGCCGTCGGCGTCGGGCGGCGTCCACTCCAGCCTGTAGTCGTCTGTTGTCCGCGGGTTGAGGAACAGCTCCCTGATCTCCTCGACGGGGAAGGGGAACTCCGCGTTCCTTATGTGGGGCAGGGCGGCCTCCAGGCTGCCGTGCTCCCTCACCAGCTTCAGCGCCGTCTTCGGGCCCACCCCCTTCACCCCCTTCGGGTTGTAGTCGGTGCCGACGAGGATGCCGATGTCGATGAGCTGCTCCCGGGTGATCCCCAGCTGCCTCAGGAGGGTGTCGAGGCCTATGATCTCCGGCTCGATCTTGATGTAGAGGTTCTTCCTCGGCAGCTTCCGCCGCCCCGTGATGGAGAGGTTCCGCACAAGCCGGGGCGCCCCGAAGAGGAGGGAGTCGAAGTCCTGGCTGGCCGCCGCCCAGACATCGCCCTTCTGCGCCATGTGGGCGGACTGGGCCTCGCCCTCCCCCGGCGCCTGGACCCACGGCACCCCCATCAGCGTCAGGAGCCTCTTCGCGTCATCCACGATGTCGGTGGTGGCCGTGACCGCCCTCTGCCCGTAGAGCCTCGCCTCCTTAGGCCTCCCCTCCCGGAGGGCCCTCTCGTATTTGACCCGAGCCTCCCGGCGGGCCTCCCTCCGCTGCTCGATGACCCGCGCCTTGAACTCGTGGGGCTTCCCGTCGAAGACGTAGGCGACCCGGATGCCCGCCTCGATGAGGTTCGAGTTCCGGTAGATGAGGCCGCTCAGGTGGCTGGTGACCCGCCCCTCCCTGTCCCGAAGGGGCTCTCCCCCGCGCCCCCGGATGATGGCGAGAAACTGGTAGAGGATGTTGTGGCCGTCGAAGGCGATCCTCCGCCCGGCCAGGTCCTCGATGGCGACCTTCTTCGCCTCGACGAGGCCGCCGAGCTGGACCCCCAAGGCTCACCTCCCCACGAGCTCGATCCTGCGCTTGTCCCGGGCCATGCTGACAACGCGCACGAGGCCCTGGATCTCCAGCCCCATCAGCGTCTCCTCGAAGAAGCGCCTGTCGATGTCGCTGTAGAGCTTCTGCACCGACTTGTAGAGATCCTCCACCTCCAGGGCGCCGTTCCTGCCGAGGGCCTCGATGATGGTGGAGGCCACGAGCCTGTCGTTCACCGCATACACCTACGCGACCGCCATGGGCGGCTTCTGAGGCTCCCTGAACCTCTTCGACATCTCCAGATACCATTTCTCCATATCCGGCGTCACGGAGGGCGAGACCTCGGATATCGCCGCCTCGAAGTCGGCGAGAGCCACCGCCTCGACGTCGGGGTCCCTGCGCAGTGCGTTGAGGGCCGCCTCCCTGCAGACGGCGTCGATGTCGGCGCCGGAGTAGCCTGCCAGCCTCCGGGCCAGGGCGGCCAGGTCCACGTCGTCAGCCAGGGGCATGTCCTTGGTCTTGATCTCCAGTATCTTCAGCCGGGCCTCCTCGTCGGGCGGGGGGACGTAGATGCGGCGGTCGAACCTGCCGGGCCGGAGGACGGCGGGGTCTATGATGTCGGGCCTGTTGGTGGCGGCGAGGACGAGGACGTTCTGCAGCGTCAGCAGCCCATCGATCTCGGTGAGGAGCTGGCTGATGACCCTCTCCGTGACCCGAGAGTCGGCGATGCCCATGCCCCGACTGGGGACGAGGGCGTCGAACTCGTCGAAGAAGATGATGGAGGGCGCCGCCATCCGCGCCTTCCGGAAGATCTCCCTGATCGCCTTCTCCGACTCGCCGACCCACTTGCTGAAGACCTCGGGGCCGCGGACGGAGATGAAGTTCGCCTCGGACTCGGTCGCAACAGCCCGCGCCAGTAGGGTCTTGCCGCACCCCGGCGGTCCGTGGAGGAGGATCCCCTTCGGCGGCGTGATGCCGAGGCGCCGGAACATCTCGGGCTTCTTCAGCGGCCACTCCACCGCCTCCCGGAGGCTCTGCTTGACATCCTCCAGCCCGCCGACGTCGTCCCAGTGGACGTTCGGCGTCTCGATGAAGACCTCCCGCATCGCCGTCGGCGTCACCTCCCGGAACGCGTCGAGGATATCCTCGTTGGTGACCTCCATCTGGTCGAGGACCTCGTGCGGGATACGCTTCTCCTCCAGGTCGATCTGGGGGAGGTAGCGGCGCAGCGCCTTCATCGCCGCCTCCCTGCAGAGGGCGGCGAGGTCGGCGCCGGTGTAGCCGTGGGTGATCTCCGCTATGCGCTTGAGGTCGACATCCTCCGCCAGCGGCATCCCACGGGTGTGGATCTGGAGGATCTCGAAGCGGCCGTCCCTGTCGGGGATGCCGATCTCGATCTCCCTGTCGAAGCGGCCGGGCCTCCTGAGGGCGGGGTCCAGGGCGTCGGGCCTGTTGGTGGCGCCGATGACGATGACGTTTCCCCTCCCCTTGAGGCCGTCCATGGAGGCGAGGAGCTGGGCGACGACCCGGCGCTCCACCTCGCCGGTCACCTCGCCCCGCTTGGGGGCGATGGCATCGATCTCGTCGATGAAGAGGATGCTGGGCGCGTTCTTCTCAGCGTCCTCGAACATCTTCCTCATCCGGGCCTCAGACTCGCCGTAGAACTTGCTCATGATCTCGGGGCCGTTGATGGCGTAGAAGTTGGCGTCGGACTCGTTGGCCACCGCCCGCGCCAGCAGAGTCTTCCCGCAACCCGGCGGCCCATGGAGGAGGACGCCCTTCGGAGGGTCGATGCCAAGGCGCTGGAAGATCTCCGGGTGCCTCAGCGGGAGCTCCACCATCTCCCTGATCCGCTTGATCTCCTCGTCGAGGCCGCCGATATCCTCGTAGGTGGTCCTGCTCGGCATCTCCAGCTCGGGGACAGGCTCGCTCATGATGGTGATCTCCGTCGTCGGCGAGATCTTGACGATGCCGTTGGGCCGGGTGTTCACCACCATGAAGGGGACGGAGTGGCCGAGCATCATTATGAGGAGGGTGTCGCCCCTGGTGCAGGGCCTGTCGATGAGCCGGTCCTTGACGAAGCGGACGAAGTCGCTGTCGACGCTGATGCGGATGTCGACGGGGGCCAGCTTGATGGAGGTGGCGTACTCCGCCTCCGCCTTCCTCACGGTGACGAACTCGTTGATGGAGACGCCGCAGTTCTTCCTGATGAAGCCGTCTATCCTGATGAGGCCGAGGCCCTGGTCCTCGGGGTAGGCGGGCCAAGCCTTCGCCGCCGTGCTCTTCTTACCCACGATCTCGATCACGTCGCCGACGGTGACGCCCAGGGCCTTCATCGTCTCCGAGTCGACGCGGGCGATGCTCCTGCCCACATCCCTCTGCTGTTTCGCCTCCGCGACCTTAAGTTGGACGCTCCTCAAGGTGGAACCCACCATTCAATCTTCAAAGTGAAGGGGAAGTTGAATCATATAAACGTTCGTCTGTGACCCTCAACGTCTCCAGGCCCGGATTCAGACGACGCCGCACTCCTCGGCGAGCGCCCCCGCCGCTTCAGCCGTCAGGTTCACCCTGTTCAGGATGGTGTACCGCCCGGGCCTGATCTCCCCCGCTTTCACCAGGGCCTCGACGATGGTGTCGCGGTCCATGCCGAGCTCCTTCGCCGTGGTCGGCGCCCCTATGACCCTGAGGCTCTCCTTTATGGCGCGCCAGTCCAGCCCGTGGAGCTTCGCCATCATGATGGCGCCGACGCCGCACTGCTCCCCGTGGAGGGCCGGCCTCGGCGCGATCATGTCGAGGGTGTGGCTGAACAGGTGGGCCGACCCGCTGCATGGCCTGCTGCTTCCCGCGATGCTCATGGCGACCCCGCAGCTGACCAGCGCCTCAAGGAGCGTCCGGAACCCCGCCTCAAGGCGATCCCGTATCTGGCGGGCGCTCCTCATGACGAGGCTCGAGCTCATCAGGGCGAGGCTGGCCGCGTACTCGCCGTAGTATTCGCCCTTCACCTCGTGGGCCAGCCTCCAGTCCCGGACCGCCACCGCCTTGGAGATGACGTCGCCGCAGCCGCTGGCCGTGAACCTGTAGGGGGACTCGGCGATGATGCGGGAGTCAGCGACGACGGCTATGGGCGCCCGCGCCCTCACGGAGTAGGGCCGCCCCAGGCCCTTGACGGAGGCGGAGGAGCTCGCTATGCCGTCGTGAGACGCGGTGGTCGGGACGCTGATGAAGAACATCCCGTTCCTCGCGGCGCTGAGCTTGGCGACATCGATGGTCCTCCCGCCTCCCACGCCCACCACGGCGTTCGCCCCCATCGCCGCGGCCTCTCCCCTCACCCTCTCCACGGTCCCCAGGTCAGCCTCGCTCACGTAGGTCGCCTCCGCCCGGAGGCCCCCCTCCCCCAGGATCTCCAGCGCCCGCGCCCCGGCTATCTTGTAGGTCTTCCTCCCCGTTACGACGAGCGCCCTCTCGATCCCGAGCTCTCGGCAGATCTCACCCAGGGATTCGAGGACGCCTCTGCCGACGAGCACGATCCGCGGCAGATCTATCCGGTGTATCTCGTTCACCGCTGCACCAGCTTAATATCCAGATGTCGCACGGTTAAAATAAGATTTCTTCCCCGTCTCTGAACCTCACAAACTTTTTTGAGGTATTCTTGTATGTCTGTTGGTTAGTCTGAGAAAGGTTTTTTAGCGAATACCTTTTTATGTTACCTGATCTTCCTTCTTAGGATTACTCTCAGATTACATCTTGATTTGAGGCGTTGGAGATGCGGAACCCCATAGGAGAGCTCAAGGGAACCACGACCATCGGGGTCGTCTGCAGGGACGGCGTGATCCTAGCCACCGACACGAGGGCCACCATGGGCACGTACGTGGCCAGCAAGCACGCTAAGAAGGTCTTCAGGATCACGGATCGCCTCGCGATGACGGTGGCCGGCGGCGTGGCCGTTGCGCAGCGGGTCGTCGACATCCTCAGGATCAACGCCCGGCTCTTCGAGCTGGACAAGGGGCGGCCCATGCCCGTCGCCGCGGCCGCCAGGCTCGTCTCCAACGTCCTCTTCGCGAACCGTGAGGTGGGTATGCCGCTGCCCCTCCAGGCGCTGGTTGGAGGGTTTGACGAGTCAGGCCCCCATGTTTTCGCCCTCGACCCCCTCGGGAGCCTGACTGAGGAGAAGGTGGTCTCAACGGGGTCCGGCTCCCCCATCGCGTACGGCGTCCTCGAGGACCAGTACCGGGAGGACCGACCCGTGGATGAGATGCTTCCCATAGTGGTGAGGGCCGTCGACTCCGCCATGAAGCGGGACGTCGCCAGCGGGGACAGCTTCGACGTCGCCGTGGTGACGGAGGACGGCTTCAGGGAGCTCTCCCCCGAGGAGAAGCGCGCGCTACTGAGCTAGATGGACTAGATCCCGATGCAGAAGTCCCAGGGCCTTTCCTACGCCGAGATCAGGAGTTCGATACTGCAGAACATCCCGCAGGAGATAGGCATAACTAGGATCGAGTTCGAGGGGCCGCGCCTCGCCATCTACACCAAGCGGCCTGAGAAGTTGCTGGAGCAGAGCCACATCGTGGCCTCGATAGCAGGGACCATCAAGAAGCGGATCGTCGTCCGCTCGGACCCGTCGGTGAGGACGACGGAGAGGGAGGCAGAGCGGGCCATAAAGGAGATCCTGCCCGAGGAGGCGGGTCTCGTCCAGACCTACTTCGACCCCACCCTCGGGGAGGTGGTGCTGGAGGTCCTGAAGCCCGGCGTCGCCATTGGCAAAGGCGGCTCAAACCTTCTGGAGATCGTGAGGAGGACGCGGTGGAGCCCCAACGTCGTGAGGTCCCCCCCGATCCCCTCCATGACCATCAAGCAGATCCAGGGCTACCTCTACTCCAAGAGCAAGGAGCGGGAGCGGTTCCTCCGGGAGACCGGCGAGTCCATCTTCAGGCCGATGTACAGCCCCTCGGGGGATGTCCGCATCACCACCCTCGGCGGCAGCAGGCAGGTCGGCCGATCCGCCATCCTGATCCGGACGAGGGAGAGCAGCATCCTCCTCGACTGCGGCATCAACCCGGGCACGAGCAAGCCCCTGGGCGCCTTCCCCCGCCTCGACGTCGAGGAGTTCGATCTGAGGCGTCTCGACGCCGTCGTCATCACCCACGCGCACCTCGACCACTGCGGCTTCCTCCCCTACCTCTACAAGTACGGCTACGACGGCCCGGTCTACTGCTCCCAGCCGACCGCGAGCCTGATGGTGCTGCTGCAGGGCGACTACCTCGACGTGATGAGCAAGGAGGGGCGGGTGGCGCCCTACGGGCCGGAGGACATCCGCGAGGTCATCATCCACACGATACCCCTCGTCTACGGGGAGGTGACGGACGTGTCGCCGGACATCCGGCTGACGCTGCACAACGCGGGGCACATCCTCGGCTCCTCCATCGTCCACCTCCACATCGGGAAGGGACTACACAACATCGTCTACACCGGCGACTTCAAGTTCGGCTACACCCAGCTGCTCCAGCCCGCCGCCCACCAGTTCCCCCGGGTCGAAACCCTCATCATGGAGAGCACCTACGGCGGGCCCAAGGATGTCACCGCGCCGCGCATGGAGACGGAGGCGGAGTTCGTCAAGATCGCGAACAGCATCCTGAAGAGGGGGAAGGTTCTGATCCCCGTGCCGGCCGTGGGCCGGGCGCAGGAGATCATGATGGTCATCAACAAGTATATGGAGCGCGGCGACCTCGTCGAGGTTCCCGTCTACATCGAGGGGATGATCTCCGAGGCTACGGGGATCCACACGGCCTACCCGGGCTACCTGTCCAACGGGATCAGGGACCAGATCCTCCGGGAGGGGCGGAACCCCTTCGAGTCGGACTACTTCACGGTGGTGAAGCAGGCGGACAGCAGGGACGAGATCGCCGAGGGCGGCCCGTGCATCATCATCGCGACGGCGGGGATGATGGAGGGGGGCCCGGTCATCGAGTACTTCAAGCGGCTGGCGCCCTGGGAGGAGAACAGCCTGATTTTCGTCAGCTACCAGGTGGCGGGAACCCTCGGCAACAGGCTCCAGTCCGGGCTGAGGTCCGTGCAGACGTTCAACAGCAACGGGAAGATGGAGGTGATCAACGTGCGGATGAGCGTCCACACCGTCGAGGGCTTCTCGGGCCACTCGGACAGGCGCCAGCTGCTGAACTACGTCCGGAAGATGAGGCCGACGCCGCGCAGGGTGTTCCTCGTCCACGGCGAGGAGTCGAAGTGCGAGAACCTGGCGAGAACAATATCCCGGTTCCGCGGGGTGCAGGCCCTGGCGCCGGGCCTCCTGGAGACCTTCAAGCTGGCGTAGCGCTAGCCTTCCTCTCCCCCTTGGCCACGCCAGATCTTCACCGTCTTCGGCGTGAGGATAACCCGCTCCTCGCCGAGGCGGGCGATGTCGCCGCTGATGAGGGCGGCGTACTCGTTGAGCTCGTTGATGGCCCGCTTCACGTCCTCGATGTTGTGCTTCGCCAGGGGGGCGACGTTGGTGATGACGATGTTTCCCGCCCTGACCTCAGATTTAATAACGTCCACATCCTCATAGGCCCTGAGGGGTATGGCCTTGATGTATGTGTCTCCGGGGGCTTCCGCCTCGGTTCCCTTACGGCCGATAATCTTATCGATCACGCTTCTCACTGAGGTTCCACCCGTGGATAGCCCCCGTCCGGTCTGGGGCGGTGGGGCATCTACTGAAAGTGTGCTACCCTCACCTTATTAGTTTTATCGGTCAAGGGGCGGCGAACGGGAGGCGATTCGATGCCGAAACTCCATAAGAGGCGCGTGATGCGGCGGAAAGACGCCAGGGGACTGCTGGGAGAGGCCGCGCCCCTTCTGGGCGGCGTCAAGCCCGCCACCGTCGAGCAGGCTGAACTCAACGGAATCCAGGTCTACCTCCTCGACGGGTCGATCCTGCTGGCGCGGCGGGAGGGCGTCCTATTTCCGACGCTGACGTCTCCCGGCCTGGAGCGGCTGCCCACGGTGACGGTGGATATGGGCGCCGTCCCGTACATCTGCAACGGGGCGGACGTGATGGCCCCCGGCGTCGTCGAGGTCAGGGGCGACTTCGAGGCGGGCAGCCTCGTCGTCGTCAGGGATACGCGGCACGGGAAGCCCCTCGCCGTGGGGAGGGCGATGAAGTCATCCGCGGAGATGAAGACGGCGAAGAGCGGCAAGGTTGTCGAGGCGCTCCACTATGTAGGGGATAAGCTCTGGAAGAGCCTGGGCTGAGAGCCGGAGCCGCCATCCTGCGGGGGTCCGGAGTTCCCGGTTTGGGCTCGGCGAATCCGAGTTCGTATCTAAGGATCAGGGGAGGTACCATGCAGCGAGTATCAGGGCGAACAGTATGAAGGTTGCGAAGAGGGTGAGCATCGACGCCGTGAATAAGGTCCACCAGACGCCGAAGCGCTCGCTGTTCCTCCTGTAGCTCTGGGCGAAGTCGCGGAGGCCCTCTCGGACTCTTTCGAGGAGGTTCTTGCTCATGTCGGCCGCTGCCCTGTTATCCGAACTATCTAAGGGCCTTTCCGCATAAAATTTATCTGGTGGACCGGCTTTTGTTGTGGAGACTGTTAGGGATGAGTTGTATGGGTATGCTCGATGACATCCGCATTCTGGATTTCAGTCACGTCTACTTCGGCCCCTACGCCACCATGATCCTGGCGGACATGGGCGCCGAGGTCATCAAGATCGAGCCGCCGTGGGGGGAGGTCGCCCGTATGTATCCTCCCTTGTTCGGCGGCATGAGCAGCGTCTTCCTCTACCTCGACCGGAACAAGAAGGGGATGACCCTCAACCTGAAGCACCCGAAGGCGCGGGAGATCGCCCTCCAGCTGGCGGAGAGGAGCGATGTCGTCGTCGAGAACTGCAAGAGGGGCACCATGGAGAAGCTCGGCCTCGGATACGACGACGTCAGGGGGGTGAAGCCCGACATCATCTACGCCTCCCTGAGCGGCTTCGGCCTGGACGGCCCCTACATGCGGCGGCCCAGCTTCGCCCCCATCGCCTCCGCCATGTGCGGCTGGTACAGGCTGACGGGCGACATCGTCGACCCGGAGGGGCCGCCCATCCGGCCGGCGGAGTGGCACGGCGACCTCGACCCCGCCCTCTGGGCCACCATCGCCATCCTCGGCGCCATCCGCCACAGGGACCGGACGGGCGAGGGGCAGCTCATCGACGTTGCTCAGCTTGACTGCATGATCGCGCAGACGGGGGTCTCCATCACCAGGTACACCATGAGCGGGGAGCTCCCCTGGCAGGGCCGGAAGAAGTATATGGGCCTCAGCACCTTCGGCATGTTCGAGGCGGCGGACGGCTGGGTCTACATCGCCGCCGACCCTCAGATGCGGGACCGGCTCCTCAGGGCCATGGGCCTGGAGAAGCTGGAGACGGTGGAGGAGCTGAAGGAGTGGGTCGCGGCCCGGAAGGTGGAGGAGATTGTCGAGGCCCTCGCCGCCGAGTCCGTCCCCGTGGCGCCCATCCTCCAGATCGACCAGACCCTAGAGGACCCCCACGTGAAGGCCAGGGGCATCATCACGTCCATAGAGCACCCGACCGCAGGAACCGTCAGGTCGCCGGGCTTCCCCGTCAAGCTGAGCAAGACTCCGGGGACCGTCAGGATGCCCGCGCCCCTGCTGGGGCAGCACAACGAGGAGGTCCTCACCCAGCTCCTCGGCTACAGCAAGGAGGAGGTCGAGGCGCTGAGGAAGGAGGGCGTAATCACCTAGCCTTTCTAAACCATTAAAAGCTCGGCAGCCCCTAGTTGACGCGGGGTCGCCATGCCCGATTTCGCCGAGCAGCGGAGGCGGATGGTTCAGCGCTATCGACGATCCGGCTACATCAAGACCGAGGCGATGGCCAGGGCCATGCTCCGGGTCCCCCGGGAGGAGTTCATGGACTCAGCGTACATCGACTACGCCTACAGCGACCAGCCCTTCCCCATCCCCGGCGACGGCCGCCAGACCATCTCCGCCCCCTACATGTACCCCGTGTTCTACGAGCCGCTGGAGCTGAAGCGAGGGGACAGGGTCCTGGAGATCGGGGCCGGCTCAGGGTATGGGGCCGCCCTCGCTTGGGAGCTCGTCGGCCCGGAGGGCCTCGTCGTCGCCATCGAGATCAACCCCACCACGTACCGGTTCGCCGAGACCAACCTCCGGCGTACGGGGTACGACGACGTCCTGCTGGTGCTCGGCGACGGCTCCCTCGGATACCCTGAGAAGGCGCCGTACGACGCCATCTGCGTCACCGCCGCATGCCCCGAGATCCCCCGCCCCCTCATCGAGCAGCTCGGGGCGCCAGGGAGGCTGATGGCGCCGGTGGGCAGCACCTCAAGCCTCCTGGGGCAGGACCTCGTGCTCCTGGAGAAGGACGGTGAGGGCCGCACCAGGCGCAGGGTGCTCATGAAGGTGGCCTACGTCCCCCTCATAGGGAAGTACGGCTGGACCAGGAGATAGGGGCAGCGC
>Ga0180300_10000791_pt1 | contig 14301 bp, 11 predicted proteins | sample GuaBasSediGuay15_FD_121798 | JGI IMG/M metagenome (GOLD analysis project Ga0180300, IMG submission 121798) | Subseafloor sediment microbial communities from Guaymas Basin, Gulf of California, Mexico - Guay15, Core 4569-2, 21-24 cm | ecosystem: Environmental > Aquatic > Marine > Hydrothermal... | reverse complement strand
GTAGGATTATGTTGGCATGTGTGTTACCACGGAAACCCGGCGCCGCACTCTCCTCGGTAGCCAGGCATCCCCCAATCTCGTGCCTTCTCTCAAATATGCCGACGCTCATACCTCCGTATTTCACCAGATACATGGCGATAAACAGCGCCTTGGTCCCTCCCCCCACTATCACCGCCTCGAAAGTGGCGTCAGCCATGATTACCCCCCCTTCTCGCTGCTTCTGCCTGCAGCGTTTTGTCTCCAGGAATTGGCTCGATTGTACACCCTTTTGTTGCCAGCGACAAGGTATCTTTCCCATGACCGCTTCGCTTCGTGCTTCTTCCCTTGAGATCAAATCAAAGCGGCCACCGCCTCGGCGATTGCAGGCAGGACTTCTCCCGTCTTGCCCTCGATGAAGTAGTCGGACACTGCCTCGTGGGTGAGAGGAGTGGGTTCTGCATTGACCTCTATTATCCTGGCACTGCTCCTGGCCGGCCCTCTGCTCCTCAGCAGCCTGGGCAGAGTGGCGAAAGGGTAGACTACGGCTGATGTGCCACAGACCAGCATAACGTCACACTTCATGACTTCCGCCTCGGCCGCCTGCATGATATCGCTCGGGATTGGCTCCTTGAAGTGGACCACGTCATACTTCAAAGGTCTGCCGCAACCACACCGGGGCGGTATCTCATCCAGCGATACCTTCTCGACGTCGTACCGCAAGCCGCACGCAGTGCATCGAAGCTTGTCGACGGTGCCGTGATAGTGTATGACGTTTTTGCTTCCGGCCTTTTCGTGCAGGCCATCCACATTCTGAGTAATGGTGCATTTGATGATGCCCATGTGCTCCAGCCTGGCCAGGGCCAGGTGGCCGGGATTGGGCTGCGCCTGCCGCAGCAGCTTGTAGAACTCACCGTGGGTACCCACCGTGCCTGACATCTCTTCCCAGTATGCCCTGGGGTCTGTCAGGAACATGTCATACCTCTGGTACGCTTTGGCCTCGGCCTGCTTGTCCGTTGTCCAGATCCCCTTCGGCCCCCTGAAATCGGCCAGACCGGACTCGGTTGATATGCCCGCCCCGGTAAGCGCGATGGCGTAGCTGCTGTGGGCCAGGTCTGCTGCTGCCTGTCTTATCGCGTCCTGCATGGACTCCCCCTTCCGCGCTATCAAGTACCAGTGCGCGATGAATGGCAGTGCGAGTGTAGCAAAAATGCTCGCCGCCATTCCAGCGGTTGGGCTGCTCAGTGTACACTTCAGTCTCCACTCATTGACACCGGTGAGCTGACTGCCTAAGATGCCTGCTGTTGACCGCTTAAAGGAGGAGGTGCCGGCTGTGCGTCTGCATCATGTTGCCATAAGCGTGAAAGATATGGAGGCTTCTCTGGCCTTCTACAGGGACACCCTGGGCCTGGCCCTTTTCCAGGATGAAGTAATTTCCGGCCCTGACGTCGACAGGGGCCTTATGGAGACGGATGCCAGAGTCAGGATGGTCTTGCTTGCAGACGAAGCGGGAAACATGATCGAGTTGCTTGAGTGGCAGAACCCCCCTGTGATACAAAGGCCGCCCGAGCACCTTGGTTTCAGATCAGCCGGGCTGGTGGAGGTCTGCCTGGTCATCTCCGACCTGGACGAGGTGGAGAAGAAGCTCGAAGCCGGTGGTTTCAGGTTCAGGACACCGGTCTGGCGCTTTGGCAGCGGCCTGGAGAGCTACGGGGGAGGTGAGGCAAGGATCAGGTACGTAGTCGACCCCAACGGCGTCCAGGTTGAGCTGATGCAGATTGTCATCCCCGGCCAATAGGCGCCGACTGGTCAGCCCGAATTCGGCGTAGACACAGCAGGTCACGCAGAACACGGTGGCTTAGTCACGCCCAATAGCGCATCCGCACAACCGGCTCGATCTCGCTCTGCCCCTTGTCCGCACCTATGAGCTGGCCAGCTTGCGCATGATCAACGCGATCGCCTGCTTCCGGACCTTCGGCTTGCGCTCGTCCGCCACCTGCTTGTACTCCTGCTCCATCTTGGACCACCTCAGTCCCAGGGCTCCTATCGCCTTCTGTGCCAAACCCTTCAGCTTTCCGCCGCCACTGATCGCGTTGTCGAACAGTCTCGCGGCCATGTCTCCTCGCACCTTGCCCTTCGTCCCTCTGGCCCACTTCCAGATGGCCCGGCCGATCTTGTAGAACAGCACACCGAGCCCGATGCCAGCGGCCACGGCGCCGACGCCAGCAAGTATGCACCAGCCAACCGGATTACTGGCCAGAGCTATGCCAGTGGCCAACCCGGCAATGGCCACGCCGGCGCCGATAACGGCGGCCGACAAGGTCATCGCTCTCTTGAATACCTTGAAGTACTTCTGTTCGATGGCGTATTCAACTGCGTCCAGGAGCTCCTGTTCCTCCGTGCTGGGGAACTTGCCCTTGACCTTGCCACGCCACTCTGACAGTACCTTCTTGAGATCATATACCCTCTTGGCCGACGAAATGATCGCCCTGACATCCAGCATTCCGGCGATCACGTTGAAGAGCAGTCCTATTGCGCTGAAGATGCTGCCCAGGACGTTGGCTACGGTCCTGCCCGCTATCTCAGCAAACTGGAACCCCGTCTCGACGGCCTGCTCCGCCCACCCAATCACCTCTTGGCCCAACGCACCGGTTTCCGCCATCCCAGCTCTGCGCCGCATCCCCCGGAAACCGGTCCTGGTCTTGGCGGCTTTCGCCGGTTTCTTCTTCGCTTCTGCTTTGGCCCGGCCGCGAGCCGGGCCAGCGCCGCCGGACTCCTCGGTTTTGGTTTTGGTTGCGCTGGCCGTCCCGCCCGCAACCTTGAGACCCTCGCCTCCGGTCGTCTGCGCCGCCACGAACTCCGCCACCGCTGGCTTGCCCTTGACCACCTTCTCCATCTCTTTGCCCTGAGATTCCCCTTCTGACACGGCCTTCTTGACCTTGTCCTCCGGCGGAAGTTCCGGCACCGGTAGCTGGTTCACGCGCTCCTTTATCTTTGCTTTCAGCTCCTTCATAACGTCTGGGGGCAGTATCTCTTTCGCCCCGGCCGGTCTCTTCTGTCTCTGTATTACAGGCTCCGGGCCAGTCGAGGTTGCTTGATGCACCTGCTGATAGGGGCCGAGCCCTTGCTGGCCTGGCTTGCGCTCCCGGTGACGCTGCTGCTGCGTTCGCTGCGCCATCAGCCTCTGCACCGCGCTGTTGCCCACCGTCTGTTGAAGAGTGATGATCGTATCATGGCGCACGGCCGATGCAGGAGCACTCCTTGTGGCCTGTAATGCCCTGGACACGTCAAGGGCGGTGTCTGTTGTCTCACCCGGGGCACGCTTGGCGCGACGCAGTGGGTGATGCTCGGCGCGCTTCTTTCGGCGCTCGCTGACACGGGCTCTTCTGCTGGCCATCGTCGATGTCCTCCTGTACTTCGGCAGTAGCTGCAAGAGAACGAGGGGCAAACGCTCCCCTGGCCACAGGCACACGGCTAGGGACCTCTCTGCTGGCTTGACCATATCACGGGGAAGTGAATTTGCAGTGAATCCCGAGGTAATTACCGGATAAACTCGGTGCCTGGAGTCACACCAATTCGGGCGGGCATCCCTTGTTTGCCTGTGGTCCTATGTTGACTGCAAAAGGAGCTTCCTTTAGTGTATAGTAACGCTTTGACAACACCTGGTTGCAGGGCGGCCTGCTGAGAGCGGCCGTGCGACCGGGCCAGTCCGGAGGTGTTTCATGACCGATGACAGCACCCTGCTCGGTGGTTGTCGCGTGCTTGATCTAACCGATGAAAAGGGCCATTTCTGCGGAAAGGTCCTGGGTGATTTCGGTGCTGACGTAATCAAGGTTGAGAGACCTGGAGGCGATCTCTCGAGGAACATCGGTCCATTCTACGGAGATATCGCCGACCCCCAAAAGAGCCTCTTCTGGTTTGCCACCAACACCAGCAAGAGGGGCGTCACCCTGGACATCGAGACAGCCGACGGCAGGCAGATATTCGCCAGGCTGGCGGCCACGGCCGACATCGTGGTGGAGTCCTTTGAGCCGGGCTACATGGACGCCGTGGGGCTGGGCTACTCGGCCCTGAGGGAGATCAAGCCAGACATAGTCATGACCTCTATCACACCCTTCGGGCAGACCGGCCCCTACGCTCAGTATCAGGCTACTGACCTGGTGGGTGTGGCCATGGGCGGCCTGGCCCGAATCCTGGGCGAGCTTGGGCGTCCGCCGGTACGCATGAGCTGCGGCCCGCAGGCCTACTTCCATGCCGGGCTTCAGGGCGCACTGGGCTCGATGATGGCCTACTACCACCGTGAGCTTACCGGTCAGGGGCAGCACGTCGACGTCTCTATGCAGGAGGCGATCACGCTTACTCTGATGAACGCGGTGGAGATATACGAGATGTTGAAGGCCAACCTGGTCGGCCTGGGCCAGTTCTTCGTATCGGTCCGGCCAGAGAAGGGGCCGCTGTTCACCCGTCTCATTGTCCCCTGCAAGGATGGCCACGTTACCTTTATGTTCGGCGGCGGGGCTTTCGGAGGGGTGGCGAAGTCGTCCAGGGCCCTGCTGGACTGGGCCAATGAAGAAGGCATGGCCATGGAGTTGAAGGACTTCGATTTCGCCCAGTGGGACGCTTCCACTTTGACCCAGGAGGAGAGCGACTATCGATACGGGCTGATCGGGGAGTTCATCAAGACCAAGACCAAGGCCGAGCTGTACGAGCGGGCCATCAAGGACGAGATACTGCTGGCGCCCTGCAACACCATGGAAGACATAAGCCAGAACGCGCAGCTACAGGCGCGCGGCTTCTGGCAGGTGGTCGAACACCCAGAGCTTGGCGAGAGCATCGCCTACCCCGGTGCTCCGGTGAAGCTAGAAGAAACCCCGTGGAAGATACATCGTCGTGCCCCCCTTATCGGAGAGCACAATGAGGAAATCTACGCTGGAGAGCTGGGCCTTTCCAAAGAACAGATCGGCCTGTTGAAAGCCAACGGTGTCATCTGAACCGGTGAAATGGCCCGGTGCTCAGAGGAGGCAGGTATGGCAAGGCAGATATTCGACGGACTGAAGGTTGCTGACTTTAGCTGGGCCGGGGTCGGGCCGCAGGTCTGCCGCGAGCTCGCCGAGCACGGGGCTACCGTGATCCGGGTAGAGAGCCACCGCCGCCTCTGCCCCCTCAGGACATTCGCCCCGTTCAAAGACGCCAAGCCGGGCATCAACCGGAGTGCATTTCACGCGGCATACAACACCAACAAGTACAGTATGAGCCTTGACCTGAACCACCCCAGAGCCAGGGAAGTAACCGAGAGGCTAGTAAAATGGGCTGACGTGGTGGCCGACAGCATGACACCCGGGACAATGGCCTCCTGGGGACTGGACTACGAAAGCTGTCGCAGGATAAACCCGTCGATCATATACTTCAGCACCACCCAGCAGGGGCAGTACGGCCCGCACCACAGCATCAAGGGCGTTGGGCATCACATCAACGCGCTGGCCGGTTTCTCCACCTGTACCGGTTGGCCGGATAGCGAGCCCACAATGGTATTCACTGCATACTCTGACTTCATCGCTCCGTGGTACCTGCTGATCGCCGTGATGGGGGCGCTTCTCCGCCGACGCCGGACAGGTGAAGGCATGTACATTGAGCAGGCGCAGCTTGAGGCAGGTCTCACCTTTCAGGCCCCGGACATATTGGACTACATGGTCAACCGACGGGTGGTCAGCCGCAACGGGAACCGCGACCGCTACATGGCCCCTCATGGCGTCTATCCCTGCCGTGGACAGGACCGCTGGGTGGCTATTGCCGTGGCCAACGATGAGCAGTGGCAGTCTTTCTGCTGGGCCATGGGCAACCCCAAGTGGGCCAGCGATCCAAGGTTCGACAGTATCCTCGGCCGAAAGGAAAACGAAGACGAGCTGGACAGGCTGGTCACCGAGTGGACGAAAGACTACACCCCGGAGCAGGTGATGGCCATGATGCAGGATGCCGGGGTGCCCGCAGGGGTGGTCCAGACGTGCGAAGACCTGCTGGACGATCCGCAACTGAAGCACCGGCAGCACTTCCGAGTGCTGGAGCACCCGGAGATCGGCCCCCAGTCGTACCATGCACCAGCCTATCGCCTCTCGGAAACGCCTTGCGACATCAAATCGGCGGCGCCATGCCTGGGACAGCACAATCACTACGTCTATACAGAGATACTCGGGTTCTCTGAAAATGATGTGGCCGACATGCTGGTGGAAGGAGTGATAACTACCGAGGCTGATGCTCCGTTCGTGGTCTCCTGGTAGCGGCAGGGTATAGGCGATGTATCGCGGGCAGGGGCTGGCCGCCTGCGGAGGGGCCGCATGACGGTTGCCGCCAGCGCCAGGTGCACTGCGGGGCAAAGCAATAAGCCAGGCTGCTTGCCTACCTTGGCTAAACATCGTAGACTAGGTGCGGTCGCCGGAGGATATCCTTGAAGTACCGCGTTGTTGCTTCTCTGCTCACCCTATTGCTCGGTGCGTTGGGGGTCATGGCTCCTGCGTGTGGAGGCGGAGAGGAGGAGGCCATGTCGTATGGCCCCGCTCAGGTACATCTGCCCAACGACGAAGGGTCTCACCCCACCGCTTTGGTAGAGTGGTGGTACCTCAACTCAAACCTGGAGGATGCAGAAGGGCGGGAGTACACGGCCATGGTGGCCTACTTCCGGCCCACTCTGAAGATCATATCTATATCAGACGTCCAGGCTGAGACCTTCTACCACGAGGTACCAAGCTCCTGGGAGCTTTCGCATGCACACCCTGCGTACGCAGAGGGTCACCTGGACCTCCGCTGGAACGACTCCGACCACTGGTACCGCACCGGGGAGGACGATCTCTCCTATCGGCTGGAGGCAAGCGGCAGGGATATCGGGCTTGCGCTGGACATCACATCGCAGAAATCCCCCCTCATGGTTGGTGGAGACGGCCTGATGGAGTGGGCTCAGGGCAACACGTACTACTACTCACTTACCCGGCTTGCAGTGGAAGGGCAGATCACCCTGGAGGACAAAACGATCGACGTTGAAGGCATCGGCTGGATGGACCATCAATGGATGGACTCCATGGCCGAGGCCGGGTGGGACTGGTTCTCTGTTCAGCTTGACGACGATACTGAACTCATATTCTGGCAGATCATCAACTCAGTTGGCTCTGTCACTTCGATGGACCTGACGATGATGTTCCCCGACGAGTCCATCTATCATACCGATCAACTGGAGTTAGAGAAGCTGGAAACGTGGGTCTCTCCAGACACGGGCAAGGAGTATGGCGTGACATGGCGTGTCAGCGAGGAGAGACAGGACCTGAACCTGAAAATCACAGCACGGTACCCGGCCCAGGAGATACTGCTGTTCCATGACCAGCCGGACTATGCCTGGCAGTTCTGGGAGGGAGGCACTACCGTATCCGGGCGGCTCAAAGGTAAGAGCGTGTCCGGTGTGGGCTATGCAGAACTGGTGCCGATGCGCAAGTGGTGAGGACCGGGCGGGGCAGCAACCCCGCTCGCCCAGTCCGTGTTCCTGGCACTTGATACTTCGGGCTGCTGACAGGTGTCCAACTGCTGCCTGGTGCTCGTCCCGCAAGAAACCACAGAAATACCCCCTTCCCGCTACTGACAGTCGGTCCATGCCCGGTCTCATCCTTTTTGTGTAGAAGGCCGCTGCGAATGTCGGCTGCGCCGCAGTACACTCCGGCTATACCTGCGCCGTGTCATGCAGTACCATGTTCAAGGCTGGCAGCAGAACCGCGTGGACCTGGCTGAAAGGAGACGGAATGTCGCAAGACGCCATCGTTGTGGAAGACCTGACATACCGCTACGGGCAACTGACCGCCGTAGACCGCATCAGCTTCAAGGTGGCTGAAGGGGAGATCCTGGGCTTCCTGGGCCCCAATGGCGCGGGCAAATCGACCACGGTGAAGGTGCTGACTGGGCAGATCAGACCACAGGGAGGCCGGGCGCTCGTGCTTGGCCTGGACATCGCCACGGACAGCAAAAGGGTACAGTCGGAGATCGGCGTCTGCTTCGAGACCACCAACCTCTATGAGCAGATGAGCGCCGAGGAGAACCTCAGGCTGTTTGCCCGTCTGTTTGGAGTCAAGCCTTTTGACAGCAGCGCCCTGCTCCAACGCGTCGGTCTGGCCGGGCGCGAAAGCGACCGGGTAGAGAGGTACTCCAAGGGAATGAAACAGCGGTTGATGGTGGCCAGGGCGCTGGTCAACAGACCGCGCATCCTCTTCCTGGACGAGCCGACAGATGGGCTTGATCCGGCATCGGCAGAGGTTATCCGGGGCGTCATACTGGAAGAGCGGGCGCGGGGGGCCACGGTCTTTCTCACCACGCATGACATGATGGAGGCAGACAAGCTGTCTGACCGGGTGGCTTTCATCAACCAGGGCAGGATTGCTGCCCTGGATACCCCGCACAACCTGAAGCAGCAGTACGGCAAGAGGGCCCTCCGGGCAGAGGTGGCCAGCCCCGACGGTAGCCTGGCCAGCCGAGAGATTCCCATGGACAGCCCGGAGACGGCCCGGGCTATCGAGGACCTGTTTGAGCATGAGCGGGTGATCACCGTCCACAGTGAAGAGGCCACCCTGGAGGACATCTTCATCAGGATCACGGGGCGAGGGCTGGTGTGATGAACCTGCGCGTCGTTGCAGCCCTCGTCTGGAAGGACTTCTGCCTCTTTTTCAGAAACCGGTTTTTCGCCGCCGTGAGCGCCCTCGGCATCGTGGTATACCTGGCCATATACTTCGCCATGCCGGGTTCCGTGGATGAGACCCTGGAGGTCGGCCTTTATGCGCCCGTGGTGCCGCCGGTCGTGGAGCAGTTGCAGGAGGAGGGCGTGGAGTTGAAGAAGGTTGCGTCAGAGGAAGCTTTGAAGCAGGCGGTGGCCGACGGGCGCTATGTGGCCGGTGTGGTCCTCCCGCCCGACATAATGGACAAGCTCGCCACCGGCGAGCAAGCCCGGATAGACCTCTACTTCGCTCCGGATGCACCACAGGAAATAAAGGGTGGCGTCGAGGTCCTCGTCACGGAGTTGGCTTACCTGCAGGCAGGGGAGCAGGCTGCGGTTGAGCTTTCAGAGGAGATTGTCGGCATGGACATGGCGGGGATGCAAATACCGCCGCGGGACCGGTTGCGCCCGCTCTTTGCCGTGTTTCTCATCATCTTCGAGACCTTTGCGTTGGCGAACCTGATCAGCGAAGAAGCTGAGAGGCGCACCATCCACGCGCTGCTGGTGACACCGATGAGGATGAGGGAACTGTTTCTGGCCAAGGGCATCACCGGCACCAGTCTGGCTTTTGCGCAGGCAGTGCTGTTCATGGCGATCGTCGGCGGCATGAGTAGGGAGCCACTGGTGGTGCTGGTAGCGCTGCTGCTCGGTGCGGTGCTGGCCACGGGGGTGGGCTTCCTGATTGCTTCCGTGGCCAGGGACATGATGTCGGTGATGGCCTGGGGCGTTGTTGTCTTCATCGTCCTGATGATCCCTTGCTTCTCCATAGTCCTTCCGGGCACCTTGTCACACTGGGTGGAGGTGATCCCTTCATACTACCTGGTCGACACGGTACATCGCGCCGCCGGCTTCGGTAGCAGTTGGGGAAGCCTGTGGTCTAACCTGGCCATTCTCCTGGGGTACGAGGCGGTCATAGTCTGCACAGGTATTCTGGCGCTGAGAAGGAGGTTCAGATGAGCCTCAGGCGTGTCGGGGTGTTGCTGGGCAAGGAGTTGCTGCAAGGCCCGAAGAACTTCATCTTCATCTGGGCCGTCGTTGCTCCCATAGTCATCTCGCTGGCAGTCAGTCTGGTGTTTGGCAACCTGTTCACGGACAAGCCAACTCTGGGAGTAATGGACGAAGGGGACTCTAGGCTGGTGACCATGGCCGCGGATCTCACTTCGGTGGTCACCAAAGAGTACGACACGGTGGCCGGCCTCAGGGACGCGGTTCAGAGGGGCGCAGTGGATATGGGCATAGTCCTGCCCGACGGGTTCGATGACTCGATCTTGCAGGGAGAGGATGTGCGGATCAGTGCTTACACGTGGGGAGAGAGTCTGGCCAAGGAGCGGGCCATCCTGCGGGCCACCGTTCTCGACCTGGCAAGGCAACTGTCGGGCCGCGAAGCGACTGTGCAGATCGAGAGCACCAGTCTCGGAGACGAGACGAGTATTCCCTGGGACGACCGCGTGCTTCCACTTGTAGTGCTCATGGCGGTGTTCCTGGGTGGCCTTTTCCTGCCTGCCATCTCGGTGATCAACGAGAAAGAGAAGAAAACGCTCGAAGCGCTGGTCACCACGCCAACTACCATCGAGGAAGTCTTCGTGGCCAAGGGGGTGGTGGGCTTTGGTCTCGGCCTGTTCACGGGCATAGTGATCCTGGTGTTGAACCAGGCCTTCAGCGCGGAGCCGCTACTGCTGGTTTTGGTAATGGCACTGGGCACAGTAATGGCATCAGAGATCGGCGTTGTGTCTGGTGCCTTGATAAAGGACACCACCACTCTGTTCGCCATGTGGAAGTTTGGGGGGATCCTGCTGTTTGCTCCCGCCTTTGTTTACCTGTTTCCACAGATACCGGAGTGGGTGGCGAAGGTATTCCCGACCTACTACCTGATTCAGCCAGTGGTGGAAATAAGCCAGCAGGGGGGTGGTTGGCCGGAGATTGCCACAAGCGTTCTCGTCCTGATAGGCCTGGATCTGGCCATGCTCGGCGTAGCAGCCGCAGTGGTGTCAAGGGCAAGGGCATACGGGATATCATCATGATGGTCTGTATCGTGCCCCATTGATCGCGCTGTCTGGTGAATGCCTGATTTGACACAGCCGTGTACCGCGCGGTATCATTAACTACCAGCGCAGGCGCAGGTAAGCAGCTTGGTCAAGAGTTGACGGGTGTCTTGGCCAATGCGTAGGCCCCGGCAAATGCGCTGGGCTCCGGTCAACCGGCTGGACCAAGCGAAGCGCTGGGGTTCGGCTTCGGCCAGGGGCCGAAGCGTAGGTGAGGTCGGATCTAGTGTCACTTGATGCCCTCAGTGCAGCCTCAGTAGTTCTGACTGCTGCCTTTGCCCTCGCCGCCATCTATTTCACAGAAGCTTTCTTTCCCTGTTGGGTTGGGGGCGTTCGGCGTCGCCATTACCGGCTTGTGCTTCGATCGGAATCAGCCGTTTCTTTTTGCCCCTGCTATCGTGGTGTACCTGGTAACCGCTGCCCTTGACCTTGTACGGGAACGTGAGGCGAATGCCCTGTTCCCCTGGCGGGAGCCGTGTTGTCTAGAGGACAGGAGGTCCTACCTGACCGTCTCCCGCGCGGAAAAGAATTATTCTTGCCACCAGCGACAAGCAGAGTATCGACAACCCCTCCCGCAACCCCAGGCTCGCCTGTTCCTCCTTAGCCTAACGCCGCGCCAGCCAGACGGCTGGTGCGGGGGGACTGAGGCACAGACTCGGCGGTCAAGCGGATGCGAGAGGGAGCAATCGAGGAATAGGCTCAGCACGCTAAGTTAGGAGGAGGGATAGCCAGTGTTCAAGATTCTGAGAAGAGAGGACTTCTCCCCCGAAATACACCTGTTCGAGATCGATGCGCCTGCCGTGGCCCGGAAGGCACAGGCAGGGCAGTTCGTGGTGCTCCGCATCGATGAAAGGGGGGAGCGGTTTCCTCTCACCATCGCCGACTGGGACCGTGAGAAGGGCACCATCACTGTGGTGTTCATGGAGGTGGGCAAGAGCACGCGCAAGCTGGCAACGCTCAAGGCGGGCGACTACATAGCCAACTTCGCTGGCCCGCTGGGACTGCCCACCCACATCGAGAACTACGGCACAGTGGCCTGCGTCGCTGGTGGCTTTGCCGTGGCCACTATCGTCCCCATCGCGCGGGCGATGAAGCAGGCGGGGAACAGGGTAATCTCCATCTTGGGAGCACGCACCAGACAGCTCATCTTCTGGGAGGAGCGCCTGCAGCAGTGGAGCGACGAGCTTATTGTGACCACCGATGACGGCTCCTATGGGCGGAAGGCCCTTGTTACTGAGCCCCTCAAGGAGCTCATGGAGAAGGGCGGGATCGACATGGTAGTGGCCATCGGGCCTACCATCATGATGAAGTTCGCTGCCAAGACTACGGAGCCTTTCGGGGTGAAGACCATCGCCAGCCTGAACCCCATCATGGTAGACGGTACAGGCATGTGCGGCTGCTGCCGTGTAGAAGCGGGCGGCGAGACAAAGTTCACCTGCGTGCATGGCCCAGACTTCGACGCCCATCAGGTGGACTGGGACCTCCTCATGGCCCGCCAGCGGACCTACATCGACCAGGAGAAGGAGTCATTACGGCTCTGGCAAGAGCAAGTTGAGGCAGGAGGCAAAGTCGGTGGCTGAAGAAAAGAAACCCGAAAAGAAGAAGATAGACCTTAACCGGGTGGCCATGCCCAAGCAGGAGCCCCGGGTCCGGGCGAGGAACTTCAACGAGGTGGCCCAGGGATATACCCATGAGATGGCCATCTATGAGGCGAACCGGTGTATCGACTGCGCCAAGCCCGGCTGCACGAAGGGGTGCCCGGTAGGCATTGACATACCGGGATTCATCAGGGCAATACGTAATGGTGACATGCCTGAGGCAGTGCGCGTGCTCAAGGCCAAGAACAACCTGCCAGCTATCTGCGGACGGGTGTGCCCTCAGGAAACGCAGTGCGAGGCGGTCTGCACCCTGGCCAAGAAGGGTGCTCCGGTGGCCATCGGCCGGCTGGAGCGCTACATCGCTGACTGGGAGCTGGCCCAGCCACCGGAGGCGAGGATGAAGACGGTGCTGCCGCCGCCGACAGGCAAGAAGGTGGCCGTGATTGGCTCCGGGCCGGCGGGACTCACTGCAGCCGCCGACCTGGCCAGGATGGGGCACAAGGTGGACATTTACGAGACGCTTCACATGGCCGGAGGGGTGCTCGTCTACGGCATTCCGGAGTTCAGGCTACCCAAGGCCATCGTGCAGGCGGAGGTAGACTACGTCAAGTCTCTGGGCGTGGACATCTACCTCGACTCCGTGGTGGGCAGGACTATCATGGTAGATGAGCTGCTCCAGGATGGCTACCACGCAGTCTTCCTGGGCACCGGCGCCGGCCTGCCCATGTTCCTCAACATCCCTGGCGAGAACTACAACGGCATCTACTCCGCTAATGAATGGCTCACCAGGACCAACCTGATGAAGGCCTATCTCTTCCCCGAGTACGATACCCCGATCCGGGTGGGGCGCAGGGTGGCGGTGATAGGTGGTGGCAACGTGGCTATGGACTCGGCCAGGTGCGCCCTCAGGCTGGGCGCCGAGGAGGTGACCATTGTCTACCGGCGCGGGCGTGCCGAGATGCCCGCCCGCGCCGAAGAGGTGGAGAACGCCGAGGAAGAGGGGGTCATATTCAAACTCCTCACCAATCCAAAGCAGTTCATCGGCGACGACCAGGGCTGGGTGAAGGCGATGGAGTGCTACGAGATGGAACTCGGCGAGCCGGATGAAAGTGGACGCCGCCGGCCCGTGATCAAACAGGGCAGCGAGTTCACCATGGATGTGGATACAGTGGTAGTGGCACTGGGCACCACCCCAAACCCGCTGCTGCCTTCTACTACCGATGGCCTGGAGACCACCCGCAGGGGCACGGTGGTTGCCGACGAGGAGACTGGCAAGACCAGCAAGCCTGCCGTATGGGCTGGCGGCGACGTGGTCACCGGGGCCGCCACAGTGATCAGCGCTATGGGTGCAGGCAAACGCGCCGCTGCGGCAATAGACGAATATCTGAAGAGCCTCAAGTAGGAAGAGCTTTAGACACCCCTGCAAAATAGCCGCCTCGGGCGGCTATTTTGTTTGATGGGGTGCCCCATAGGACAGCCAGCCGGAAACAGCCCCGGCACAGCAATGATCTACACGCTGCGCCCACAATCACACTCTCGCTCAACCTCCACGGCCCCCAGGCATGTAGAAGGACCCCTTTCCAACGCCGACCCCAAACTATTTGCCCGGACAACCCCGGTGCAGAAGATACTTGCCAAGGCCAGACGGGCCAACGAAGTATTGGAAACACTCCACTAGGAGTGTTTCCAAGCAATAGTTGGGCCAAAGCTGACGGGGACGAAAAAACGGGCTGGCTCAGGCACGAGATCGGGGTTACTCGGACAGGCTGCTAGGAGCGTGGGTCACCAGTCGGGGGAATAGCATTGCGGCAGGTTTGGCCTGCGGAGGAAGGTGAGGAGCTGCGCTCTCACTCGATGGACCCGGGTCCGGGGGGCCCACTCAGGGTTTCGAGCCCCTCCATATCCGTTACCAAGCCATCGCCAGGGCCTCTTCCCTCCTCTTCAG